>JAEEGF010139197.1_pt1 | contig 20048 bp, 14 predicted proteins | sample 9134171 | NCBI WGS metagenome assembly JAEEGF01 (sample SAMN16246542, study PRJNA631951) | gut metagenome | biome: gut microbiome; feature: rumen; material: AP-attached | host: Bos | place: Iran: Karaj | collected 2018-10
TGGCGTTTGCACCGAGGGTGTTCTTGAGCATGCGGTTGCCGTCGAGAGCGATCATGGCGTCGTCGACTTCGGTCTGCTTGGCCGGGTCCATGCCGACGATCTTCTTCGCGATCTTGGTGTTCACGTTCTTCACTGCAGTGAGCGTGCCCTTGCCGCAGTAGGTCTTCTTGTCGCCGTCGCGGAGTTCGCAAGCTTCGCGTTCGCCGGTAGAAGCACCGCTCGGGACAGCAGCGTGACCCTTCACGCCGTTTTCGAGGGTAACATCAACTTCGAGAGTGGGATTGCCGCGAGAGTCGAGGATCTGGCGGGCAACAACGGATTTGATTTTAGAAGCCATTTTTTAGCCTTTTGGTTTAGTGTGAAAAATTTTGCGGTGTAAAATATAGAAATTAGACGAAAGACGAAAGACAATAGGCGAAAGAAAAGGGGGTAAAAGGGGATGGGTTTTGCCATCAATTATCAGAGGCACACTCCTCCTCCGAAAGTATTTCCATAACCCGTTTGTCGTTTTCGTCCCATTCACAACCATTGTCACAACTGCCAACCCTTTGACACCTATCTGCCGTTACATCTTCATGGCTCAGCCAGTGGTTTTGCTCCACTTCAGGGCAATCCCCCACTATCCTAATGCTAAAAGGCAATACCCTCTTTATGTACTCCGAATTGCAAGTCAGGCCAGCCTCCCAGCTACCATGGACAACACCCTCAGCAGGCACATCTTGGAGCCTATCCAAAACAATAATTTCCGGAATACCGATATTCACATCCGCATCTACAGGAACATCCCCGTCGCAAGAAAGTTCCTCGACAAACGGCCCTTTTGAAACCTTTCCATTTTTTCCCAAATCCAGCGTAAAAGTCTTTTCGCTCCGGAAGCCTCCATGGCATATATTCCCCGACTTCCCTTCATAAAAAGTCTGGGGTTCGATATAATCCACATTTTCCACCAACCGCAATTCTAGCGTATCCCCGCGAAGAACGCAATACTCGGCCACAGGAGGGAGCGTATCGCAGAAACCGACAATCTTCGCCTTGAATTTTGCCTCCAGATTAGGGCCACCTTGTAAACTCGCGCTCCAAAGCCCATCAAACTCTTTCCCGAAATAAGTGACAAGAGAATCCTTGGCATTGACCATAGGGAACCTTTTCAACGCCCACGCGTAAATATCATTTTTAAGGAATAGTCTCCGCTCCGGCAACGGAACCTGTATGTCCCTAGCCGAACCTGTAGAGGTACAAATGCCTCCACCTCCGCCACCCACCAATGGGCACAATTCCCCCTCTACGCACCTGGTAGGCGGACTTACTCTAAAATGATAATCCCAACGGATACAACGTTCGTGAATGACCTTTGGAATATCCCAAGAAGAATCCCAAGGAATTTCGATATTCTTGACAAGATGAAGGTTGTATGTATTTTTATCGGTAACGACTGCGCAAAATTCCGCCACGTTGGACTCCGGCTCGACCTTCTCGGAAGAGCACCCGCAAAGGAACATCGCCATCAATAGAACCGGCAGCCAACACAATTTCAAAAGTTTCATACAGCAATCCCTGATTACCAAACAAACTAGAAAAAAAATAAAGAAGGAGTTCCTATTTGGAGAATCTTATTCGGACAATGTGAATTTGCGGCAGTATCGGGGAAATCCAGGATATTCTAAAACACTAGATACACTTTGGTACAAATATCCATTTTAGAAATCAGCCCGCGCTGGCTGCACAATCTATTTTTAGGGCGTATGGGAACATTTTGCGGACGGAAGCCCGCCGGAGGCATTTATGAACAAGTTCCTATTCTCGATGGTTCTCGCACCCGTAGCGGCAATGGCCTTCCAGGTCGGCGCATGGGTCGGCGGGCCCGGGCAGTACCCGCAACCCACACAGCAAAACGTGCAGGCGTTCCAGGAATTGCAGGGCACGCACCTCGACCTCATCAGCTACTTCGCACTCTTCGACATCAACGACTGGAACGCGACCGCACAGTACGCGAACGTCGCGAAGAACAACGGCTCCACGCTGGTGGTGACCTGGATGGCGAACGGTTACAACGCGCAGGAACTGGTGAACGGCAAGGCCGATAACTACATTCGCGATTACGCAAAGGGCGTCAAGGGTTTCGGCGACGAAATCTGGCTCAGGCCGCTCCACGAAGCGAACGGAGACTGGTATGACTGGGGCGTAGGGAAATCGGGCGCCGGCAATACCGACGCAAATGTGGCCGAAGCTTTCCGCCACATCGTGAAAATCTTCAAGGAAGAAGGCGTCACGAACGTCAAGTGGGTATGGACCACCAACGCCTCGAACCAGGGCAGCGGTACCACGCTCACGGGCAACTACCCCGGCGACGACTACGTGGACTACATCTCCATCGACGGCTACAACTGGGGCACGTGCCAGAGCTGGTCCAGCTGGCAGACGTTCTCGCAGGTTTTCAAGAAGGCGTACAACGCTCTCGCGAACATCAACAAGCCGCTCTTTATCGCCGAGATTTCGAGCTCCGAGAGGGGCGGAAACAAGGCCGAATGGATTACCGACATGTTCGAACACTTCGCCACGGACTTCTCACGCGTTTTCGCGGTGATGTGGTTCAGCCAGAGCAAGGAAGCGAACGAGGGCGACTGGGCGCTCAACACCTCGCAGGCCGCCGTTGACGCATGGAAGGCGGGCATCGCGAAGATGAAGGCGATGGCGCCCGAATCTTCGAGCAGCGAAGCGGTTAACGAATCGTCAAGTTCAGTCAGTTCCAGCAGCACTACCGCCATCCGCAACGGCGGGATTACGGACAAGTTCTCGTTCCGGCAGCGGGGCGGCAAGTTGCTCTTGCAGGTTGACCGCGCCATGACCGCGAGCGTCGTGCAGTTCGACCATCAGGGACGCATCCTATGGCAAAGCGCAGTGCAGCACTTTACCCCGGGCAAACACTCCATCAACGTTCCCAACGCAAACTCACGCAGTATCTTCAAGCTTGACATCGTCCGCTAAGCAGTACCAAGACACGCTGCGCAATAGCCAAACAGCAAAGCCTCATGGTTTCAACCATGGGGTTTTCTCGTAAGTAGTTCAAGGCCAGAAGACAGGAATCACTTCAGCTTCACACCGGAATTCGAATGAACTATCGGGGACTTGAGCATTTCTTCCACCAGGTTATTCATCGTCTCCTGGGTCATTGCGGAAAGAGGTACGTAACTCATGCGACCAGCAATCTCCCTGGACTTGTAATCCACCAAGGCAATCTTTATATAATCTCCATTATACTTGTTCTCCGATTCTAGCACAACCATATAGTCTAATGTCTGGTTCAGCGCCTTAAAAGGAACCACCCGAAATCCTCTAGACGCAAAAGCACCTTCAACCATCTCCTTAACTTTTCTTTCCTCACTAAAGTAATCTTCCTTAGATTCGCATAAAGACTGATATTCACAAAGTACGGCAACCGTCGAGGTCCCTTGAGCGGAAATTTCCTTATAACGTTGAACGCCACTTAAAGTGCAGCCTACTAGAACCACACAAGTAAACAAGATTATGTATAAATTAAATTTCATCTAGCTACCCATTACATAATCCACGTGTTTTTATGCGCTACAGCTTTCCATACCCCGTCTCTTTTCTCAAGGCTATAGAAACCGCCAGTATTAAAACTGCCCATCACGTTCAGTATCGCCAAAGTGCGATTTTCGTTAAAGACCACGCTCATGATTGCCGGAAAGGATTCATAGTGGAAACCATGCCCCCAATGCCTGCTCACGACTGAAATAGCCACCATAAGGAAATCTTCCTTCAAATTAGAATCCGAAAACGGGAACGCATACTTCGGATCCACGCCCATAAAGGCATCCAACAAAGTGGAGTATTCCTTTGTGAGCACCAAAGTCTCCTGCCCCAGGGGGTTCTTTTCCATACAAGCCATATTGGTAACCTTGTATTTTTCCCGTTCCTCCCATGGAGACGAAACTAACGACTCCAACTCATTAAGAGTCTTCGCTGGTTTAACAAAATAGGGAACATCCTGCCTGACAACAAAGAAGTGTGCCATCATTTCCCCGAGTCCAGACGACTTTAGAAACTCCACCTTATCCTCGAAGGAAACATCCTTACGTTCTTCATAATGAAGGCTGTCCTGCTCCTTGAGAAGGTAGTCATAGTCAGATTCAATCCCAAACCGAAATGCAGCCTCGTAAACTGCGCGAATTTCAAGGGACAATTCACCGCTTGCCGAATTGCAGATGGAATCGGAGACCCGCTTCCACGGCTCAAAGAACGCCCTTCTTGAAAGTCGCATAGAATCAACCAGGGAAGAATCCATGTTTTTCTGCTCCATCAAAGCAGCAAACATCTCATAGGATTTAACCAAAGGCGCCCCAACGGGATCGTCCTTCAACTCCTGCATCCTTTTCGCTGGGTACTCCGCTTTATCTATGATTTGCTGGACTTTTGACGACTCAATGTACAGTGAACCTGATAATCCATTGGTTAAAACGGCGCAACCTGTTACAAGCAAGCCGCCAAGAGCAATCAGCAAGATTACAATTTTTTTCAAGAAGCATTTACTCACAAAACAAGCGCATCGCTCCATATAAAAAGATGCCAATTTTTCCACAAAATAAATAAAAAATTCAGTACCCGTACAATTCCATCAATAGCCTTTGCGGCTTTTGACAATGCCAAGCCATGTCGCTTCGATGTCGGTGTCCCTATGCTTCTGGTCCATCTCGACGGTAAAGTAGTTCGAGACATCGTCTTGATGACGCAATAGGCCACACTGTAGACTCAATTAGGACTTTGAAACAGAAAAGGCTCGCTTTTGTAAGCGAGCCCTTCCTCTAGGATATTCTGTGCTAAGGCAAGAATTAGAAACGGAAGTGAGCGAAAGCCTTGTTGGCTTCGGCCATCTTGTGCGTGTCGTTCTTCTTGCGGACAGCGTTGCCTTCACCGTTCTTGGCAGCAACGAGTTCGGCAGCAAGGCGGCAAGTTGCTCTTGCAGGTCAATCGCGCCATGACTGCGAGCGTCGTGCAGTTCGACCATCAGGGCCGCATCCTGTGGCAGAGCACCGTGCGGCACTTTACCCCAGGCGAGCATGCACTGGATGTTCCCGAGGCGGGCACGCGCAGCATCTACAGACTAAACGTACTGCGATAAGGGAATCACTTCCTCACGAACCGCAACCCCGCCCAGATGGTGTGGAGGTTGAACATGCTGTATTCCTTTTCCGATTCGACCGGATTTTCAAACGCGGCGGTCAAGGCGACACCCATGTTCCACCTTTCGTTAAAGGCCCACGTGTGACCGACATCGAAGACGATGCTCTGGGTCAACGTTGAAATTTCCATAGCACCGTGATTACGGTCCCTTACGACGTTCTTTTCCTCATCTACCTGGGTTTCGATAATGGAGAAGCCGAACGACGCGCCGGCATGGAATCCCGTCAGGGGCGATTCCTTTTTAGCAAAGGGGTAGAACGTAAAGCCGCCACCAAGGAACAGCCGCGTTGAAAGGGAATGGAGTTCACTGTAACGAATATACTCCTCATGCTCGACCCAATGATTGTGGAATGCATAGCCGTCATCGTCGCCAGTGTATTCCACGGGCTCCTTCACCACATAACAGTCAAAATTATGGAACCCTTCGGTGTAAGTCCCCTGAATGACGCCAAATACGGCCAGCTTTTCCCAACCATAGCCTACCTTCAGGTCAAGCACGGGGCCATAGCCCACGTACTCCACCTTGTCGCGTGGCGCATATTCCCCGCTGGGACCCGTATCCTCGCAACCCTCAATGCCGAGGCATTCCCCCACATGGTCATCGGCCTGCTGCAACCTGCGGGGGCGTTCCTGCTCAACATAGTCCGCCTTGGCAATGCCCAAGGAGCCCTCCAGATAAAGCCCTTCGGCCGAAGCGCCCGCCGCAACAACACAAGCCGCCAAGATGCAATTCTTAAAAACGTTTCCCATAAATCCTCCTAATGCAATACAAGTAAAGTAGCACCATTTTAGTCTGTATTCCGCAGGCTTAATGCAAAAAATGCGCCCTATTCCTTGTTCCGGATGCAGCGCACGTAGCGGTACGCCTTTTTCCATGCCGGGAGCTGCAGGTCAAATATATCGAAGTTGTACAGGTCAAAGCCGAAACGATAGGCGTGGTTCACGCTCTCCTCGGTAGACGACCAGAACCCGACAGTGCTATCGGAGAACGACTCCACCGTCGGGTCGTAGATGCCCGACACAAGAATGCGGAATCCGGAAAGGTCAGACCCTATGGTGATATCGTCACGCTTGCTGTCTTCGGGTTTCGCCATCAGGCTTATATACACGGGTTCGCTTCCATTGTGCTTATCGACGTAGGCCTCCAGCGTCAGCCAATCCTTCTGGGTCGGGACAGTCCAGCCTTCCGGGCATATCCCCGGTGACAGCGGGAAATTGCCCTTGCACATCCAGCCCGGGCCACATTCATTCTCGGCGCGGCCCATCGCCTGGGCGTACGTGTACAGGCGCCCGAACTTTTCGCAATTGGCAAGACTGTCCCTGATGCACGCGGACCCGGGAGCATCGTAATTCAGGTTCTCCCCCATCCAGGTCTGCGTCCCGATTTTTACCGTGCAGTACGACTTGCCGTCGCGCTGGTCCACCAGGCTCCCGCACTCGCGCTCGTACGTGAGGGTGGAATCGCCTGCATCCACGGAACTGGAGGAACTTTCGGGCCGTTCCGCAGGAGCGCTGGAACTGCTGGAAAGCAGGCTGCTCGAAGACTGCGGATTAGATTCGGAAGAAGCGACACTGCTCGAGGAAACATCCGGCTTTTCGCTGGAGGAATACTGCACTTTCTCGCTGGAAGAGGAACGCTCGGAACCCAAAGTGTCCGAAAGCGCCTCGCTTGAAGAATACGCATCGTCCGCGTAGGGATTGTCCAGGACGGCGGTCGTGGAGCCGTCATCGCTACAGGCAAGCAGGAACGCACAGCAGGCGCAACCGAGAATTACAGATAAACTTTTCATGCCACTCAATATAACAAATTAGAACTTGATCGTGACATCCAGGCGCTTGGTATCCCTCGTTACGGCTATGTGTATTACGCTATAGCTCGTAAACCCGACAAAACCCGCAAGCGTTATCCAGCCCACGTCCTTCCAGTCGTACGGCTTGTCCATCACGTAGGCAATCGGGAATTCGGCAATCATCGCCGCCAGAGCCGTGAATGCCCCACCCATAATGCCGCCATACAATCCCCAAAGCAAATCCATTTTCTCGTCCTTATACATGTGGATTGACTTTACGGAATTTATCTGGTCCCCCAGTTGCATGTTTATCCAGCCCCTCCACTGGTCTCTAGACAAGTCACTAGGCATCCCATCCTTGACGTAGGTGTCCCCGACATCGCTCGCCATTATAGGCTTATCGCCAGCATCAAGGAACTCGATGCGACATTCCGGGTCGGAATCGGCCGATGACCAGCATCTATAAAAGTCAACAACAGTCTCTATAGGGTATTTCGCCACACCTTCCGCATTCCAATACCACAACAGGGACGCCCTGGAAGACGTGTCCATATTCAGGAACGCTTCACGCGACGCATTGAAGACGTACTTGCGGATTTCAATTTCCTCGCCGTCGATGACGGCCGTATCAAGGACGGGTTCCGGCCTGCGGGTAGCCAATTCGGGATTGTGTCCGAACTGCCCTTCGACAAGGTTAGTGTCCGGCATAATATCGGCTGCCGCCGGCAAGGCCAGCAACAAGGCGCAAATGACTATGTATAAACTAAATCTCAATGCTCTTTCCCTTTAGGTAACACCCTAAATGTAATTCATTTTTCCTGGGAAAGGACAACCCCCGCCCAACCCACCGACAACAGGAAAAAACACAGAGATAAAAGGAAAAAAAGCTTAAAATAACTGCAGTTTAACGGAAACCCGCAGGGACTAACAGTCACAAGGGTTTCCTCCCGGTACACACCTCTCGGCTCGTGAAAAAGCAACAAACTATTTTCTGCCGGAGCACTCTCTTGTGTTTCTTTGCGTAGATGAGGACCTTGCAAAGCGAACACTGGAACGAAGTGATTGTGTGAGCGTGCAAGGCCCTCATCTACGCAAACATTAAAAAAAAGGACGCTCTATGTATGTGTGCCAGCACCCCCAAACTGCACAAACACCCCGTAGCGGAAGGCCTTATTCGTCAACCGGACATTGGCGCCCAAGTCAAGATAACTCTTACCGCCATGATTCCCTTTGGCGTAGACAAGCCTGACGCCCGCCGCTTCAGAAAATCCGAACTCCCAAGGTTTCCCAAGAACCGCATCATAGATTGCGTAATCTAGAATATGGTGCGTTTCGAACAATCCGATTTTGGCGTCTTCTGTCAAGGGGTAATACGTATTACCGAACAGGAGATAATCCAACCAAATCCTAAAGTCGTGACCATTCCCTCCAAAAGCACCGATACAAAGGAAAAAGCCCAATATACCTTCATCGGAAATCTTCCAGCCTTCACTCCACTCGTCAAAATCGATATCCGCAGAAAGTATGGGTATTCCAACAAGAGCCTTTCCCTTTATAGAAGAAAAACGTCCCCCCAGTTGTACACTCAATACTGTCGGCCCCGCATAGGCAATCTCCGCCGTAAACCCATACGGCATATAATCAGGCGGCTTGTTGTCATTGCAGCGAGGGCAATATTCCCGCAAAATGGATTCATCCACTTCGGAAGGCTGCGCCAAAGCAAACGTCGCAAACATCAAAGCACAGACGACTATGTATAAACAAAATCTCACTATCCTTTCCCTTTAGGTAACACCCTAAATGTAATTCATTTTTCCTGGGAAAGGACACCCCGTGATCAACCTGTCGATAACAGGAAAAAACACAGAGATAAAAGGAAGAAAAGCTTAAAATAACTGCAGTTTAACGGAAACCCACAGGGACTAACAGTCACAAGGGTTTCCTCCCGGTATAAACATTCCTGCTCGCGAAAAAGAAACAAACTATTTTCTGCCTGAACATCTCGTTTGTTTTTTTGCGTAGATGATGACCTTGCAAAGTGAACACTGGAACGAAGTGATTGTGTGAACGTGCAAGGCCGTCATCGTAGCAAACATTATAAAAGGAGATCCCCGGTCAAGCCGGGGATGACAATACTGACGACGGGTATTGCAATACAGAAAAGCTCCGCTTTTTGAGCGGAGCCTTCCTCTAGGATATTCTGTGCTAAGGCAAGAATTAGAAACGGAAGTGGGCGAAAGCCTTGTTGGCTTCGGCCATCTTGTGCGTATCGTTCTTCTTGCGGACAGCGTTGCCTTCACCGTTCTTGGCAGCAACGAGTTCGGCAGCAAGGCGGTCGGCCATGTTGGGTTCGTTGCGGTTGCGGGCGGCATCGAGGAGCCAGCGGAGGGCGAGAGCCTTGGCGCGGTCCGGAGCGACTTCCATAGGAACCTGGTAGTTCGCACCACCGACGCGGCGGGACTTGACTTCGACGCGCGGCTTGATGTTTTCGAGGCAAAGTTCGAACTTCTCGAGAGCGGTTTCCTTGCCTTCGAGCTTCTTGTCGAGTTCATCGAGGGCGGTGTAAACGATCTGTTCGGCGATGGTCTTCTTGCCCTGCTTGAGCACGACACCGACGAGTTCGGTCACGAGAGTGGACTTGAAACGCGGATCCGGGAGGATGGAGCGATGGAGAGCCTTTCTTCTTCTAGACATATTCTACTTCCTTACTTCTTTGCCGGAGCGGCGCCTTTCTTCTTAACACCATACTTGGAACGACCGTTCTGGCGACCGTTAACGGCCTGGGTATCCAGGGCGCCACGGATGATGTGGTAACGAACACCCGGAACATCCTTCACACGGCCACCGCGGATGAGCACGATGGAGTGTTCCTGGAGGTTGTGTCCTTCGCCGGGGATGTAAGCCGTAACTTCCATCTTGTTGGAAAGACGCACACGGGCAATCTTACGAAGAGCAGAGTTCGGCTTCTTCGGAGTGCTGGTGTAGACACGGGTGCAAACGCCACGCTTCTGCGGGCAGGACTTCAAGGCCACGGAAGCGGTCTTGTTGCTGATCTGTTCACGTCCGTTGCGGACGAGCTGTTGAATAGTAGGCACTATTAATCTCCTAGATTTTGGAGTGCAAATATAGTTTTTTTTCCAAAGTTTTCAAGTACATGGCCAAAATTAGTCCACATCTTCTTCGTCAGAGGATCCCATATCGAAATCCTGCATCTGGATTCCGGTATCGGAGGAACTGTATTCGGCCTGTACGTTCTGCAAACGCCGGCGTTCTTCCATTTCGGCATCGGCATCGATCACCTGGACGTTCCTCAGGTGGCGGGCACCGGTACCGCACGGAATGAGACGGCCCATGATCACGTTCTCCTTGAGGCCCAGGAGCGGGTCAACCTGCCCTTCGATAGAAGCGCGGGTAAGGATCTTGGTGGTTTCCTGGAACGAGCAGGCAGAGATGAAGCTGTCTGTCGCGAGGGAAGCCTTCGTGATACCCAGGAGCATCGGCGTGTATTCTGCAGGCTGCTTGCCCAGCGCGCGCAAACGGTCGTTTTCGGCGCGGAGACGAGCCTTGGAAATTTCCTCGCCCGGAAGCAGGTCGGAATCACCGGAAGCGGTAATGCGGACCTTGCGCATCATCTGGCGGACGATACATTCGATGTGCTTATCTGCGATAGCCACACCCTGCAGACGGTAAACCGCCTGGATTTCGTTCACCAAGTGACGCTGCACTTCTTCAGGACCGAGGATATCGAGGATGTCGTGCGGATCGGCGCTACCTTCGCTAATCTTCTGGCCAGCGCGGACGCGGTCACCCTCGTTAACAGCCAAGTGGACACCGCGGGGAACCAGCACTTTCCTTTCCTCGGTATCGCTCTTGATGATAACTTCCTGGTTGTTGCGAACTTCGTTACCCATAGAGACGAGACCGTCCATCGGGGCAAGTACCGCAGTGTTCTTCGGCTTGCGGGCTTCGAAGAGTTCGGCCACGCGCGGAAGACCACCGGTAATGTCGCGGGTCTTACCTGCGGCACGCGGGAGTTTCGCAACCGTAGAACCGACAGCCACCATGTCGCCGTCCTTAACCGTAAGGATGGCGCCATCCGGAAGCATGGAGTTACCGACCTTGTTGCCGGAAGCGTCGAGGACGGTGATAGCCGGACGGAGCTGCTTTGCGCTGCCACCGTGCTTTTCGCTAATCACGACCCACGTTTCGACGTCGGTGTTCTCGTCGCGTTCTACGCGGAATGTCTTGTTTTCAACGAGGTCGACAAGCTTCACCTTACCGGCCACGTTGGTGATAATCGGGCTGTTGTACGGATCCCATTCGAACATCACCTGGTCCTTCTTGACCTGGGCGTTGTTCTCGACGAACATGATTGCGCCATACGGGATCTGGTAACGACCCTTGTTAATACCTGTTGTGTCGTAAATGACGAGTTCCGCCATACGGCTCGTAACGACCTTCTGGCCCTCGTGTTCGACAGTAACGAGCTGTTCGAGTTCCACGCGGCCGTCCACGATAGCCTTCTTGTTGTTCTCGACAGTCAAGCGAGAAGAAGCACCACCGATGTGGAAGGTACGGAGGGTAAGCTGCGTACCCGGTTCACCGATGGACTGGGCAGCAAGCACGCCGACCGCTTCGCCGAGGTCGACGGGGCGACCGGACGCCAGCATACGGCCGTAGCACTTGGAGCACACGCCGGTGCGGGAATCGCAAGTGAGCACGGAACGCATCTTGATGTGTTCGAGACCGGTTGCGGAAATCTTCGGGAGGTCACGTTCGGTGACGAGTTCGCCAGCCTTCACGATCACTTCGCCCGTAACCGGGTGCTTGATATCTTCAACGGGGGCGCGACCGAGCAAGCGTTCTTCCAGCGGGATCACGGTATCGTCGCCGTCCTTGAAGGCGGAAACTTCGATGCCGTTGGTGGTACCGCAGTCAGCTTCGGTCACGACGAGGTCCTGGCCCACGTCCACGAGACGACGGGTAAGGTAACCAGCGTCAGCCGTCTTAAGGGCGGTATCGGCAAGACCCTTACGGGCACCGTGAGACGAGATGAAGTATTCCATCACGTTAAGGCCTTCACGGAAGCAGGACTTAATCGGGTTCTCGATAACTTCCTGACCGCCGAGCTGCTTGATAGGCTTCTGCATCAGGCCGCGCATACCGGACAGCTGCATAATCTGCTGGCGGCTACCACGAGCACCAGAGTCAGCCATCATGTACACCGGGTTGAAGCCGTCGCGGTCGTGGGAAAGCAAATCCCACTGCTTGGCAGCAACGTCGCTAGTGGTCTTGGACCACACGTCAATAATCTGGTTGTAGCGTTCACCGTCGGTAATCACGCCGTCTTCGTAGAGGCTGCGGATTTCGTTCACCTTCTGGGTGGCGGCATCGAGCATGGCCTGCTTCTCTTCCGGAATCACCATTTCGGCGATAGCCACGGAGGAACCGGCGCGGGTTGCCCACTTGTAACCGTTGGCCTTGAGGTTGTCGAGGTATTCGACAGTCACGCGGTTGCCGGTACGGCGGTACAGGTCGTCGATGGACTTCGCGATGACCTTCTTGCCGAAGGTTTCGTTCGCGTAGCCGAGTTCGTTCGGAACGAACTCGTTGAAGATGATGCGACCGATGGTCGTCTTGATAACGTTCGGTTCCTTGAGGGTAAGGAACTTGACCTTTTCGCCGGCCTTGACGTTTTCCTCAATATTGCCGTTGTCGTCAGCGATTTCGCGGACGCATACGCAATCCTTCTCGAGGGCGCCCATGTAGATCTTGCGGCCCGCGGGGAGCTTCAGGTACACGGTAGCGTTCAGGTCGACAACCTCGTTCTCGTAGGCGCGGATGGCTTCGGCAGCATCAAAGAAATGCATGCCTTCGCCCTTGCGGCCCGGACGCGGCTTGGTCAGGTAGTATAGCCCAAGCACGATGTCCTGGCCCGGCACGGCAATCGGCTGGCCGGAAGCGGGGTGCAGGATGTTGTTCGAGGACAGCATGAGCACGCGGCATTCGAGCTGGGTTTCGAAAGAAAGCGGGAGGTGCACGGCCATCTGGTCACCGTCGAAGTCCGCGTTGAATGCGGTACAGACGAGCGGGTGGAGGCGGATGGCGTTACCTTCGATAAGCTTCGGGTAGAACGCCTGGATACCCAAGCGGTGAAGCGTCGGGGCGCGGTTCAGCATCACCGGGTGGTCCTCGATAATCTCTTCGAGGATGTCCCACACTTCGGGGCGTTCGGCGTCAACGTACTTCTTCGCGGACTTGAGGGTATAGACGATGCCGTCTTCTTCCAGGCGCTGGATGATGAACGGCTTGTAAAGTTCGAGGGCCATGCGCTTCGGGAGACCGCACTGGTGCATCTGGAGTTCCGGGCCCACCACAATGACGGAACGGCCGGAGTAGTCCACACGCTTACCGAGGAGGTTCATACGGAAGCGACCCTGCTTGCCCTTCAGGAGCTCAGCGAGGCTCTTCATCGGGCGTGCGCCACCTGCACGGGCACTGCGGCGACCGCTGTCGAACAGCTGGTCCACGGCCTCTTGCAGCATGCGCTTTTCGTTGCAGAGAATAACGTTAGGGGCACGGATGTCAATCAACTTCTTCAAGCGGTTGTTGCGGTTGATGACACGGCGGTAGAGTTCGTTCAGGTCGGAGGTCGCAAAGCGGCCGCCTTCGAGCGGAACGAGCGGGCGCAGGTCGGGCGGAATCACCGGAAGCACGTCGAGAATCATCCAGGAAGGCTGGTTCGCGAGAAGGCGGGCTTCGTTCGGGTATTCGGTGCGGAAAGCCTCGTAGGCATCGGCAAGGACGAAGTCATCGTGCTTGGATTCGTAATCGGCCTTGAATTCGGCAACCGCTTCGGCGAGACCCTTGAGCCAAGCCTTGCCCGTATCGCGGTCGGCACTGCCCTTCGGGTTGTTGTAGTAGCTGCGGAAGCTTTCCATCTGGGACTTGCGGAAGGCATCAACAATCTTGAGATGCTTGATGGCTTCGTCCACCTTGGTCCTGGAGTTGCTACGGGCCTGGTCGCGGAGCCTCTTGGAAAGTTCGGTGAGGTCGAGACGGTCGAGCAACAGCTTGATGGCGGAGGCACCCATGCGGGCGTCGAACTTACGGCCTTCGGCGACGAGGTCCTGGTAAGTCGTTTCGTCGATAAGCTGGTTCTCTTCGAGTTCGGCGTCGCCCTTGTCGATAACGACATAGCGTTCGTAGTAGATAACCTGTTCGAGGTCCTTGGTGTTGAGACCGAGGAGGGCGCCAATCACGCACGGCTGGTTACGGACGAACCAGGTGTGTGCGAGAGGAATGGCGAGTTCGATGTGGCCCATGCGTTCACGACGGACGCGGGAGTGAGTCACTTCGACGCCGCAGCGGTCGCAGATCACGCCCTTGTAGCGGGCGCGCTTGAACTTACCGCAGTTGCATTCCCAGTTCTTGACAGGTCCGAAGATCTTTTCGCAGAAAAGACCATCGCGTTCCGGCTTGTACGTACGATAGTTGATCGTTTCCGGCTTCGTGACTTCGCCGAAAGACCAGTAACGGATAAGGTCCGGTGCGGCGAGATGAATCGAAATATCGCCGGCGTTGTCTTGTACTTCCATCATTTCTTCGGACATATTACTTATCTCCAATGGTCTCGATGTCAAGACCCAAAGAATGAACTTCGCGAATCATAACGTTGAAGGATTCGGGGATACCCGGCTTCGGGGTGTTCTTGCCATGGACAATGGCGTCGTACACCATGGAACGGCCCTGCACATCGTCGGACTTGACGGTGAGGAGTTCCTGCAGCGTGTAAGCGGCACCGTAGGCTTCCATGGCCCACACTTCCATTTCACCGAAGCGCTGGCCACCGAACTGGCTCTTACCACCGAGCGGCTGCTGCGTCACGAGGGCGTAGCTACCGATAGAACGGGCGTGGATCTTGTCGTCCACCAAGTGACCGAGCTTGAGGTAGTACATGTAGCCGATGGTGACCGGGTTCAGGAATGCTTCGCCGGTACGGCCGTCATAGAGCTTGGCCTTACCGATAATCTTGTCGTGTTCCGGGTCCATCTCGTAGTTCACGATCGGGTTCTTCTGGTAGGCCTTCTCGAGTTCCTTGCAGATGTCCTCGAACTTGGCGCCGTCAAACACCGGCGTAGAAACCTTGAAACCGAGGGTCTTTGCAGCCCAGCCCAGGTGAACTTCAAGCACCTGACCGATGTTCATACGGGAAGGCACGCCCATCGGGTTCAGAAGAATCTGGAGCGGACGACCGTCTTCGGTGAACGGCATGTCTTCGACCGGAACAATCTTGGACACAACGCCCTTGTTACCGTGACGACCTGCCATCTTGTCACCGATGGAGAGGCAGCGCTTCTTCGCGATGTAGACCTTCACGTTCTTGAGAACGTTCGGCTTGAGTTCGTCGCCCTTCGTGACCTTGTCGATTTCCTTTTCCATGGTGCGGGTAAGGGTATCGAGGTTGTCGCGTGCAACGAGCACGAGCGAGAGAACCCTTTCCTGGAGTTCGTCATCGCCAACGACGAAGGTGGACATCGGGGAAACCTTGGTCACGTCGATAGCGGCAAGGTTCTGTTCGGTGTAGGTCTGGCCTTCGCGGATAAGGAGTTCGTGCGTTTCGTTGTCCATCACCTTGCCGGCAGCCTTGCCACCGAGGAGTTCGAACAAGTGTTCGCGGCAGGATTCCTTGATCTTGTCGATCTGGCTCTGGAAGGTAACGCGGATGGACTCGATCTGTTCCTGGTCCTTTTCCTTGCTCTTCTTGTCGCTCTTGTCCTTCTTGCTGAAGATACGGGTTTCGAGCACGACGCCCTTCATTCCCGGAGGAGCCTTGAGGGAGGAATCGCGCACGTCGCCGGCCTTCTCGCCGAAGATGGCGCGGAGCAGGCGTTCTTCCGGAGAAAGTTCGGTTTCGCCCTTCGGGGTGACCTTGCCGACGAGGATATCGTCCGGGCCGACTTCGGCACCGACGCGGATAACGCCGTTCTCGTCGAGGTTGCGGAGCGCGTCTTCACCGACGTTCGGAATTTCGCGGGTCAGTTCTTCCGGACCGCGCTTGGTTTCACGCACGTCGATTTCGTAGACTTCGATATGGATGGAGGTGAACGTGTCCTTGATGGCGAGTTCTTCGGAAATGATAACGGCGTCTTCGTAGTTGTAGCCGTTCCACGGGAGGAACCCGATAAGGATGTTCTTACCCAGGGCCAGTTCGCCGTGGTCGGTAGAAACGCCGTCGGCAAGCACGTCGCCAGCCTTGACGAAGTCGCCCACGTTCACGATAGGCTTCTGGTTCACGCAGGAATCCTGGTTAGAGCGCTCGAACTTGCGGAGCACGTACTCGTCGATAGGATCCTTGCCGAGGAATTCGTAGTTTTCGCCGAGGCCGGTGAGAGGCTCGAAGTTGCCGTTCACCATGTTGCCGCGCTTCACCGTAATGTTGCGGGCGTCGACAAACGTCACGAGGCCATCGTGCTTGGCACGCACGACCGTACCCGAGTCGAGGGCGGCGCGGCGTTCGAGGCCGGTACCCACCACGGGGGCTTCGGCGCGGAGCAGAGGCACTGCCTGGCGCTGCATGTTAGAACCCATCAACGCGCGGTTGGCGTCATCGTGTTCGAGGAACGGGATGAGGCCCGCAGCCACAGACACAATCTGCATCGGGGCAACGTCCATGAGGTCGATGCGTTCGACATCCTCGTCGCCGATTTCGATGCTGTCCTGACGGAGAACATGCGGGTATTCGCTCTTGTCGCGGACGATGACGTATTCTTCCTTGAAGCGGTTGTCGTCGGTGAGCTCGGTAGAAGCCGGAGCCACCTTGAAGGCGTCTTCTTCGTCGGCGGTGAGGAACGTGATAAAGTCAGAAACGACCTGGTCGATAGCGTCGCTGGCCTGCACATAGTCGGCCTTGCCGCTGAAATCGAACTGTTCGAAGCCGTTCTTGAAATAGTGCTTGGAGCCATCGGCGTACTTGACCTCGAACACCTTGCCCACGAACATGTCGAACAGGTCGCGCTGGCGGTTGTCAAGGTTCATGCGGATGGAATCCTTTTCCTTGCTGGAAAGTTCCTGCTCGGTAAGGAAGTAGTGCGGGTCGTGCACGAAGGCCTTGAAGATGCCGAAATGCCACTTGGATTCGGGGAACTTCACGATGCCGCCCTGGGCATCCTTGAAGTTGATAAGGCCCACGATGCGGTACGGCGTCTCGATGAAGCCGAAGTGGTTCACGATGGCGTAAGATGCGAGCGAGTTGATAAGACCGATGTTCGGTCCTTCAGGGGTCTCGATCGGGCAGAGGCGGCCGTAGTGCGTGTAGTGAACGTCACGGACCTCGAAGCCTGCGCGTTCGCGGGAAAGGCCACCGGGACCGAGAGCGGAAAGACGACGCTTGTGCGTGAGTTCGGAAAGCGGGTTCATCTGGTCCATGAACTGCGAGAGCTGGCTGGAACCGAAGAACGCGTTCACGACAGAAGAAACCGTGCGGGTATTCACGAGGTCGCGCGGAGTGGTCTGTTCGTCGTCGTTGTGGATGGAGAGGTTCTCGCGGATGACGCGAGACATGCGGGAAAGGCCCACAGAAATCTGGTTAGCGAGGAGTTCGCCCACAGAGCGGGTACGGCGGTTGCCCAAGTGGTCGATATCGTCCTTGGCGTAGCCGTCTTCGCCGTCGTAGAGGCCGACCATGTATTCGATAACGGCAAGGAAGTCCGCCTTGCTCATCGTCGTGCGGGTCAGTTCCGGAAGGGCGAGTTCCTTTTCCATGTTGAACTGTTCGCCGATTTCCTTCAGGAGGGCAATAATCTTCGGCGTGTACACCTTTGCGTTCAGGCGGTAACGGCCAACTTCGCCCAGGTCGTACTTGCGGGGGTCATCCAGGAACAGGTTGTTGAAGAAGTCTTCAGCAACGGTCATGTTCGGGGAATCGTCCTGCTGCTGGTGCGTCACGGAGTAGATAAGGCGGAGAGCCTCTTCGCGGGTCTTCGTCTTGTCGTTCGTGAGCGTGTTGTGGATGAGGAGGTTTTCTTCTTCCTTGGAAAGGAGCGTAATCGTCTTCACGCTGCTTTCGCGGAGACGTTCGAGCTTCTTGTCGTCAATGACGGTATTGGCATCGACGATAACTTCACCGGTAGATTCGTCGATAACATCCTTGAAGATAACGCGGTCGATAAGGACGCAGACGCCATCGTCGTTGAACTTTTCGGATTCTTCGGCGATGTTGACTTCTTCGGACTTCTTGTAGAAGAGGTTCAGGATATCCTGCGTGGTCTCGAAGCCGATGCTACGGAGCATGGCGGTAGCCGCAATCTTCTTCTTGCGGTCGATGACGAGGTACAGGACATCGTTTTCGATATTGAACTCGACCCAGGCGCCGCGATGCGGAATGATGCGGCTCTTGTAGTCAGAACGGCCGTTGGGCTGGAGTTCTTCGTCGAAGCTCACACCGGGAGAGCGGTGCAGCTGCGACACGACCACGCGTTCGGCACCGTTCACGATGAACGTGCCGTTCTCGGTCATGATAGGAAGTTCGCAAATCAAGACATCGTTCTTGACTTCTTCCTTGAGCTTGGTATCTTCACCGTCCTTCTCGAAAACGCGAAGGGCGAGAGTCGCGTAGAGCTCCATGCTGTAGGTAAGCCCACGTTCGCGGCACTCGGGGATGCTGTATTTCGGTATTCCGAAGTAATACTTTTCGTATTCGAGGGAGAAGAGCCCGTTAGGATCGGTAATCGGGAAGATGTCCTTGAATACGCGCTGCAGGCCAGCGTCCAGGCGCCTTTCCTGCGGGATATCGGCCTGTAAAAATTGCTCGTACGAAGCCTTCTGAACTTCGATCAAGTACGGCAGTTCCAGCTGGAACTTGTTGGAGGAATAACTCTTTCGCTCCGTTGTCATTTGAAATACCTCATCCGGTGAAGAAGATCCTGATTAAGCAAAAAACACCAAAAGCCCGCACTCGCGTGCAGGCGATTGGTAAGAGCAGTTCAAAGAACTGTGAGCATTACTTGAGAGTAACCTTTGCTCCGAGTTCTTCGAGTTTCTTCTTGAGGGCTTCGGCGTCAGCCTTCGGGGCAGCTTCCTTGATGACGCTGTTGGCCGTTTCGACGACCTTCTTGGCTTCACCGAGGCCGAGACCCGTGATAGCGCGGACTTCCTTGAGGACAGCCATCTTCTTGGCCGGATCGACTTCGGCGAGGATAACGTCGAATTCGGTCTTTTCTTCAGCAGCGGCAGCAGCGCCAGCAGCCGGGGCAGCCATTACGACGCCACCAGCGGCTTCGATGCCGTGCGTTTCCTTGAGGTAGTCAGCCAAAGCCTTGGCTTCGAGAAGGGTAAGACCAACGATTTGATCGCCCAGTGCCTTGATATCAGTTGCCATGATGTGTTTCTCCGATTATTCCGTTTAAAATTTTTGGTTTGTGGTTTGTTGTTAAGCTTCCGGTGCAGCGGCAGCTTCAGGGGCTGCGGCTTCGGAACCCGATTCTTTTTCCAGCTTTTCCTGGAGTGCCTTGATCTGGCCAGCAATCTTGCCACCAGGTCCGAGAGCGATGGCGACGATCTGAGCGATCATGCCCTTGCGATCCGGGATCTTGGCGAGGTTGACGACTTCGGAGCCAGGCATGGGCTTACCGTCGAGGTAAACGCTCTTGGCGACCAAGAAATCAGGGTTAGCTTTGTGGAATGCTTCAATTTCGCGGGCAGGCAGAAGAGGATCTTCTTCGAAACCGACCATCACGGATGTTGCACCGTTCAGGAGTTCGTCGAGACCTTCGACCTTGAGAGCGGCGAGCACGCGCTTGAGAAGAGTATTCTTCACAGCGTGGTACTTGACACCCTTAGAAGCGAGAGCCTTGCGCAGGGCGTTGTCCTTTTCGACAGTGATACCCTGGTAATTGAGCAGATAGACGGCGGTTGCGCCCTTGAAGGACTCGACGAGCGAATCCACGGTCTGTTGTTTTTTAACTACAGCTTTCATGGTATCTCCTAGCGCGTCAGTGCCATATCAAGTTTGATGCCCGGGGCCATCGTAGCCGTCAGAGTGAGGCTCTTGATGTA
>JAEEGF012116869.1_pt1 | contig 20033 bp, 21 predicted proteins | sample 9134171 | NCBI WGS metagenome assembly JAEEGF01 (sample SAMN16246542, study PRJNA631951) | gut metagenome | biome: gut microbiome; feature: rumen; material: AP-attached | host: Bos | place: Iran: Karaj | collected 2018-10
TCCCAATTCGGCATGGTAGTCATGGCATACTCGATCAGTTCATCCGCAAGATATTCATATCCCCTGCGTACGCTGAAATAGATATCCGTTTCGGGAGCTTCATGGAAAACAAAGGCCACAACCATATCTCCATCGAACCAGAACCGGTTCAGATAAGAATACGAATTGTCCATCCATGATGCCAGGATTGCATGTTCAAAAAAAGGTGCAGCGACCCCTCTACCATTTTCACGATCATAGATATCCGTCAGAAAATCCCATACGAGATTGATATCTGTCAATATTTGAAATTGCTTTGTTCTGAGATCATTCATAGTTCTTACCCTCTGTTTATGACCGTATTTTATCCTTTAGATAATATATTAATTTCTTCTGGCTTCCCTGTGAAAAAAGAATCCAAGATTGATCCTTACTTCGCGCCTGCCTATGTCATCATTTGTATAGCAGCAGGTGTCAAACCCTACCAGTTCAAATCCTTCGTGAAGATAAAACCCTATGGCGTTGGTGTTGCAGGATTGGGTTTCAAGGATGATGGCTCTTCTGCCCTGTGCTTTGGCCATTTCTTTTGCCTTATCCATGAGCCGCTTACCATAGCCTTGTCCCCGAAGCCCATCCGACACCCACAATTCCGTGACCAGCAGCCTGTTGGACCATTCTTCCGGGCAAACCTCAATGCAGGCAAGAAGTTCATCATTGTCCCCCACCACACCGAAGGCCTCCGCATTCTCCCAATGATCCTGATACAAAGAATCCGGGAAGTCATATTCTTCGGGAGTATGAAGTATCTCCTTTTCAGCCTTTCTCTTCACCAGCTCGATCTTGCATCCTTCACTGTCAAGCTGCTTTATTTCAAAGTCATAGTAGCTGTCGCTCCTTGTAACAATCGGAATTACAGCACCTTTCCATTTTTCTTTCGGTAATTCTATTATTTTCATATTGTTGTTCATCACTTCATCAAAAACGAATCTATCGCATCATCTTCAAACCCATTATATATGTACTTTTCCAATGGCTCACTTTCCGAATAAACCTTCTTATATGCCTCTTTTCCATATTTTCGAATAAGGTATCCCATATAAACGCCGGAATAATCATATCCCGCATTTTCGCAAAAGTAGTCTTCATCATTGAGTTTTAGCGCATCCGGTCTGGTGTTCTTATCAAGGAAGTCTGTACAAACCTGTTCAGCGAGATAAACCGCGCCTCCCTCGGATATAAGCGGTGAAATATCATCCGGAGATTTGTCTGACGCTTTTCCAAAAGCAATATGAACCACTTCATGCCTTACTACCGCAAGCATTTCATCAACTGACCAATCCGATGCGGAAGGTGACAAAATGCATATTCTTCTTTTCTCATAATCTGCATTACCAACCATCCATGACTGGTAGGACTCTGTTGTTTTTTCCGACTCTATGATAAATGTTTCAGTATTGGGACAGATAATAAAAGTAAAAAGCTCTGCGTCCGGTTCAATATCAAAATCCCGAGCCACCTTATCATACATAGATTCAGCAGTTTCTATGACCGATTGGGCAAATTCATGATCTTGAGATTCATACTTAAATAAAAAATGTTTGCCTTCGTATTGTTTCATTTCAATTTCTCCGTTATTTCGGTGTTAGTTTCGGGTGGGAATGAACCCCGGGACAGGGTCCCCGTTTGTTCTCAGTTAAGTATTTTCTTCACCTCCCGGTGGAGTCGATGAGGACAGTTCATTTTGACTCACCTCCGATGAGTCAAAATGAACTGTCCCTATCGACTCTCCTCTCTCTCCGCAGGTATCTCCCTGCACATGGATTATAATCAGTCTGTAACTGATAAACCACCTACGGAAAGTAGAGTTATCGCCGCGATGATCATAAAACATTGTCCTTATATTTCTTTGACTTAAGTATCTGTCGGGGAATAACTCTTGATAATTGTCATGTTCCATGATAACGGTATTCCAGACCGAAATCATGATCATCTGCTTCCTTGTTCAAGTAGTCATACCCTTCTTCTGACACAATCTGAAAGCCACTTTTTTTATGTGTCATCAAAGACGCAATATTCTTCTTGCTGACGCAGCTGCAGAGCCGAAATGGCCCGTCTTCTTTCAGAGAATCTGCAACGCTTGAAAGAAGTTTAACCCCGTATCCCTTTCGTCTTTGGTCCGGGCGAGTTTCAAGTGCTTCAAGGTAGTAAAGACCTTCTTGAATTCTACATGTTCTTAATGCACTAACCCAAGCATCATCTATCTCAAGAATCCAGTATGTTGCATCTGTTTTATTGAAAAAGTCGTTCTTAAGATAATCCAGAAAGCCCTCTTCAACCCTTTGAACGGCTACATTTTTATCCTTTTCGTCCGGATAAAAGTAATCCGTATTTTCATAATTGCTTTCGGAATACACATCCATCAGTTTTCTATTATCAACTTTCTGATATTCTGTAATTCTGATCAGCATAGTTTTCTCCGAGCTCCAATCTGTAAAACTCTCAATTTTCTCATATCGATTGATGTTATAATCTCTATCATTTTCATATCCCCTTTTTGAACTATCCGTAATTATCGGATAGTTCAAGTATTGTCCGGTTTTTCATCTTCATTATTCACTGTCTCTGTAGAAACTCCAGTGCCTGTTTAAATATCTCTTTGATGTTATCGTAAACCAGCAAACTCATAGCCTCATCTGCGTTGCAGATAATGATATCGCTGATCTCGCTCTCTTGTTTTACGAATTCATCTGTTTTTATCTTTCCAAGAAAATATACAACCGTTTTGTAAGCATCATATTCTTCCATGTAATAGCCCATTTCCTGCCTGAAGCCATTTACAATGCTGACTTGTGTGTTTGTCTCCTCCATGCATTCGCGAAGTGCCGTTTCCTCCTCTGTCTCGTTCTCTTCAACATGCCCTTTCGGAAATCACACCACATCATTAGTCTGTTTTACCAGAAGGAAATAAGGTTCATCGTTTTTTATCATATACGGGATGACCCCGCAGGATTTTTGTTGTTTCATGTATTCTCCTTTTCGTTTTGAACTATTCGGAAAAACCGTGTTCAATGAGCTACCTGGACGGGGTTGGTGGCTCGTTAATCTATTCTCTACTCAAGAGGCACACAGTCTCCACATGCATACTATGGCAGAACTGGTCCACAGCGCAGGCTTTCTTCAGTTCATAGCCGTGTTCGCGGAGAAATTTCACATCGCGACCCAGGGTGGCGGGGTCGCAGGAGACATATATAATCCTGATTGGATCCATGTGAATTATCGTAGAGAGGAGTTTTTCATCGCAGCCCTTGCGAGGAGGGTCAACCACAATTACATCGCACTTTTCAGCATTAGTTAAATCGCTATTTAGCCGAGGTACTGCGTCCTCTGCGGCTCCGCAGAAGAACTCCGCATTGGAGATACCGTTAAGGCGGGCGTTCTCCTTTGCATTCTCCACTGCCTCAGGCACGATCTCCACTCCGTAAACCTTTTTCGCCTGCTTGGCAAGGAACAGGGAGATCGTTCCGATACCGCAGTAAAGATCCCAGACCACTTCGTTTCCTGTCAGTCCGGCGTACTCAAGAGCTTTGTTGTAAAGCTTCTTTGTCTGGACAGGATTTACCTGGTAGAACGACATGGGGGAGATCCTGAATATCACATCTCCGATCATGTCATTGATGTAAAGAGGTCCGTAGATCGGATAAAGTTTATCCCCGAGGATAACATTTGTGTTTTTTGTATTTACGTTCAGGCATAAAGAAACAAACTTAAATCCTGTTTTAACAGCAGACTCTTTCAAGTTTTCCACAAGGCTTTGAGTAACCTCGGAGCCTGTCTTCCATTTGTTCAGTTCTTTGCCTTTTGCATTGACCACCAGACACACCATGACCTCTCCGGTGGAAAAACCGGTTCTGATCAGACAGTGTCTCAGCTCACCTCTTCCGATGGCTTCATCGTAGGGAATAATGTTAAATCGTGATATAACCGTTCTCAGTTCCTTTAATACAGCGGCGCACAGCGGCTGCTCAATTTCACATTCATCATTCTCGATTATGTTGTGTGAATGGTAGGCGTAGAACCCGATCTTAGGGTTCCCGTCCCTGTCTATTCCCACAGGGTACTGTGCCTTGTTCCTGTAATGCCAGGGCTCTTCCATCCCGATGATGTCCTCATAGCATTCTTCCAGATCATTGGCATTCACACCGCCGATCCTTGTAAGGCAGTCAAAGACCTTCTTTTTCTTGATCTCAAGCTGTTTATCATAGGACAGGTGCTGGATCTGGCACCCTCCGCATTTGTTTGCCACAGGGCATCTTGTTTCCACCCTGTCGGGAGAGGGAGTGATGATGCTTTCGATCTTTGCGTATCCAAAGCTCTTTTTGACCTTAAGCACCTTTGCCTCGATCTCATCCCCGGGAAGTCCGCCCTTTACAAACAAAGTGAAGCCATCGACTTTGCCGATGCCTTCACCTTCTGTGCCAAGATCTGTTATATTAACCTTTACAATCTCATTCTTATTCATATTTTCCTGTTTTTCTCACGTTAGATTCAAAGTTTTTCTGGTACCCCAGCCATCCTTCGTCACTCTGTGCCGTGTCAAAGAGTTCTCCGAGGGTCTCCATCTTTGCATCCATATCATCTGCCATACTGAGGGCGATGGCCTCAGCCAGCGCGGGCTTTTTCGGAGAACCGAACTCAAGTTTACCATGGTGTGCAAGGATGCAGTGAATGATCTCATTCCTGAGCTTCTGAGGGAAGCCCTCGATCTTGTCGATCCTCTTTCCCACAAACTCCGCACCCATGTAAATGTGACCCAGAAGCTGTCCTTCGTCGGTGTAATCGTTTTCAGGCAGATCAGAAAGCTCCATTATCTTTCCGATATCGTGTACCATGGAAGATGTCAGGAGAACATCCCGGTTCAGAATGGGGTAATTCTCCGTAAATGCGATACAGTTTCTCGTTACAGACAGAGTGTGCTCCAAAAGTCCGCCTCTGAAAGCGTGGTGGATCTGTTTTGCAGCGGTATGTTCAACAAAAGCTTTTGCCACCGCTTTATCGTTAACAAAAATGTCTTCCAGAAGTTCCTTTAACCAGTGATTTTTGATTGAAGCAATGATATCGGTCAATTCCCTGTACATTCCGTTCACGTTCTTGGAAGATGAAGGAACGTAATCTTCCGGATTATACTCTCCTTCACTGCACTTCCTCAAACGATTAATAATGATCTGTAATCTCTGGTTAAAAACGTTGGTGGTTCCTTCGATGTAAATGTAATCTCCGGAATCAAACTCCGCAATGCCGGAGCTGTTGGTGTTCCACACCTTGCCGTCAACTGTAGCTGTTTTATCAGTCAGAGTGAGGGCAAAATAGTCATCCCCCGTCTTCTTCTTTCCAACTTCTTTTTTTCTGCAGAGATAGATCCCGCTGACGCTGTCGCCTTCACGTATGTCCTTGATGTACTTCATAAATTGCCTTTCTATTTGCTTTGTAATATCACATATGCTGACATCTCTTTGGAGCCGCCCGCATATCCTCTCAAATATGTAATGTTCAATGCCTGAGTTGCTTCCGACGATGACAGCACATCCATAAAATCCTGCATATTGCTGACTTTCTCACCATTTATAGCCGTTATCACATCTCCGACTCTGAGTCCCGCAACATACGCAGGTGAAGCAGCCATTACACGATTAAGGTAGATCCCGTACTCCACTCCGCCGTTTTCCCTGATAATCCCGGGAATTGAATTTGCAACGATGCCAAAGTACAGGAGTTTTTTACCGTTTAAAAGGATGTTGATCTCATCCTCCAACGTACACAGTGTAACAAAACAGGGTATCGTGTCCTCTTCGTTTGCCCTGATGGAGTGAGTCAAAAGCCCCAGCACGTACCCATCCATGTTGAAGACAAACCCGCTGGCTCCCGTATAGTTTTGCCAATTACTTGTAAAGTAGATGATCTCTGCGTCTTTGACCTCGTACCGGTTCCCTCTTGAGCTTACGATACCGAATGACAAAGAATCGGGGTAACCGTTGGCACGCCCCAGTTCAAAAACCGGACAGCCGTTTTCGATGTCATCCGCTTTGCAAAGAACTGCATATTGCATGCCCTGAAACACCTCTTCTTCCAATGAAGCAACCGTAACGCCGACGATAGCCAGTCCCAGATCCCTGTCGTAATTGTACAGTTTTCCTGCATATGCTTTGTCGCTGTTATTAAACTTTACTTCTATGTTTGCGGAATCCTCCAGAGAGGCATAATCCGTAAGGATCAGCACATCAACTCCGTCCTGCGCCACCACAAGTCCCGTGGTGTTTGTTCTGATCTCGTAAACATCTCCCAGAAAGCTGACTCCGGAGCTGACACCGTCCACAGAAGCTATGCATCCGCCAACGATCTCTGTCACCTCCATGACCTCTTCCATAAATTTCGAGTAGGAATAGACAGTTTTTTCCTTCGCGGGATCCTCTTCCGCCACTTCTCCCACCACTACAGCCAGCTTTTCGTCAGGTTCGGGAGTAACGGTAATCTCCGCTCCCGGGGTCGCATCCGGATCCTGTGTAACTTCCGGACGCGGTGTTACCGTGATTTCAGGTGCCTCTGTGGGCAGGATCTCCGGTGACGGCTGCAGGCCGGGTGTTTCGGAAAGAACACCTGTTGGCGTAGCCACTGTCTTGGGGGTCGGAGTCGCCGTTGGAGTGGGTGTTGTTTTCGGAGCTGCAGGTGTGTTTGACGGTTTCGGGGTCGGAACAGGTGTTTTTTCTTTATAGATGTACACCGTATCCCTGTAAACAGGGATCTCTATGCCCAGAATGTCTGCCATTGCATCTCCGGAAACAAGGAAAACATATCTTGCCACCAGTCCAAAGATCACGGCGCAAAAGATCACAAAGAAAAATGTGATCAGTCTTCTGAGCCATCTTTTCTTCCGCTTGTTTACGATCTTTTCGGTGATAAACTGCTGTTCGTCAAGCTCTTCGCTTTCCCCGTTTTTTTTGTTTTCATTATATTCTGTGCTATCGGACATGTTCCCTCATCCTCCGTGCTATTCGGCCGATTTCAAAGTGAAAATGAACTCGGTGCCGACACCAACCGTACTTACGACGGATATGTTCTGATTGTGCGCTTTTATGATCTCCTTAACAATGGAAAGTCCGAGACCTGAACCTTTCTTGTCACGTCCTCTGGATGCATCGCTCTTGTAAAATCTTTCCCAGATCCTGTTCAGGGACTCTCTGGGAATCCCGACACCATAATCCTTTACCGTTATGTACACCTTGTTTCCCTTATCCTCGGTAGTGATCTTGATGCTCGAATCGGAATTTGAAAACTTTATGGCATTGTCCAAAAGATTGTATATGACCTGCTGGATCCTTCCTTCGTCCGCTTCCACAAAAGTTTCTTTTTGTGAAAAAACAAGATTCAGAACCAGTTTTTTCTTTTTGAAGGTTCCTTCGAAGGTCAGCGCGATCTGCCTGATCATCTTGTTGATGTCAAACACGGATAGATTCAGCATCAGGCCGTTGTCATCGATATTGTTCAGTTGTAAAAGATTGGAAGTCAGCTTGGTAAGGCGGTCCGTTTCGTACAGCAGGATATCAAAGTATTTCTCCTGTTCCGAAACATCGATGGTACCGTCCTTCATGGCTTCCAAGTAGCCTCTGATGGAAGTGAGGGGGGACCTGAAATCGTGAGAAACATTTGACAGGAATTTTCTCTGGATCTCATCGGAATTGTTCAGCTTGTCACCCATGTATCTGATGCTTCCGCCCAGTTCCGCCAGCTCCTTCGGGTAACTCACCTTAAATTCACCCCTGAAATTGTTCTCCATGTACTCCTTCGTCTGCTTTGTAAGCTTCGAAACCGGATGTACCGAATAGAAGTACAGCAGAATGAAGGATCCGATCAGAAAGGGAATAAAGATCAGGTAGCAAATGTTGACGAAATCCGAATAATAGACACCTTCCGCATATATGGACGCCATGGGAGTCATGAGACAGAGATAGCCCGATGCGGCGTAATTGTACATGACGGGAACGGAAACGCACAGCATGTTCTCGGGAACATACTTGGCTATCACAAGGTTCTCCACCGCAGTATTTTTCATGAGCTGAGGATAGGAGGTTCCCAAAGCCACGTAGATCGCATTCTGTTTCCTGTTGCTCGTGGTGTCGCAGACCACAAGACCGTTGCGGGACAGGAGCAATATGCGCGTGTCCGTCATTTCCGCAGCGATCTGAAGCGTAGTGGACACATTTGTCTGAGCCATTGTGGAAACGTAGTACTCCGAAAGGTAGTTGTTAACGATGTCGTTGGCCTGGGTGTAAAGCTCTTCCTTCTTTGCTTCCACAAGCTTTTTTTCCGTAAAATCCAGACCTACGGTGTTCAGCAGGACCATCATCAGAACGATCAGTGTGATCAGTATTAGGCTGTATTTCAGAAGTACGGAGGATTGTCTCATCAATCAACCTCGAATTTGTAACCTACTCCCCATACAGTGGAGAGCTTCCAATTGATACCGTCCTTGATCTTTTCTCTGAGACGCTTCACGTGAACATCCACAGTTCTCGTGTCACCGGGGTACTCATATCCCCAGATCTTGTCCAGAAGCTGCTCTCTCGTAAAGACCCTGTTGGGATTTGAAGCAAGATAATACAAAAGCTCCAGCTCCTTCGGAGGCATTTCCAGCTTTTTATCATTGTAGACCACGGTGTAGTTGGAGTGGTTGATCACAAGCCCGTCAAACTGTACCATTTCTCCGGAGTCCGCATTGGGCGCACCGGACTGTACATTCTTTGCCTTGGCATTTCCCCCGTCGGAGAAACGCCTTAATACAGCCTTGCACCGTGCAACCAGTTCCTTTGAATCAAAGGGCTTCATAATGTAATCATCGGCACCGAGCTCAAGCCCCAGTACCTTGTCAAAGACTTCACCCTTGGCTGAGAGCATGATTATGGGCACATTAGAATTCTTTCGGATCTCCCTGCAGACTTCGTACCCGTCTATGCCGGGAAGCATGATGTCCAAAAGGACCAGATTCGGCTCAAAACTCCTGAATTTTTCCAGAGCCTCTTCTCCGTCCGCAGCGATCTCCGTACTGTAGCACTCTTTTGTAAGATAGAGTGTTATCAGCTCGGCAATGCTCTCATCGTCATCTACCACAAGGATCCTTTGTTTGTCAGCCATCACTACCTCCCGTAATGAATCACAATCTACTTAAAAGTTACTATAGTCACACCCATGTCGCCTTCTCCGAAGCCGCCGAGTCTGAATTCTTTTGCATATTTGTACTTTTTCAGATACTTGTGGACGGCATCCTTTAAAGCGCCCGTCCCTCTTCCGTGGACGATGGTACATTTCTCGAGATGAGCGAGATACGCATCATCCAGGTACTTCTCAAGCACCGGCATTGCCTCATCCACTCTCATTCCGATGAGATTTACCTCGGGATGGATGGTGAGTGCCTTGGAGATACTTGTTTTTGATCCGCCTTTTTTGTCTGCGGGTTCCTTCGCAGCCCGGGAGATCCACTGTACATCACGCTTGTTGAGCTTTGTCTGCATGACTCCCGCACGGACTGTCATCATGCCCTTTGCATCAGGGACAGTTACCACAGTTCCGTCCAGGTTAAGGCTCAGGATCTTTACGTTGTCTCCCACCTTGAATTCCACGTTTGCGTCATTTGAAGCTTTCTGAGGCTTTACCGCCAGCGCAGCGGAGTTCTTCCCCATCTTATCGCGAAGAGCCGTTCTTTCTCGCTCCATGTCAGCCATGGAGAAATCCGCTCCCAGCTTGTTGAGCCTCTTAATGGCTTCATCCGCGTACTCTTTTGCCTCCGAGATCACATCCTTCGCTTCCTCGTGTGCCTCTCTAAGGATCTTATCTCTTGCGGCTTCAAGCTTCTCGTTCTTTTCCTCATAACGTTTTTTAAGGGTCTCCGCATCGGCCAATGCCTTTTGGATCCTCTCCTCGTCCTGTTCCATCTTCATACGGCGGGTGTCAAGATCGCTGATAACATCTTCAAAGCTCTTGTCCTTGGTGCCGATGAAGCTTCCCGCCATATCGATGATCTCATCCGAAAGTCCCAGCTTCCTTGAGATCTCAAAAGCATTGGATTTTCCCGGGATGCCGATCAGAAGCCTGTAGGTGGGGCGAAGGGTCGCCACGTCAAACTCACAGCAGGCATTGGAAACACCCGGTGTGGTGAGGGCATATATCTTCAGTTCCGCGTAGTGAGTCGTAGCCACCGTGCGGATGTTCTTGTTGTGCAGTGTTGTGAGCACAGCCTGGGCAAGAGCCGCTCCCTCTGTGGGATCCGTTCCCGCTCCCAGCTCATCGAAAAGGCAAAGGGAATGCTTGTCCGCTGCCTTTAATATGCGTACGATGTTGGTCATATGGGATGAGAATGTGGACAGTGACTGCTCTATGGACTGCTCGTCACCTATGTCCGCAAAGACATCGTTAAACACTCCCAGCTTGCTTCCGTCCTGCGCGGGGATGTGAAGCCCTGCCTGTCCCATAAGTGTGAAAAGGCCCACAGTCTTAAGGGTTACAGTTTTACCGCCCGTATTGGGTCCTGTAACGATCAGCATGGTGAAGGCTCCACCCACATAAACGTCAATGGGCACCACCTTTTTGGGATCTATCAGAGGATGACGTCCTTTTCTGATGGAAATGTAGCCGTTCGCATTAAACTCAGGCTCCGAAGCCTTCATCTGCTTGGCAAGAGTTCCTTTGGCAAAGATGAAATCCAGTTCCGTAAGGGTGTCGATGTTGTACTTGAGGCTGTCTGTGTACTGCCCTGCATATGCTGACAGTTCCGCAAGGATCTTCTCGATCTCCTTTGCCTCTTTTGCATAAAGTTCCGTAAGATCGTTGTTCAGCTTTACAACCACAGCCGGTTCAATGAATGTGGTGGATCCCTTTGCGGACTGATCGTGCACAAAGCCGTCAAACTGCTGCTTGTACTCGGATTTTACCGGCAGGCAGTAGCGGCCGTTCCTCATGGTCACTATGTTATCCTGCAGTTTGTCCCTGTTGTCCGCACTGTTTACTATCTTATTAAGCTGCTCCCGGATCCTGTCGTTGATCACCGCCATCTGGCGTCTGATCCTTTGAAGTTCGGGACTTGCATCATCCGCTATCTCTTCCTCGGAGATGATGCATCTTTTTATCTCATTGTTTAATGCGGAGATGGGCTCCAGCAGGGAGAATCTCTCAGAAAGGGAATCCTGTATGTCATCCTCGCTGCCGCTGTAACCGTAGCTCTTTACTCTCAGTGTTGCGGTCAGGACCGAACTGATCTTAAGAAGCTCAGATGCCAAAAGTGAGGATTGCACTTCCAAGAGTTTTATATCTCCTCTGATGTCCGGTACGCCGTTAAAGTTCAGGCTGCCCTTTTTGTAGATCCTGTTCAGGGCATCTCTGGTTTCCGACTGGGCTTCTTTGATCTTTTCGATGTGTGTGATCGGCAGGAGTTCCTTTGCTTTCTTTCTTCCGCCTTCCGATCCGCAAAGCCCGGCCAGCATGTCCGTTATTTTATTGTATTCAAGTATTTTTATTGTTCTTTCGTTCATTTTTCTGTTGCCTGTCATGTAAAAAGGCGACAATCAAAGTCCCAGATCGCTCCATTTGTGTCTGTGAAGCTCTCCGCAGGTGTTCATCCCTCCAAAGCCGTTCTGTCTCAAAGCTTCGTAAAGCAGGATTGCAACGGAGTTTGAAAGATTCAGGGATCGTATCTCTCCGATCATGGGTATCCGGACACAGGTATCCGGAGAAGACATCAGGATCTCCTCGGGAATTCCCGCACTTTCCTTACCGAACATGATAAATGCATCTTTTTCGTACTTAGTGTCGGTGTAAAGGTGCTGTCCTTTTGTGGTCGCCATGTAAACCTTGGGGTTATTGTTTTTTTGATTAAAATCCTCCCAGCTGTCATAGACATGAAGGTCAAGATCCTTCCAGTAGTCCATTCCCGCACGTCTTACAGCCTTATCGGAAATATCGAAGCCCAGAGGACGGATCAGATGCAGAGCTGTCCCCGTGGCAACGCATGTTCGCCCGATGTTTCCGGTGTTTGCCGGTATCTCGGGTTCAAGCAAAACTATATTCATTTCATCACCGAGGCAAAAAAGATCACTTTCCCGCCTTCTTAAGTCCTTCTACAAAAATCTCTATTCTGTCCAGAGCCCTTTTAAGGTTCTCTAAGGAGTAGGCATAGGAGATCCTTAAAAATCCCTCGCCGCAGTCTCCGAAAGCAGTTCCCGGAACTACCGCCACTTTCTGATCCATAAGAAGCTTTGTGGCAAATTCATCGGAAGTGAGTCCGAACTGCTTTATGCAGGGGAAAACATAGAATGCTCCTTCAGGTTCAAAGGTATGAAGTCCCATTTCGTTCAGTCTCGTAACAAGATAGCGCCTTCTTTCGTCGTAGGCTTCTCTCATTCTTTCTACATCAGCGTCACCGTTCTTAAGTGCTTCGATGGCAGCACACTGGCTGGTGGTGGGAGCACACATGATGGCAAACTGGTGGATCTTTGTCATCTGTCTGATGATCTTTTCCGGTCCGCAGGCATAACCCAGTCTCCATCCCGTCATTGCATAGGACTTGGAAAATCCGTTGATGACTATCGTTCTTTCTCTCATTCCCGGTAACGAAGCAATGGACACATGATCTCTGCCGTAGGTGAGTTCGGAATAGATCTCATCCGAGATCACAAAGAGATCCTTTTCACAGACCACTTTTGCGATGTCCTCCAGATCCTCCCGGGTCATTATGCCTCCCGTGGGATTATTGGGGAAAGGCATGATCAGGATCTTGGTTCTTGGAGTGATGGCATCCAGAAGCTCCTGCTTTGTGAGTTTGAACCTGTCCTCTTCCTTAAGGGCAATGGATACGGGAACTCCGTCCGCAAGCTTTATGCACGGGACATAGGAAACATAGCTGGGTTCGGGCACAAGGACTTCGTCTCCCGCATCAAGCATGGCACGAAGCGCGGCATCAATGGCCTCACTTCCGCCGATGGTCACCAGCGTTTCCTTCCTGTAATCGTAATCAAGATCGTATCTTCTTGAAAGATAGGCAGTGATCTCCTGCCTGAGTTCCAAAAGTCCGGCATTGGACGTGTAGAAGGTCTTGCTCCTTTCGAGAGCATAGATGCCTTCCTCTCTTATGTGCCAGGGCGTATCAAAATCGGGTTCGCCCACACCCAGTGATATCGCATCCGGGATCTCGCTGACGATATCAAAAAATTTTCTGATACCGGAAGGCTTGATCTCGGTAACCTTTTTATTCAAAGCTTCTCGCATATATTCTCCCCTTTTTTACGGTGTAATGAGCATGCGCTCGTCATCATGAGCCTCGCCAACCAAAGGCATTCCGTTCTGCTTGTATTTCTTAAGAACAAAATTTGTGGATGTGCTGAGGATCGCTTCCAGAGGTGCAAGCTTGTCCGATACAAAAGCCGCTATCTCTCTCATGGATTTTCCCTCAATGATGATTGCAAGATCGTAAGTTCCCGAAACAAGGTAAACCGCCGCCACTTCATCGAAACGGTAAATGCGTTCCGCTATCTTGTCAAAGCCGCGTCCTCTCTGAGGAGTAACTTTGACTTCGATGATGGCAGTGACCTTTTCTTCTTCTGTCAGATCCCAGTTGATCAATGTGGGATAACCGCAGATAATGTTTTCCTCTTCCATGGCCCTGATTTCAGCCTTAACAGCTTCTTCAGTGATTCCAAGCATGAGGCTCAGGTCCTTCGCGGTGATCTTTGAATTCTTTTCAATGGCTCTTAAAATCTTATCTCTCATGGTTTCTCTCCGTTTCTAAATCTCATAATATCCGTCATGACGGTTGGGTTCAAGGAATCGCTTTTCCTCTCCGTTCAGGATCACCCTGTCCGCCGTATCTTCCACTCTTCCGATGACAGTTCCCAGCTTTCTGTTGTCCGGCGTATCCTCTACGACAGCAATGAGTCCTCCGTCACCTCTAAGGGTGTAGGGGGAAACATCAAGTATCTCGCAGACCTCGACAGCGGTCTGGCGAATGGGTATGCTTCGAAGATCCACGCTGCATCCCGCTTTTTCCCTTTCCAGTAATTCCCACAAGGCTCCGAAAACTCCTCCCTCGGAAATGTCATGCATAGAGATTGCCCCGTCACAGGCCTTTGCCAGCTCGAAAGCCTTTTCAAAACAGACGGTGTCATCGGATCCCGCCATAGCTTTTTTAATAAATTCACCCGTCAGCCTTTCGGCCAGGGCGTCGTACTTTTTACGGGCAAGCATAGCAGCTCCCGCATTTCCGGCATATCCTGTCATTATCAGTATCCGGTTCCGGTCCTTTTCCGGCGATCTGAGTTCAAAAACCTTTTCCCCGGTAACCGCCACAGAAACAAATGCACAGTCTCCCACAAGGGTGTTGCCGGAGATCAGTTCAATGCCGCATTTTTTACAGCCGCGAACTGCTTCTCCCATCACCTTCTTTGCAAAGCTTTCCCCTTCCTCCGGGGGAACAGCCAAAGAAAGCGACGCCGCAAGCGCTTTTCCGCCGGCGGCGGCCATGGAATTCACGGCCCTGATCACACTCAGTTCCCCGTTTCCGTCGTCATTTCCAAAAAGCGCAGCAGTACTCATCATGAAGCTTTTTCCGCAGTTTTCGTAAAAGCCCGCATCCGCACCGATCTTCGCTCCCGATCTTCCGTTGTATTCAGAAAGCCCTTTCAGAATGCTTCTTTTTAAGGCATTCTCGGGCATTTTACCTTTGTTCACTCTTGACAAACTCTCCGTGAAAAACTAAACTTTAAATCGATAAAAGCATGGGCAGAAGCATTGATACTACCAGGATCGCCACAATGATCCCCGCAAACAGTCTTTTATTTTTTCTATTCATTACAAATCCTTTCATGTACGAGGTACTCAAATGATACCTGTTTTTTTGGCAATTACGTTGATACTGGTCTTTCTGGTGAATTACTCCTCATCCAAATACAACCGTAACCGCAAGGCGCAGCTCGATGCTTTCTGGGCCAGAGAACTAAAAGCAAACACCACCAGAAAAAAAGACATTTCAAATATTGATTTTATCACAATACCTGACTTTTTATCAAGTCCAACGGGCTCTGTTTCGGAAGAAATTCAAGATATTGAGAAAAGGATCGGAGAACTGAAGGAGAAAAAGATCGCAAACCTGTCCGGAAAGACCAACACCGACCTCAAACTTGAATACGGCACTGCGAATTTCCAGACTCTTGCGGAATGGGATTCAAATTACATCAAACTGGTACAGCTCATGCAAAAATACATTGCAGCTCTTCGTAAAGAAGGCTATGACGAAAAAGCGGACCTTATCCTTGATTTTGCAAAGAAGGTGGCTCCGGAAGTTCATTCTTTCAATAAACAGTAATCTTTCAAAAAACACTGATCGCATTTCGGTCTCTGAGCGCTGCAGATCTCACGTCCAAAGGTGATGATGTGCAGATTCCAAAGGATCCAGTGATCCTTTGGCAGCGCCTTTTCAAGATCATGCTCAATCTTTTCCGGCTCCGTGTTTTCCGTGAGCCCCAGCCTCTTTGTGATCCTTTTTACATGAGTATCCACAACGATGCTCGGAATGTGGTAAACGTTTCCAAGGATCACATTGGCAGTCTTTCTGCCCACACCGGGTAAAGCCGTCAGTTCTTCTATCGTTTTGGGCACTTCACCATTGTATTTTTCCGCCAGTACCTTTGAACAGTTAATGATGTTGGCAGCTTTGTTGTGAAAAAATCCGACTTCGTGTATCTCTTCCTCTACAGCCCTGAGATCTGCCTTTGCCAGAGCAAAAGCATCGGGATAGTTTTTAAAAAGATGTTTCGTAACCAGATTCACTCTCTTATCCGTGCACTGGGCGGAGAGAATGGTGGCGATCAAAAGTTCAAACGCATTTTTATATTCCAAAAAGCAGTACAGTTCCGTTCCGTATTTTTCATCCAGAATTTTTAAGATCTTCTTCGTTCTTTCTGTAACCACAAGGATTCCTCCGTTTGTTAATTCATGATTTAACGTGCGTTTTTGCCTTCGTTTATCATTCAAAAACCGGGCTTTTTGCCGCCCGGTTTTATTTTACTTATTAAACTCTTCGTCATTATTCTCGGAAGCAGCAGCGGCTTCTGCGGCCATCCTTTCGATCTCTTCATCCGAAAATCCGCTTTGATTCTCGTTGTTCCTGCCCTGCTCCGTCACAGCCATTCCCAGATTGATGGTGCCTTTTTCCAGCTCCGCCACGATGTTCGCAATGTCGGCAAGCCTCTGGGAAGTGATCTTTTCTCCCACAGCAAGGTTGGCACTGTAAAGAAGGTTTTCGATGGATTCGTGTATGCCCAGGATCTTGTCTCTTACAGCGCAGACTTTTTCATAGTCCACCAGATCCTCTTCCACTTCTTCCATGGTCATTCCGCTGCCGTCTTCATCGGTGTCAACCGAAGTAATACCATGGATCGGGGCGACATTAAATCCAAATTTATTTTTTATCAGACCTGCAAGATTGTCCTTTGCATCATCCTCTCCGTGTACAAGGAAGATGTTGGTGGGTGACGTTTTAAGTCCCGAAACCCAGTCCAAAAGTCCTTCCATGTCCGCATGTCCGGAAAAACCTTCCAGGTTGTAGATCTCTGCTTTAACAGCCACCTTTTCACCCAGCACGGAGACCTCACTCTCACCGTCCACAAGCATTCTTCCCAGAGTGCCTGCGGCCTGATAGCCCACGATAACGATGCTGTTCTTCTTTTCCCACAGATTGTGCTTCAGGTGGTGGCAGATACGTCCCGCATCGCACATTCCGCTGGCTGCTATGATGATCTTCGGTGAAGGATCCGTGTTTAAAAGCATGGATTCCGCGCTTGTCTTGGTGAAATGAAGATTCGGGAAATCCAGAGGGTTATCACCTTCAAGGATCTTCTTTTTTGTCACATCATCAAAGTTCTGGGCATTCCTTCTGAACACCATTGTTGTACTGATGGCCATGGGGCTGTCTATGTAAACATGAACGTCCTTTAGGAAATCATGGTAGTGAGCGTCGTTCTGATAGAACTCGTTCAATTCATAGATCAATTCCTGAGTACGTCCGACAGCGAAGGAAGGGATGATCACATCTCCGCCTCTCTTAATGGTTTTTTCTATGATCTCCAGAAGCTCCGTCAGGCTCTTCTCGTTGCTTTCATGAAGTCTGTCGCCGTAGGTGGATTCCATGATCACGTAGTCAGCTTTTTTGATCTTTACAGGATCTCTTAAGATCGGTCTGTCCTTGCATCCGATGTCTCCGGTAAAAACAACTTTTATGGTCTTTTCGCCTTCATCCACAAACAGTTCCGTGATGGCAGAACCCAGGATGTGCCCCGCATCGTTAAAGACGATCTTGATCTTATCGTTGATATCGATCTGCTGATCGTAAAGCACCGGTCTGACCAGCTTCAAAGTCTCGTTTACATCATTCTGATCGTAAAGAGGCTCCAGATCCGGCTCCTCACCTTTTCTTAAAGCCTTTCTGTTGGCCCATTCCGTTTCCTTTTCCTGAATGTAGGCACAGTCGGGAAGCATGATCTGCAAAAGATCTGCAGTGGCATCGGTGCAGTAGATGGGCCCCTTAAAGCCTCGTTTTACCAAAAGAGGCAATCTTCCGCAGTGATCCACATGAGCATGGCTTAAAATAACGCATTCAATGTCTGAAGGTACAAATTCAAATTCGGCCTTGTTTTCCGCTTCAAGAGTTTTTCCGCCCTGATACATTCCGCAGTCAAGCAGTATCTTGTGTTCTCCTGCCGTTATCATGTGGCAGGATCCGGTAACGGAATTTACAGCACCGTAAAAAGTGATCAGCATATGCAAGCCCTCCTTAGTGATGTCTTTTTATAACTTCTTAAGGAAATTGCCCTTTACCTTGATGTTCTCATCTATGATAACAAATGCATGAGGGTCAAGGGAATTGACGATCTCCATAAATTCACGTTCTTCATACTTGTTTATACAGGAAACAAGTATGTGTTCCCTGTCTCCGGTGTAGGCACCCTTTCCTTCCCACTCCGTAACGCCTCTGTAGGTCTTTTCCATGATCTGCTTGTCAAGGCCGTCCATCTTGGTGAAGATCATGCAGCGTGCGGAAATGTTCTGGTAATGGATCCTGTCGAGAGTCATTGATGACGCAACCATGACGATAACGGAATAAACAACGACTTCGGGATCATTTACAAAAAGAATGGCGGTGTAAAGGATGATATTAAATACAACCGAAACTTTGCCCACGGAGGCTGTGGGACGTATCTTTGAAAGGTACACTCCGATAATGTCGGTTCCGCCGCTGCTTCCTCCAGCCAGAAGAACCAGTCCCGTTCCCGCGCCGGTGATCATACCGCCGATTATGGAGGCGGTCAGTATGTTTTCAATGATCGGTGCTCCGGGTCTCGGAAGTATGATGCCGAAAAGGGCGATGCTTCCAACTCCCAGCAAAGTCCTTATAAAGAATCTCCTGTTTATCCCCTTGAAGGCCAGGATCAGAAGGGGAACGTTGAACATTATGTAAATAACGGAATACAGATTTGTCGGCCTTCCGACGATCTTCTCGAGAATGTACTCCACAAGCTGTGCCAAACCCACAAAACCTGCGTTATAAAGACCCAATGGTCTCACAAAGATGTTGGCGCCTACAGAGTAGACAAATCCACCGAGGATCACAAGAAAATATTTGAAAACGATATTTTCCACAAGGGCATCACGGGTCAGACGACCTTTTTTCATTTCAAACTCCTTTTCGGCAGCTGTTCACGCCGATAAACAAAAAAGACTGTGCAGTTTCTGCACAGTCTGATTTTACACCCATCGGGATTCTTTAGCAATAAAGACTTTATTAATCGGATCACAGCATGGTCTTTCTGAGTTCTTCGCCGCTCTTTTCGGAAAGATAAGCGGGAGCTACATCAAACACCGTCTTGCATCCCGTCATTCCTTCATTGTTCATGCGGAAAGCTGCTCTGACATAGGCCGCAACAACGCAGGATGTAAATTCGGGATTGGAATCCAGCTTAAGGCTGTACTCAATGGTATGCTTGTTTTCACCGTTCCATCCGGTCTTTCCGGTTCTGATAACGAAACCGCCGTGGGGAATGCCCTTGTGATCGCGATCCAGCTCTTCCTGGGAAATGAATGTAACTGTCGTATCATAATCTGCAAAATAGTTGGGCATGGTCTTGATCTCTTTCTCAACCCTTGCGGCATCTGCTCCTTCCTTAAGAACAACATAGCATTCTCTGGTGTGCTTCTGTCTGGTGGTGAGCTCGGGATTTTCTCCGCTTCTTGCGGCTGCAAGAGCTTCGGGAACAGGACAGGTGTACTGTCTGGCATCCTGCACTCCTTCGATCCTTCTGATGGCATCGGAATGGCCTTGGCTTACACCCTTTCCCCAGAATGTGTAGTCCTTACCGTCTGTAAGGATGCAATTTGCATAGAGTCTGTTGAGGGAGAACATTCCGGGATCCCAGCCCACGGAAATGATACCGATCTTGCCCGCTTTTTTTGCCGCTGCATCAACGTTTCCGAAATGCTCGGGAACTCTTGCATGGGTGTCAAATGTATCAACAACGTTAAACATCGAAGCATACCTGGGTGTCTGCTCGGGAAGATCCGTTGCGGAACCTCCGCAGAGAACCAGAACATCGATCTTGTCCTTGTACTTCTCTATGTCATTGATGCTGACAACTTCAGCATTTGACCTGATCTTAACACTTGAAGGATCTCTTCTGGTGAACACTGCAGCAAGCTCCATATCCGGTGCTGCGCTCACTGCCCACTCGATCCCTCTTCCGATGTTTCCGTAGCCTAAAATTCCAACTCTGATTGCCATAAAAAGCCATCCTTTCTTACGAATCGGTCGTACCCCTGAAAATTTTTGTATAATTGTATACATGCAAAAACAGTTTGTCAACGGATTTCAAGAAAAAAACACAAAAAATCCACGGGGTTTACCCCGTGGATAAGCTTCTCAATCGATCCTTACAGCCACTACAGCCAAGCGTCCGTTTTCGTTGTGTTTT
>JAEEGF011305962.1_pt1 | contig 20031 bp, 16 predicted proteins | sample 9134171 | NCBI WGS metagenome assembly JAEEGF01 (sample SAMN16246542, study PRJNA631951) | gut metagenome | biome: gut microbiome; feature: rumen; material: AP-attached | host: Bos | place: Iran: Karaj | collected 2018-10
AATCACTCGTCCAATGCTACATTTAGTGGTTCGGTACCGGGAAGGACAAATCTTCCGTTCTCAAGAATGGGGATCCGGGATCCGTCCGCACGGACTGCCGTCAGCTCTCCCAGTTCCTCATAGGGAATGGTGATATCCGTATGGCAGTTGAAGTAAGCCTTGGCGGGGTTGGTCTTCCGCTGTGCGGAGATCTCATTCTCACGGGCCACGATCTCCTTGCCGTCCGGATTGTAGACCACCACATCCTCCGCATGGCTGTAGCAGGTGTCGCCCACTGCAAAGTGAGGACCGGTCTTCTCTGCGATCAGGATGGGCAGCTTGCTCTCCACCCCATACTTCCGGGCCACGGTATAAGCCGTGGTGTTGGTGCCGATGGCGAACTCGCCAAGAGGCAGGGTCTTGTGACGGAACAGAAGATTTTCCCGGATGTAGTCCAGGTTCTTTTCCTCTTCCTCAAAATTGGTGCAGGAATAATCCGTCACCTTGCCGTCCTCGAAGGTCAGCTTCAGATTCCGGAACTCCAGACCGTTGAGATACACTCGGGAAACATGGAGCGTACCGTTGGTACCTGCCAGCTGCGGCGAAGTAAATACCTCGCCCACCGGGATGTTCACGTCCGCCACGCAGTTTTCGAAGATGGTCTCCTTCTCCGGATCCCGCAGGCGGAACAGCTCCACATGCATATCCGTCTCGTTGACGCCGCATCCCTTGATCTCGCAGTACTGCGCCTGATCCAGGGCATCGATCATGATCTTCTGAATGTTGCGATACTTCATATAATCCAGGGTGTTGATCCGGATCACTTCCCGGAAGAACTCCTCGTAGCACTCCACCGTCTTCTCCGGAAGTGCCTCCATGATATCCGGCACAGGGAAGGAAATGATGGTAAAGCTGCTCTCCTCCTCCGGCATGTAGCGGTCCATCATCTCGGTGCTCTTGGAACGAAGCTCTACCTGCAGCTTGTTCTGATCATCGGAAAGTCTGCAGGCCTCCTTCTTGCTCCGGGGATCGAAATCCGCTTCGCCGAAGCTCTCCACCAGCGCCGGTCCCGCATTGCCTCTCAGTGCCTCCTTGAAAGCTTCGCAGGCAGCCTCATCCGACTCCAGAGTGCGGGTGATGTAATTGCGATCCAGATACAGTGCCTTATCGTCCTTGTGATCGAAATCATACTGACGGTTAGCGGCGGTTCCGAAGACATTTCTCGCATAGATGGATCTGCCGTACAGAACGCTGGCAGCCCGTCTCCGGGTCACCATCTGCAGGCCCAGCTTCTCGAAGTTTGCTCCCGCCTTCCGGATCATCCGCTCAAAGCCGATGGGGAAGTGCACGGTGACATTGTTCTTTTTGGACAGGTCCTTGCCCGTGACTTCGAAGCCGATGCGGAAGCCCTCGGTGAAGGTGTCTGCCATGGTATCCACGGTCTCCTCCGGAAGTCCTGCCATAAATGCGGCAAGCTTCTCCTCATTGTCCGTGATGTATTCGCCGTAGGTATAAAGGTAACGGGGATCGGAAAGATCCGCCTCCATGATCTGCTCTCTTCCAAAGCTTGCCTTGGGATTCGCATAGCGGCCGAAAGCCTTCTCCGCAGAAAGATCCGCATAATCCGACACGAACCAGTAAAAGGCATCCCGGATCTCCGATGCGGCGGGGAGTTCACCCTTTTCCTGCTGTGCACAGACGAAGGCACTGTACACTTCAAGGAACAGTTCCTCCCGGATCACCAGCTCATCGATCTCATCGGAATGCACGAAGCCGGCGATGCTGCGGATCTCCGCATACACGGCACAGAGCACCTTGCCCAGATCCTCCCCGAAGCACTTGCATGCGTAGGTGGGATTGGCGTAGCTTCTCTCATAATTTCCTTCCAGCACATCTTCGTAAAGGGCATGATTTCTCCGGCGCAGTTCTTCCAGATCTGCCGTCTTCATGCCGCCCTCACGGACGAAGCGATACTGATCCTCAGCCAGGCTGATAAAGGAGGCCACAGCCCGGAAATAATCCCGGACATTCTCCGGAAGATCTCCCTCGGGCTCCTTTGCGATCTCGGCAATGCGCTCAGCGGAAAGCAGCCGGCGCTCCTCATATAATTCTCTCATTTCCTGTTCCATTTCACTCTCCAATCTTTCGTACAAATCGCTATATTACGAAGGGATCCAAAGCAGGAATCCCCCAACCAGCAGCGCCAGCAGATTCAAGATCACCGCCAGCACCGGAAACAGTCGGTAAGTATCCTCAAGCCGCAGGGAATACACCCCAAGGATCAGTCCCACCAGGGCATAGATGATGCAGAGGGCTCCCGCCACTCCGTACCGTGCAGGGATAGCACCTCCCGCATAATAGCTGCTGAGGATGGCGTAGGTCCAGGCCAGCAGGCAGATCACCCCCAGGATGGTGCCCATGATGGCGGGCAGGGGATGTACTTTTTTCGTAAAGATAAAGTCGTGTTTTTTTCTTCGCATAATAATACCCAGTGTCCCAAAGCGGAGCGTCTCTTTTCCTGATACGGATTTTCCGTATCAAGAAAAGGGGGCATCCCGCTTTTGTGTGGAATGCCCCCCTCCTAAATCAGAATAGTATCTTACCCTTCTCCGCCAGAAGCTTTCCTCCGGAAATAATGAGGAGAACGCCTCCCGCTACACCTGCGATGATGGAAAGAATTCCCAGCGTGATATTCCATGCGCCGGCGGCTCTCATAGTCTTATAAGTTCTCTCGTCCATATCGTTTCCTTTCCTTTCGGTCAAGCTCCGTACTGTTTGTAGTACTCGTCAATGGCCGCCTTCAGCGTATCGTCGATGAGGACTTTGCCATTGTAGGGTCTGTTGTAAAGATGCTCGATAACATCTGCCATGGTGACGATGGCATTTGCGGGGAATCCGTACTTCTCACGGATCTCCTGCAGTGCGCTCACCTTGCCGCCCAGGCCTTTCTCCATGCGGTTCAGGGAAACCATCAGTCCCTTGATCTCCACATTGGCCTGCTCCTTCAGGATGGGGAAGGTCTCCTCGATGGACTTGCCGGAAGTGGTAACATCCTCGATGATGACCACACGGTCGCCGTCCTTCAGCTTGCTTCCCAGAAGGATTCCCACATCGCCGTGATCCTTGACTTCCTTGCGGTTGGAGCAATAACGGATCTCCTTACCGTAAAGGCGGCTGTAAGCGATGGTGGTGGCTACGCTCAGGGGGATTCCCTTGTAAGCGGGTCCGAAGAGAACATCGAAGTCATCTCCGTAATTGTCGTGGATCGCCTTTGCGTAATACTCGCCAAGCTTCTCCAGCTGTGCGCCCGTCACATAGGCCCCCGCATTCATAAAGAAGGGAGATTTCCGTCCGCTCTTCAGCGTAAACTCTCCAAATTTCAGGACATCGCTGTCCACCATGAATTCGATAAATTCCTGCTTATAACTTTCCATAAATACCTCTGCTTTCGCATCGCAAAATGACACGACTTATTTTAGCAAGAAGGCTTTCGGATTTCAACCCTTAGGGAGCAATATAGTCGAAGGTCACCTCGATGGTCCTGATGGGGCCGTAGGAAGAGACATCCCAGGGTGTGGGCGTGATGCCATCCCGGCTTCCGCTGACGGTACGAACGTCATCAGGAACCTGGGATACCCACCCATTGTAAAGATTGCATCTGGTGCAGACACCGTCGTCACTGGAGGTGTAGGGAGTGCCCGCCGGAGTCAGCACCTCTCCGTTCACCTTCAGCTCCTTCAGATCGATGATGTAGCCGGGGAAGAGTTTCTCTCCGTTGGCAAGGCCCAGCGCGGAGAAGGTCACGCCGTCCGCAAATCCGCTGCCGGTCCCGGTGAAGTCCAGAGATACCGTGTAGGTTCCCTCTCCCGTAATGGGTGCGTCCACACTCACAATACCTGCGGTGCAGGTGGTGGGATCATACACATCTCCCACACTGTACTGAGTACTCCAGTCGGAGGAAGTGAACATGATCCATGCCACCGCTTCATCCGCGGAAAGGGAAAATCCTTCCTCCGCATTCTCGATGGCTTCCGCCATGGACTTGTCTGCTTTGGCCGCCAGTTCTTCCTGTGTCAGACCCGCACTCTCTTCCTGTGCGAAGCTGTATTTCTGGAAAAGACGCATCATCTGATCGTCCGAAATACGACCGCTGTGTCGGTTATACAGGAAGTTCGTGTCCCAGAGAACCGGCACAAACTGATACTTATTACAAACATCCAGCAGATTGGTGGTATAGACAAGTGCTCCTTCCTTGAGGCCGCCCTCGGAAGTCGCCTGGACCACACCGTACTCTCCGATGATCACACCGTAGCCCGCATCGGTGAACTTCTGCATCATCGACAGCGCCTCGTTCATATCCTTCAGATCATCCTGGTTGCCCCAGCTTGCGATGGAATCAAAAATGCAATATCCCGAAGGATCATAATAATGCACAGAGACCAGAAGCTTGTTTGCCGCACTGTCCGTGGGCATCACAAACCGGCTGTCGCAGGTGTTCACGATCTCCGTTCCGAAGCCGGCGATGAGGAGGAACCGGTCTGCATTGTTGCCGCCGGTGGCACGGACCGTATCCACAAAAGCCTGGTTGATGCGGTTCACTTCCGAGAAGCATTCCGCATCCGTGAGAGTTCCGGAATCCTTCACCAGCTTCTGCATATCGGGGTAGGAATCGTTGAGGCGATACCCCAGCTCCTCGTTGGCGGACTCAAAGATCACATAGTCGGAATAGCCTGCAAAACGCTCCGCGATCTGAGTCCACATGGAGGTGTAAAGCTTCATGGCATTTTCCCGGGTGGTGGCATCTGCGGAAGAGAACATAGCCCACCAGCCGCCGTCCCAGTGGTCGTTGATGATGACATACATTCCCTCGTTCCGGGCATATCCCACCACTTCTTCCACACGGTCCAGCAGATCCTCCCGGATGGTATAATCACCGCTCTCCCAGTTCATGGTCTGCACCCAGGCCACGGGAATGCGGATGGTATCGAAGCCCGCCTTCTTCATGCCCGTGAGCATTTCCTGTGTGGTGATGGGCTGACCCCAGGCCTGCTCATAGGAAGAGATGGGTGAATCCGTTCCCAGGCTGTCCCGGTTATATGCCTCCAGGGTGTTTCCCAGATTGATACCGTTTCCCATCAGTCGGGAAACCTCCAATGCGGTGAGCTCTTTTCTGACACTTCCGTCATCTCCGCCCGCACGATCAGTTGCGGCAACCGGAGTTTCTGTCCCCTGTGTTTCCGTCGTAACTTGCGGTTCTGCCCCGGTGTCACTGCTCTGTGTTTCCTCCGTGGAAGCACCGCAGCCCGCGAGGCTGAGCATCAGCACGGCCGACAGCACTGCTGCCATTGCTTTTTTCATTCCCTTTTTCCCTAACATCAATTTTTCACTCCTATACGTTCAGATCTGTTTCTTCCTGCATCTTCCGGGCATCCTCCGCCTCTTCTTCCGCGCTCTTATTTTCCCGGTCGATCTCCCGGAAGAAATGCATGGCAAATCCGCTGACTGTCAGCATCAGGCATACCGGTGCGATGAGCAGCCCGATGAAGATCAGCGTCCGATTCCAACAGAACAGCAGAACTTCCACCCAGCAGATCGCCACCATCAGGACCGTCCGGAGGAAATACCGGAAGCACAGCCGTCTGGAATTGGACAGAATGCCGTACACCGTATTCTCATACCGGGCCAGCAACGGAAAGGCGTAGACAAAATGGATGGCGAAGAAAAAAGCGATGAGCACTGTCCCCGCCAGGAAGAATCCCTCGTATTGCACTGCCGCTGCCGTGATCTGCGCATCCAGATACACGGAATAAACCGCCAGCAGAAAGAGCAGCCCCAATACGGATCCCTGCTTCAGATTCTCCCGGAAAGCCTTCCGGAAATCCCGAAAGATATAGCCTTCCCGATCATCCACCATCTTCAGCGTAACGGAAAAAGCCGCCGCAGTGGCAGCGCCGAAAGTCACCACCGGCAGGCTGAAGACCAGCCACAGAAAATTCAGTTTTACCACGTCCCAGAACCGGGTCAGAAACCGGTACAGAGGGCCGTCCACATCAAACAGTTTCATATTTTCACAAAGAGGGCTGCCCTGAATTTGGGGCAGCCCCGCCTTTTTAAGTCTTATTTTGCCGCATCCTCAGCTGCCTTGCGCAGAGCCGCTTCGGACTCGCACCACTTCACGCACTCGTCGTAGCCGTGTGCCTTGGCCTGACCGATCATGTTGTTCAGGATCGTGTTGAACTCCTCATCCGTGGAAGCGTAGATGGCATTCCAGGAACCGGGTACGATACAGTTCTTGGTCACCTCGTTCCAGCGGATCTCCAGATCGTCGGATCTGGTTCCCTCGGAATATGCAGAACCGGGGCACAGCATATAGTTCACATGGTTGCTGATGAAATCAAACTCGCTGATGCTTCCGGTGTAATCTCTCCAATCCTGCTCGATCTCGTTCACCGCATCGGAGAGCTCGCTCTTCCACAGCTTGCTGTCGAAGACTTCGTTGTTGCTGTTGGGGTTCAGAGCCTTCTCGGACCAGGTGGTGTTGTTGATCTGGATGATGCCGTCCTGGTAGGTTCCGCTGTAGCCTGCAGCCTCCATGGAAGTTCCCTTGGGATCCAGATTTGCAGCCTTGCCCAGTTCGGTGAAGTAAGTGTTTCCGTCATCATCATAATCCCAGCAGACGCCCTGAGGACCGTACCACATGGTCAGCGCTCCCTCGGGAGTAGCCAGCCAGTTGATGATCTCCATGCACAGCTCGGGGTATTCCGTCTTGGCACCGATGGTCCAGACACGGTTTCCGCCCAGAGGGGACAGACCGTAGACAATGGGACGCCCCTGTGTGGGGTTGAAGCTGAGCATCAGCTTGTTCTGCTGAATGTGCTCATCGGTGTTGTAGATATCGCTTCCCGCATAGTTGAAGATGGAGCAGAACACGCCGCCCGCCTTCATCTTCTCGGACATGGTGTCGTAGGTGGTGGTCATGGAGTCGGGATCGATGAGGCCTCTCTGATACAACTGATTCAGGAACCGCAGGCAGCGGACATAAGGTCCGTCGGGATCCAGACAGTCATAGAAATCACCGGTCTCGGGATCGTACAGGCCGATACCGAACTCATCATATCCATAATAAGCGGTGGCCATGGACTTTACATACATTACCATGTTGCCATCCCAATCCGGCCACATGGAAAATGCGTAGGTGGGCTTACCGTTCTCATCGGTAGGGCAGATCTCATGCATCTGCTCGAAGAGAGGAATGAAATCTTCCAGTTCGTTTACTTCCGGGTAGCCCAGTTCCTTATACAGATCCCAGCGAAGGTCCCAGGTGTACAGGATGGAATCGATGCCGTCCTTGTCCGCATTGCCTACATTATGGCCGAAACCGTGTACCGTACCGGGCTCCACAAGGTTGTTGCCGTCCGCATCCACAGGAACGATCTGCGCGTTCTTCTCCAGAGCCTTGGGGAAATTCTGCAGAATATCCTGACCGTAATCCTGGAGCAGATCATCCTCGTTCCAGTCAAAGAGCAGTCCGTTTTTGATGGCGTCGGTATAGTTGGAACCGTCGCTTCCGAAGACTACGATATCTCCCAGATCACCCTGCTCCATGCGGGTCTGCATGGCACCGTTCTGATCCGGAATGATGTTCAGGATCACGTTGAACTTCTCCAGAAGAAGGTCTGCTCCCCAGCCCTGGATAGGCCCGCTGAAGTTCGCCAGCTGACTGAATACATTCAGGGTGATGGGTTCCTGACCACTCTTTCCTCCGGAAGAAGTGGATCCGCCGGCCGAACCGGATCCCGAACCGGATCCGCAGCCCGCCAGTGAAGAGGCAGCCAGCACGCCTGTCAGTGCAAGAGCGGCCACCTTTTTCAGCTTACTTTGTTTCATGTTCTTTCCTCCCATTTAACGGCATTCCTCGTCTGCCGTATTGCGTACGTACTGTTCGTTCCGTCCTATCCCTTGACAGCTCCCAGCATGATGCCCTTTTCAAAGTACCGGTTCATGAAAGGATATACCACCAGGATCGGGATCACCGTCACCATGGAGATGGTATATTTCAGCACCTTGGAGTTCATGGCCTGCTTCACTGCCGCCGAAGCCAGGATGCCGCCGCCGGAGTTCATGACCGAGGCCAGATTGGTGGTCTGGTTCAGGTACTCGAACAGGCGGTGCTGAACCGTCTTCAGAGCCGGAGCGTTCTGCATGAGGATCAGGGAATCCGTGTAGGAATTCCAATGACCCACCGCGCCAAAGATGGCGATGGTTGCCAGGATCGGTTTGCACAGCGGCCAGATGATCTGCCGGAAGACGGTGAAAAATCCCGCGCCGTCGATGAGGGCGCTCTCCTCCAGTTCTCCGGGAATGGACTCGATGTAGGTCTTGACCAGAATGATGTTATAGGGTGCCACGATGGCCGGGATGATATATGCCGCAAAGTGATTGGTCAGTCCCAACATGGACATATTCAAGTACCAGGGGATCGTGCCCGCATTGAAATACATGGTGATGACCAGGAAGCGATACCAGAATTTCCGGTGCCACATCTCCTGCTTGGTCACCAGATACCCCACCAGAGCGGAGGCCATTACCATCAGTGCCGTGCCCAGGATGGTCCGGGCGATGGTCACCAGGAAGGCCTGCCCCAGATCGGAGACATTCAGCATGGAAAGGTAGTTGCTGAGATTGAGTCCGTGGGGGATCAGCTTGATCTGTCCCTTCTGCACCATATCATTATCCGAAATGGTATTGATGAACAGGAAGTAGAAGGGGAATGCACAGAGCAGTGTGAACAGGATAAAGAAGGTGTAGTTGAAAATGTTGAAGACTACATCTCCGCCCTTCAGCACTGTCTTCTTTTTATGTGTCTTGTAATATTGTTTTTCTCTTTTTTCGTCTGCTTTTTCCTGAGCGGTTTTTGCCATAACTCATCCTCCTCCTATACGATGGATTCACCGCGGACTGCCTTGGAGAAGCGGTTCGCGCTGAAGAGCAGGATCACACTGACCCGTGATGTCACCATACCCACCACGGTGGACAGAGGGATGATACCGTTCAGAATACCCAGATTGTAAACATACAGGTCCAGCACCTCGATGAGGTCCTTGTTCCGCGCGTTGGAGAAGACCAGATACTGATCCATTCCGTTGCTCAGAATGTTGGCAATGGCCATCAGCAGCATGACGAAATAGGTGGGGAGCAGTCCCGGCACCGTAATGTGCCACATCTTCTGGAAACGGCCTGCGCCGTCCACGGTTGCGGCTTCATACAGCTGCTGATCGATGCCGGAAATTCCGGCGATGTAAATGATGGCGCTCCAGCCGATGCCCTTCCAGGTTCCCCAGAGCAGCATCTTCAGCCAGATGTTGGTGGTGCTCATGAGGTAGTTGGTGTCTCCGCCGAACATGGTGTTGATGAATCCGTCGGTGGAGAAGATCGCCAGAGCGATAGCGTACACCAGCACCCAAGAAATGAAGTTGGGGATGGTGGTGACGGTCTGGATCACTCTCCGGAAATGGGTATTCCGGATCTCATTCAGGAAGATGGCGAAGGCGATGGGAAGCCAGCTGGTCAGGATTCCCAGTCCGCTCATGGCCAGGGTGTTGCGGAGCACACGAAGGATGTCCGCTCTGGTTGCCGCATTGGAGAACAGCATGGTGAACCAGTGGAATCCCACAAAGTTGTCCATGGATAAGGTTCCGCCGGCGGAGTACTCGAAGAAGGCATATCTCCAGCCGTACAGCGGCAGATAGGAAAAGACAAAGCAAAGCATTGCAAAGGGCAGGAACATCAGAAAGAGCTTGTACTTGGATTCGATCTCGAACTTGCTGTCCTTCTCCGGCTTCGGCATCATGCAAAAAACGATGACGGAGGACAGGAGCAGCAGCACGGTCAATACCAGATACAGGTAGTAAGCGGCCGGAAATCCGGGTTCCACTTTCTCCGGCTTGGTGGTCTGAATGATCTGGTTGTAACTCACCAGGATCAGGGCCATACCGCCTGCCATCAAAACAGAGCCACCAAGGGAAAAGTATTTCCCGAGATTCTTCAGCTTCAGATTACCCAGCGACATGCAGGTCGCAGCGCAGCAAAGTGCAATTCCTACAAGAAGCAGGAGCGAAGCGACATACAGGATCACAATGGAGCTTTCCTCCAGCCAGCCCCGGTTGAAGGCTCTGCCCATTTCGGAAGTCAGACTGGAATAAGAGATCCCGCTGGTAAACAGAGACAGCGTCCTTCCGATGAGTCCGGAGATCTTCGCCGGATTCATGGCGGGAAAGAACACGAAGAAAAGGGCCAGCAGGGTGGAAAGGCGCTGGACATAATAAACCCTTTCCATGCTCTTCTCGCGCTTGGACATCAGGTTTTTCATGGGTACCTCCCAGGGTTTTTGGTTGTAAAAGGCATAATACGACAGGGAATAACTCGATGATGGAATGTCCCGGAAAAACAGCCCCCTCCCCATCCGGAAAGGGGGCTGTCCGTGACATCAAGATGACACTCTCGTCAGTCTACGCTGCGAGGATTATTTCTTCTTTTTCTTTAATACCAGAGCGACCACGCAGATGCAGATGGCAGCTACAGCCAGAACGCAGCCCACGATCATAACAGGGTTTACACCGGAGGATGCAGGCTCCTTTACTGCAGTCTCGGTTGCGGGTGCTGCAGTCTCGGTGGTGGTCTCGGTCTTGGTCTCTTCCACTACGGGCGCAGCCTCAGCTGCCTTGTCGTATGCGAATCCGCTCACATCGAAGGTGATGGAGATCTCAGAGAAAGGTACCTGATAGTAGCCGATGGTGGTGATGTCGCTGTTCCAGATATTCTGGATCAGCATGTTGATGTAGTTTACATTATCGGGGCTCAGGATCGCGCCTGCGCTTGCCAGTTCCACATTGGAACCGCCGATGTTCAGCTGAATGTTGCTGATGGTAACTTCACCGGAATTGGGGATATCGGTGGAGAGGAAGATCAGGTTCATGTAGTCCTGGGATTCAAACTCTCCCTCGGGCCACTCGATACCGGTAGCGGATACGGTGTAGGTGCCGTTTCCTGCGATCTCAGCATCGGTAAAGGTTACGGGTACGCCGAAAGCATTGTTGTCCTCGTCCCATGCGGTCAGCTGGTTAAAGTACTTTCCATCCTCAGCGGCTGCGCCGTAAGTAGCATCGTCTACAGCGTTACGGAAGGTGTACTTCGGGGACTGCAGTCCGATGTATGCATGATAAACACCGTTGAGATCCACAGGCTCTACGGAAGAAGCGGTGCTGTCATCGGTCTCTACGAAGGTTCCGAAGTTGGACACGGTGAAGGTCACCTCGATGGAGGAGACACCGGCCAGCTGCTCGGAAGTCCACAGCATTGCAGTGCAGTCAGCGGGGTCTGCTGCAGAACGCACATCTGCGCCCACATTGCCGTCACCGTCCACAGGAGTGTTCCACTCGTTGTAGAGGTTGACTCTGGTGATGATTCCGCCACCGTCTGCAGAACAGGTGTAGGAAGGTCCCTGAAGCTGGATGGCTTCGCCGTTCAGCTTGATCTCATCCACAGTAACGATGGAACCGTTGCCCATGAAATGCTCGCCATCTGCGATCTCCAGTGCGTTGAACTGAGCCAGATCCTGTGCCTCGGCCATGGTCATGGATACGGTATAGGTGCCGTCGCCGGTGACCTGTGCTTCCACAGTGTCTCTCTCAAACTCGCCCCAGTCCGCATTGTTGATGTTCAGGTATGCACGGCCTGCGTCTGCGGAAAGCTCGTAAGGAGCCTCTTCGCCCTCTTCCTTCACAACACCGTAATTGGATACGGTGAAGGTGACTTCGATGGACTTAACACCTGCCAGCTGCTCGGAAGTCCACAGCATTGCGGTGGTGGTAGTGGGATCCACTGCCGCACGGGTGTCGGCATTGACAGCGCCGTTTCCGTCAACGGGGCTGTTCCACTCATTGTAAAGGTTGACTCTGGTGCTGACGCCTGCGCCGTCCACAGAGCAGGTATAAGAAGGTCCCTGAAGCTCGATGGCTTCGCCGTTTAATTTGATCTCATCGATGGTGACGATGGAGCCGTTCCCCATTACGGACTCACCGTTCTTCACCTCAAGTGCGTTGAACTGTGCCAGATCCTGTGCTTCTGCCGCTTCCATGGAAACGGTATAAGTACCGTCGCCGGTGATCTCAGCATTGACGTACTCGGCATCGAAAGCGCCCCACTCCGAATTGTTGATGTTCAGGTAGGCGGTTCCGTCTGCCAGTGAGTCTACATCCACAGCTGCGTGCGCGGTCAACGCACTCTGACTTCCCATCACGAGAAGTGCAGCCAGGGTTGCAGCCCCCAGTTTCTTCCATACTCTCTTCATACTATTTTCCTCCTATATATTGTGTCAGTCACTCAACCGACACAATAATCATAAAACATTCTGAAAATACTTTCAATGATTAAATTTAGGCTAAAAAATTTAGCTTGCGCAACGAATTGCGCAAAAAATAGATTAAATTAATCTGATTAGTCATCAAAGGATGAGGGAGTCACCAAATGAACCGGAGCACTCCCCCCGCCCATCGCTTTGTGTTATAATGATAGAGTTGAAATTACAGAAACGAGGTACTTCTTATGATCAAAGCCGAAATGACGGAACTCAAGAAACTGCTGACTCAGAAAAACTGCTCCATCACCCGGATCTGCGGATGCTATGTGGATGGAGACAAGAATAAAGTGGCAACCTTCTCCCGCTCCTTCCTTGCACTTCCGGAGGAGGAAATGTTCAAATACTTCGAGATCCTGCGGAAGGCCCTGTCGGGCACCCCGGGTAAGAATGCGGTGGATATGGCATTTCTTCCCGAGTCTGAGGAAGAAGGCGGATCCCAGGATTTCCTGTTGAAGCTCCGGGCCTCCGGCCTGAAGGACGAGGGGCTGGTGGATGAATTTTTCAACCGGATCATCTCCACCTACAACTATGTGGGCAACTACCTGATCCTGGTGGTGCATGACGCTTACGATGTCCCCGGCAAGTCCACCGACGGCGAGGAAATGGTGGACGCTTCCGATGAAGTGTACGATTACCTGCTGACGGTCATCTGTCCCGTGAACCTGTCCGATCCCGGCCTATCTTACGATCCCGTGACAAACGAATTCCACAACCGGAACCGTGACTGGATCGTGGAGCTTCCCATGAACGGATTCCTGTTCCCCGCTTTCACCGACCGTACCACCGACATTCACAACATCCTCTACTATTCCAAGGATGCGGAGAACCTCGGGGACGAGTTCATTGAGATGATGCTGGGCTGCACCCACGCTCTCACTGCCGGCGGTCAGAAAGAGACCTTCCAGGCTCTGGTGGAGGAGACCCTGGGCGACGATTGCGGATTCGAAGCCGTGAAGACCATTCACGAGAAGATGAGCGAGCTCATCGAAGATCACAAAGAGGAAGTTCAGCCCCTTGTGATGGATAAGACAGATGTGAAGAAGCTCTTTGAGGGAAGCGGCGTTGCCAATGACCGGCTGGCGGATTTCGACCGTCACTATCAGGTGGCCGCAGGTCCCGAGACGCCTCTAATGGTCAGCAATGTTTACAACACCCGTTCCTTCGATGTGAAGACTCCGGATGTCACCATCAAGGTGAAGCCAGATCGCACGGATCTCATCGATGAACGCACGATTGACGGACGCCCCTGCGTTGTCGTAGAATTGAACGGTGAGGTTGAAGTCAACGGAATCAACGTAAAAGCACACCGGAAGGCACCTTCCGATACGGAGGTCGAAGAATAATGGCTGGTTTGGCGATTTTTCTGGCAGACGGTTTTGAAGAGATTGAAGCACTGACTGTAGTAGACATTTGTCGCAGATGCGGTCTGGCTCTCGATATGGTTTCCGTCAAGGATACCCTCGAGGTCACAGGTTCTCATCAGATCCCGGTCCGTGCGGATAAGGTTTTCTCCGACATCACTCCGGAGGATTACGATATGCTGATCCTTCCCGGCGGGCAGCCCGGCACCCGGAATCTGGAAGCCTTCGAGCCTCTTATGGCAGCGCTGGACCGGTTCCATGCAAAGAGCAAAGGACTGGCAGCCATCTGTGCCGCTCCGAGTATTTTCGGACACCGCGGATATCTGCAGGGACGGAACGCCACCTGCTATCCCGGCGTAGAGCCGCAGCTTGCGGGAGCGGATGCAAAGGGTACACCCGTTGAGATCTCCGATCATATCATCACAGGTCGCGGAATGGGAACCGCGATCGATTTCGCACTTGCCATTGCAGCACGCTATGCCGGTGAGGCAAAAGCGGAGGAAGTGGCTCGCGGGATCACTTATCGCTAAGAGACAAGGAACAAAAACGAAATGGAAATTGAACGCAAATTCCTGATCAAGGAGGTACCTTCCAATCTTCAGGATTATCCTTACCACAGAATCGAGCAGGCATATCTCTGCACCAATCCGGTCGTCCGGGTACGCCGGGAGGATGATTCTTTTTACATGACCTATAAGGGCGAGGGAATGCTTGCCAGAGAAGAAAGCAATCTCCCCCTGACCGCAGAAGCTTATTATCATCTTCTTCTGAAAGCTGACGGAAATGTCATTTCCAAGAGAAGATATCTGATCCCCCTGGAGCACCCTCAGGTGATCCCCGGAGCGCCTCAGCCCCCCGACGGGTACAGCCTCCTCATCGAGCTGGATGTCTTTGACTCTCCCTTCGCTCCCCTCATCATGGCGGAAGTGGAATTCGGAAGCAAGGACGCGGCAGAGAGTTTTCTCCCTCCCAGCTGGTTTGGCAAGGAAGTTACGTATGACCCCTACTATCACAACTCTCACATGGCCATGAGCGATGTGATCAAGGAAGACGCTGAGTAAACAGAATACAGGACGCAAAGAAGCTCTCCTCTTTCGAGGAGAGCTTCTCTCATGCATCATTTCTTCTTGGATTTCTTTGCAGGTGCTTTCTTAGCAGCCTTCTTCGCCTTGGAGGATTCTGCCTTCTTGACCTCAGCCTTCTTCTCAGGCTTCTTCTCTTCTACGGGCTTTTCCTTCCTGGGCTTCCTGGGGATACGACCATAGACCTTTGCAAGATCCTTCATCTCCTCTGCCAGCTCATCGCTCCAGTCGGAGGGAAGGGTGCGCCACATCCAGTTGATACCCAGAGTGCTGGGCAGGTTCATTCTCGCGCGGTTGTCCAGTCCCAGATAATCCTGCATGGGAATGATACAGGTGTCGGCACAGCTTGCCTGTGCGAAGCGGATGTAACCCTTCAGCAGGTCCTTCTTGTCCGTCAGGCCCATATACTTCAGTGCATACTTCACATCTCTTGCAGGAAGATTCTTGATGCGGGTAGCCAGAGTATCGTTGTCGTGGGTTCCGGTGTAGACCACGAAATTCCGATCGTAATTGTAAGGGCAGTGCTCGCTGTCGCCGTATGCGTCGAAGGCGAACTGTATGATCTTCATGCCGGGGTAACCGGTCTTCTTCACCAGCTCCACCACGCTGTCCGTCACCACGCCAAGGTCCTCTGCGATGACCTGTCTGTCGCCCAGCTTCTCCTTCACCACACGGAAGAGATCATAACCGGGGCCGGGAAGCCACTTTCCGTTGACAGCGGTCTTTTCACCGTAAGGGATGGACCAGTACTCATCGAATCCGCGGAAGTGATCGATACGGACCACATCGTACAGTTCAAAACATTTTTCAAGGCGCTCCAGCCACCATGCGTAGCCGGTCTCCTTGTGATACTTCCAGTTGTAAAGAGGGTTGCCCCAGAGCTGGCCGGTCTCGGAGAAGAAATCGGGAGGGCAGCCTGCCACAGACTTGGGATAGCCCTTGGAATCCAGCTCAAACAGTTCGGGATGAGACCAGGTGTCCGCTCCGTCGGGAGAGACATAGATGGGGATATCGCCCACGATCTCGATGCCCTTCTTGTTGGCATAGCTTTTCAGCTTCTTCCATTGTTCGAAGAAGAGATACTGCTGAAACTTCCAGAAGGATACTTCGTCTGCCAGCTTCGTGCGATAGGCTTCCATGGCCTTGGGCTTCCGGAGACGGATATCCTTATCCCACTCCAGATAGCTGACGCCGCCGAACTCATTCTTGATGGCCATGTAGAGGGCATAATCCTCCAGCCACTGATCGTTGTGCTTTACGAAATCCAGATAGGATTTCCGGGACGTAAGCTTGCGCTCTTTCGCCCGATTGTATGCGATCCGCAGCAGATCGAATCTTGCGAAGTAGACCTTCTCATAGTCCACATATCTGCGACTCTTGCCAAAATCCTTGGCATCGCACTCTTTTTTGGTGAGGAGACCGTCACTGGTCAGCATCTCCAGATCAATGAAATAGGGGTTCCCCGCAAAGGTAGAGAAAGACTGGTAGGGAGAGTCACCGTAGCCGGTCGGCCCCAAAGGAAGGATCTGCCAAAGACTCTGCCCCGCTTTTGCAAGGAAGTCCACAAAGCGATAGGCTTCCTTTCCAAAGGTTCCGATACCGTATCGGGAGGGCAAACTTGAAATCGGTAACAATACTCCTGCTCTTCTCATAGTTCCAAAACTCCTCTATTCGTCTGATATACTTTGAGCCGCCGCCCTGTTTTCTTCGGCGGTAGCCTGTGCTCTCACTTTTTCTTTCAGATCAAATTTGTTCTGGTACATCATCTTGTCGGCACGGCGTACGGTATCGAGAATATCATAGTCCAGGCTGGGACTGTACATCTCGTATCCGCAGGCGATCTGCATGAAGATCTCCATGTCGGCATTTTCTTTATTCCATTTGTCGCAGGCTTCCTGCATCTCCTTCACCATCTCTTCTGTCTTAGGCAGGGATGCGTGATGGATGAGGCAAATGAACTCATCTCCGCCGATCCGGTAAATGTTACCGCTCCGGCCAAAATGTCTCTGAATGATGAGACAACTCTCTTTGATATAGGTATCTCCTGCGTCGTGGCCCTTGGTGTCGTTCACCTTCTTCAAGTTGTTCAGGTCGAACATGACCACCATGCACTGTTCCGCGTCGAAGGAGGACTGTGCGATATCATAGGCGTAAGCCGCCCGGTTGTAGACGCCCGTGAGCTGATCATGGAACGCCATACGCTCGTAGGACTCGGCCTTCTCACCAATCTCCAGAAGATGTCTGGTCTCCTGGATCATGTTATAACCCAGGATCAGGATGAAGAGCAGGAAGCCCACCATACCCCAGACCCGGGCTCCGTTGCCGGCCTGTACATAATAGAGGACCACATCCAGAGTCAGGCCGATGAAGCAGGCCAGTAATCCCCAGGAATTCCGGCGCATTTCTTTGCTCAGTCCCACCGTAAACCAGTCGCGCACCGTTATGATCAGCATGGAGCTTGCACAGATCGCCATCATAGCCTGGTTCACAGGAAGCAGCTGACGGAAGTCGAAAATGTTCAGCACCTGCAGGATCAGGATCAGCGAAGTCCCCGCGGCAGACATGGTGCAGAGGATGTACCAGATCGCCGACTCCTTGTTCTGTACCAGTTCCTTAAAGAACAGGATCGCAGGGATACAGATCAGGAGCAATAACATGTGGGGCAGGTAAGGAGCAAGAAAACTATTGGGGCGGAGCAGCACATAACCGGGTGCATCCACCACCTTCCAAAGACCGATCTCCAAAGCAAAGACTCCCAGCCAGAGAAGGTTCTTGGAATTCTTGGTCCGCTTGAAATTCATGAGGGAATAGAAAACATAGTAGGTTCCCACGATGAGCGCCAGGAAACCCGTTAACAATATCGGCGTATCGTCTGCCACTACATCGCGGACGATATCATACTCAGAACCGATGTAGACGACCGGATCCTCCTGATCCACGCCTTCATAAACCGGCAGGAACTGGATCCGCAGCTCTTTTCCGTTATCCTCCGGCTTCAGCACCAGACGGTTCCAGATGCATCCCACGCCCTTTCCGAACAGATTCCGGAAAGCCGCCTCGGAGCGATATGCCTCCTGACCATCCAGGATCATCACCACATTCTGATGATAGGAATAAAACAGAATGGTGTTGAAGGAATCTTCGATCCCGCTTACGGTCCAGGAAAACTCCCTGCCATACCCCAACGGGCTGTCGGGAATATCGACCGTAGTGAGTTCGATGTTATCCATGATCATGAAATGCATCTTGGTGGGGCGGGTATCCACATTCCGATGCATGCCCGCCAGGGCAAGAGAAATGCAGATCACTGCAACCACAAGGACCATGTAAACTTGAATGACGCCGGTACGTTTTGTCATAGATTTCCCCCTCTAAGAGAATCTGACGATATTAATGTATCACGTTCGGAAAACGTTTTCAATACCTGTTTCCAAAAATATTTCTTACAACAGAAGCATCACGAAATATGCGGCATAAGCCACCAGCATGAGGGCTCCCCCAATACGGGTCAGTCTCTTCTTGGGAAGCACCAGCACCAGCAGGAGCAACGCAGTAGCGATAGCGACAATGCTGTCTTCCAGGAAGGACTGCTGATAGATCACAGGAGTGATGAGTCCGGTGGTACCGATAACAAACAGAATGTTGAAGATATTGCTTCCCACAATGTTTCCGATGGCAATATCCGTCTTCTGCTTCCGGGCTGCGGTAACACTGGTCACCAGCTCCGGAAGAGAGGTTCCGAAGGCCACCACCGTCAGACCGATAACTCTCTCGGACACACCCATGAGCCGTGCAAGTCCGGATGCACCGTCCACGGCCAGGTCACTACCCAGGACGATCATACCTGCTCCCAGGAAGATAAACAGGATCATTTGCCACAGAGGGATCTGCTTATCCGCACCGGGCGCTTCCTCCAGCTCATCTCCCGCCTTGGCTCTCCGGCGAAGATACAGCAGATAACCAATAAAGCATGCCCAGAGCATTGCGCCCTCCGGCCGTCCCACATTGCCATCAAAATAACCAACCACAAACAACAGCACCGTCATTGCGATCATAAACGGGATTTCAAACTTCACCGTCTGCGGCTTCACCGGGATCTCACAAAACAACGCTGTAAGCCCCAGGATTAGAAGAACATTCATAATGTTACTACCTAAGACGTTACCAATCGCAATATCCGCGCTCCCCTTCGCTGCAGATGCGATACTCACAGCCGCCTCCGGAAGCGACGTACCCATCGCCACGATAGTAAGTCCAATTACAATCTGCGGAATTCCAAACTTCTCAGCCAGCTTCGACGCGCCCTCCACGAACCAGTCGGCGCCCTTTACCAGCAGTACAAATCCCAGTACTAATAACACTAAATTTTTCGCTACATCTAAGATCATTACATTATGCCTCCTTGTTTGCTATAGAGCAAACTTTCATAAATATCATTGTATCATTCTCACCAGTCAACGGCAAGCCACCCCTCCCGGCCCCTGTGTTTTCTCAGGTATCTCAACGCCGCGCTCCGGGGGCCCATGCACTATCTCCGTGACAATTACGCAGGAGATGTGATGGATCTTAGGAAAATGTATGTTACCTACAGCGGACAAAAACAACACGATGTTGTTTTTAGGAAACACCGAGGCATGGATGCCGAGTGTTTCCGGTCCGCGTGACATGCCCACAACTGAAATCCATTTTCCTTAGACCCATCCATCGACGGAGTAGTCACGGAGATAGTGCATGGGCCCCGGAGCGCGGCATTTATACCCCCCAACACAGGGGCCGGGCGGGGGCGTTTGACAGAGATTCCGGTGGGCTGTATAATCGTAGAGGTCTGCAGGTATGATGGAATTGGTAGACATGCAAGATTTAGGTTCTTGTGCGCAAGCGTGAGGGTTCGAGTCCCTCTACCTGCACGAGAGACTTATGCTGTGCATAAGTCTCTCACAGTAATTCACAGAAACAGAGTTTCTGTGAATTCTGTAAAATAGTTCTTGACAGACGGAGTATTATTATGTAGAATACTCGTTGTTGTCGGTTTTCGACAACGAAATGTGTCCGTAGCTCAGCTGGATAGAGCAACGGCCTTCTAAGCCGTGGGTCGGGGGTTCGAATCCCTTCGGGCACATTTGTTCCATATTATGGTGGGTGTAGCACAGTTGGTTAGCGCGTCAGATTGTGGTTCTGAAGGTCGAGGGTT
>JAEEGF012456069.1_pt1 | contig 20030 bp, 13 predicted proteins | sample 9134171 | NCBI WGS metagenome assembly JAEEGF01 (sample SAMN16246542, study PRJNA631951) | gut metagenome | biome: gut microbiome; feature: rumen; material: AP-attached | host: Bos | place: Iran: Karaj | collected 2018-10
GGTGTATTTTATGATCATACCGTAAGCATCATCGGAAATGGTGTTGCTCTTGATATCCCTAAGCTTTTCAAGGAATACAACGATGTGGTTTCTAAGGGCGTTCCGGCACCAAAGCTTCTTGTTTCTGACAGAGCTCAGATGGTTATGCCTTACCACGTTCTTTTCGATACATACGAGGAGGCAAGACTTGCAGGTAAGTCCTTTGGCTCTACAAAGTCAGGAATCGCACCTTTCTATTCAGATAAATATGCTAAGATTGGTTTCCAGGTAAGCGAGCTTTTCGATGACGAGGCTTCTCTTAAGGAGAAGATTGAGAGAGTTATTGCTCAGAAGAATGTTCTTCTTGAGCACCTCTATCATCAGCCACTCCTTGAGGTGGAAGACATCTACGCAACACTTATGGAATACAAGAAGATGGTTGAGCCTTATGTTTGTGATACATCTGCGTTCCTTTATGAGGCTATTAAGTCAGGCAAGAACATCCTTCTTGAGGGTCAGCTTGGTTCCATGAAGGATCCTGATCACGGTATCTATCCGATGGTTACTTCTTCATCAACACTTGCTGCTTACGGCGCAATCGGCGCAGGCATCCCTCCATATGAGATCAAGAAGATCGTTGTTGTTTGTAAGGCTTACTCAAGTGCAGTTGGTGCAGGTGAGTTCGTAAGCGAGATCTTTGGTGACGAGGCAGATGAGCTGAGACGCCGCGGTGGAGACGGCGGAGAGTACGGCGCAACAACAGGCCGTCCACGTAGAATGGGCTGGTTTGACTGCGTTGCTTCAAAATACGGCTGCCGTATCCAGGGCGCGACAGACGTTGCATTTACAGTACTTGATGTACTTGGTTATCTTGATGAGATTCCTGTTTGTACAGGTTATGAAATAGACGGAAAGGTTACTACCGATTTCCCTGCAACTGTAAACCTCAAGAAGGCTAAGCCGGTTTACACAGTTCTTCCGGGCTGGAAGCAGGAGATCAGAGGTATCAAGAATTACGAGGACCTTCCGGAGAATTGCCGTAAATATATCGAGTTTATTGAGAAGCAGATCGGCTTCCCGATCACAATGATCTCAAACGGCCCAAGCAGACATGATATTATCTATCGCGAGGTATAGAATATAGTATATAAAAAAGGTCTGAACAATGCGTTTGGTGTTGTTCAGACCTTTTTTATATTGTGTGAGCTTCTGATGGGACTCGAACCCACGACCTATTGATTACGAATCAATCGCTCTACCAACTGAGCCACAGAAGCTTGTATCAAAACCGTGTAGAATTGTATCATAGTAGCTGATTAAAAGCAATAGAATATTTAAAATGCAGTGCTTGATAAGAGGGTATACGTTTTATTTTTCTGTGGCATGAAAGGGCTATTAGTGATAAAATAACCATGTATGTTTCGTTAACAGATCTGAGGAGCGGACAAGATGAAAATAAAGGATTATTTCAGCAATGCGAAGAAGCATTTATCGGTTATAAATCGTCATAGAAAAGAGGTCAGGAAGAACTGCTTCAGGTGCGGACTTTATAAGCAGGGGCTTCTGCACGACCTTTCAAAATACTCCTGGACGGAGTTCTCCAAGGGAGTCATATATTTCCAGGGGGACAGGAGTCCTAACGATGCTGAGAGGGAGGCTAAGGGCTATACCTCAGCGTGGCTTCATCACAAGGGACGCAACAAACATCACCTGGAGTACTGGGTTGATTATGACGTGAAAAAGAGTGCGGCAGGTATGGTCGGCATGAAAATGCCGGACAACTATATCATCGAGATGTTCTGCGACAGGGTTGCCGCCAGCAAGATATATCAGGGCGACAAATACACCGACGCATCGCCTCTGCAGTATTACGAAAAAGGCAAAGGGAAATACATCCTTCATCCTTACGTTAAGAAGAAACTCGAGTTGCTGCTTACCATGCTTGCAGAGAAGGGCGAAAAATATACATTCGCCTATGCACATAAATGGGTTAAAGAGTATAAGAAACGTCAGAGAAAGTCATGCTGCTGTAAGTGCTGTACATGCGGCGGTTGTGGCTGTAAAAGCTAGTAAATAGAGGATTATTTGAAGTGATTGAAAATAGATAGGACGAGTAGATGCAGTTCACACATTTACATGTCCATACAGGCTACAGCCTCCTCGACGGCTCGGCGCGTATTCCCGAGCTGGTTAAGAGAGCGAAGGAGCTTGGCATGGACTCACTTGCCATTACTGACCACGGTGTCATGTATGGCGCAATAGATTTTTATAAGGAATGTAAGAAGCAGGGGATAAAACCTATTATCGGCTGCGAGGTTTATGTTGCGCCAAATTCCAGATTTGACCGCGAGACCGGCAGTGAGGATGAGAGGTATTATCACCTTATTTTGCTTGCCGAGACCAATCAGGGCTACAGCAACCTTTCGAAGATCGTTACAAGAGGCTTTACCGAGGGCTATTATTATAAGCCGCGTGTCGACAAGGAGGTCCTCAGGGAGTTCCACGAGGGCATCATCTGTACCTCTGCCTGTCTGCAGGGTGAGGTTGCATTTTATCTGAGGAGGGGCTTCTACGACAAAGCCCGCGAGGCGGCGCTTTCCTACGTGGAAATATTTGGCAGGGACAACTTCTTCCTCGAGCTTCAGGATCATGACATGGAGGAGGACCAGATCGTCAATTCCGGCCTTATGAGGCTGTCGAAGGACATCGACATTCCTATCATCTGCACGAATGATTCGCATTATATTTACAGGGATGACTGGAAGGCTCACGACATCCTTCTCTGCATCCAGACCGGTAAGAAGGTCGCTGACAAGGACAGGATGCGCTATGGCGAGGGGCAGTATTATCTCAAATCTCCTGAAGAGATGCTTGAGAAGTTCCCTTATGCGAAGGAAGCACTGGAAAATACACATAAGATAGCTGAGCGCTGCAACGTCGAGATAGTATTTGGCGACCAGAAGATCCCAAAATACGACGTTCCGGAAGGCTACACCGCCTTCACATATCTTGAAAAGCTCTGTATGGACGGTATTAAGGAGAGATACAGACCGGTTACGGATGAACTTTATGAGCGCCTCAAATACGAGCTTAACGTCATCAACAACATGGGCTACGTTGATTATTTCCTCATAGTCTGGGACTTCATCAATTATGCCAAGGAGAACGGTATCGCAGTTGGCCCGGGACGAGGTTCGGCGGCCGGTTCCATCGTTTCCTACTGCCTTAAGATAACAAACATAGATCCGATCAGGTACAGCCTCATCTTTGAGCGTTTTCTCAATCCTGAGCGAGTTACCATGCCCGATATAGATATTGACTTCTGCTACGAAAGAAGGCAGGAGGTCATTGACTACGTTTCCAGAAAATACGGTCCGGAGAAGGTTGTTCAGATCGTTACCTTCGGTACACTTGCGGCGCGCAACTGCATCAGAGATATCGGACGCGTGCTTGATCTTCCGTACAATCTCTGCGACAGCGTTGCCAAGTCCATCCCTATGGAAATAGGTATGAATATTGACAAAGCTCTCGTTGCAAGTCCGGATTTCAAGAAGTTTTATGATACAAATGAAGAGGTTCATTTCATGGTCGAGATGGCGAAGAAGCTTGAAGGCCTTCCTCGTCATGCATCGATGCATGCGGCGGGTGTCGTTATCGGCCGTGAACCTATCGAGGAGTTTGTTCCGCTCTGTAAGAACGGTGATGCGGTAACGACTCAGTACAATATGACTACCATCGAGGAGCTTGGCCTCCTGAAGATGGACTTCCTGGGTCTCAGAACGCTGACGGTTATCCGTGATGCACTTCGCAGTATTGAGAGAAGAACCGGGAAGAAGATAGATATAGACAATATTCCGCAGGACGATATGCAGGTTTATGATATGATCTCCGCCGGAAAATGCGAAGGTGTATTTCAGCTTGAGTCATCAGGTATGAGGAATTTCATGAAGGAACTTAAGCCTCATTCGATGGAAGATATCATTGCCGGAATCTCGCTTTATCGTCCGGGTCCGATGGATTTCATTCCACAGTATATTGCCGGAAAGCAGCATCCTGAGGATGTCACCTACGATCACCCAGCGCTTGAGAAAATACTCAGTCCGACCTATGGCTGTATAGTTTATCAGGAGCAGGTTATGCAGATCGTTATGGAGCTGGCGGGCTATTCGCTCGGACGAAGCGACCTCGTGCGTCGTGCCATGTCCAAGAAGAAGGCTGACGTCATGCTGAAGGAACGCGAGTATTTCATCCATGGTAATAAGGAAATGGGCGTGCCGGGGTGTATCGAGAATGGCATATCCGAGGGCGTTGCAAATAAGATATTCGATGAGATGACGGACTTTGCAAAATACGCCTTCAACAAGTCTCATGCGGCTGCTTATGCGGTGGTTGCCTACCAGACGGCCTATCTCAAATGCCATTATCCGTACGACTTCATGGCTGCACTTATGACCAGCGTCAAGGACAATGCCAAGAAGCTTGCAACTTACATCGACGCCTGCAGGAAGGCGGGCGTGAAGCTGCTCCCACCTGATGTAAATAAGGGGGAGGGCGATTTCTCTGTATCGGACAATGCTGTAAGATACGGACTTTCGGCTATCAAGTCGATCGGTACAACTGTGGTCAACTCCATCCTTAATGAACGTGAGGAAAACGGGCAGTTCAAGGATCTTCGTGATTTTATCGAGAGAATGTCCGGTAAGGAAGTAAATAAGAAGGCTGTGGAAAACTTTATCATGGCCGGCGCCTTCGATGGATTTGGTATTAAGAGAAGCCAGATGATGGCTGTTTATCCGGGACTTATGGATACGGCTGCACGCGAGAGAAAGAGCAGGATCACAGGCCAGATGAACCTGATGGATTTCCTGGGTGGAATGTCCGGTGGCGGAATGTTTGGTTCCGACGAAGCATCCGGGGAAAACGGAGAGTTCGGCGATGCGTTCAGTGTAAGCTACCCTGACATCCCTGAATTCTCGAAGGAAGAGATGCTTTCCGGAGAGAAGGAAATACTCGGTATCTACGTCAGCGGCCATCCGCTTGATGATTACAGAGAACTTCTTGAGAAGCGCACCGATGCAGTAACGCTTGATTTCTTCATGGATGAAGAAAACGGTAAAACAGGTGTTATGGACAATCGCGAATACAGCCTTGGCGGTATTATCGACGGCGTCAATATGAAAATCACCAAGAACAACGAAAATATGGCTTTTGTCACACTGCTTGATACACTTGGTACTTTGGAGGTTATCGTATTTCCGAAAACCTTTGAGAAGTACAGGCGTTTGATATTTGCCGGAAGCAAGGTTCTTATCAAGGGACGCGCGCAGGTTTCGGAGGACGAAGGTAAGCTTATCGCTTCGGATATCATCTCGCTTGATGAGGCACTTTTATCAGAGAAGCAGAAGCATACAGAGGTCTGGATACTCTTTGAGGACAGTAATGATTATAAGAAGAACGAGCAGAATCTCAGTCAGCTTTTGATGGATTACAGAGGCTTTGCGCCTGTATTTGTCCAGCTGAGGCAGGAGAAGAAGGGCATGAAGCTGGTATATAAGGTTGATCCGGAGTCCGGAGTCATCGATGCGCTGAAGCTTGAATACGGTATCGACAGAGTGATCACGAGAGAAACAAAACGGTGAAGCAACATGCACCGTAACGTGATAAGTAAAAACAAAAAATGAGTTGCGAGAAGAATAATGATAACATCAACATCAAACGAAAAGATTAAATACATGGAAAAGCTGAGAAAGAGCGCCTCCTTCCGAAGGGAAGAGGGGCTTTTTCCTGTGGAAGGGATCAGAATGGTCAGAGAGATCCCGAAGGACAGGCTTGCAGCACTTTATTACACTGAGAAGGCCTACGAGAAATACGGTGCTGAAGGATGTGAGATAGAACTCGTATCCGACGCATGCATGAAGAAAATGTCAGATACCGACACACCACAGGGCGTTCTTGCTGCTGTGAGAACAGTCGATTATTCACTTGATGATATTCTTACCAGCAAGACCAATTTATCGGACAAAACAAAGAATGATAAATCTGAGACAGCAGCGGTAACTCAGAAAGAAAACGCATATAGTACACCATTTTTATTAGTACTCGAAAAGCTTCAGGATCCGGGCAATCTCGGAACCATCATCAGAACTGCTGAGGCTGCCGGTGTTACAGGGATAATGATCAGCAGGGACAGTGCTGATATTTACAATCCGAAGACGATAAGGTCTACCATGGGCGCACTCTTTAGAATGCATATTTACATATCGGATGATCTGGTTCGGGATATGGCAGAGCTTAAGAAGAATGGCATCGTCATTTACGCGATGCATCTTGACGGCGAGGAGTTTTATGATAAGGACTTCAGAAAGCCGTCGGCATTTCTGATCGGTAATGAAGGAAACGGCCTTTCGGACGAACTTAGTAGCGTGGCAGATGAAAAGATGCGTATACCTATGCTTGGCAAAGTAGAGTCGCTAAACGCCGCAATCAGTGCATCTGTTGTTTCCTATGAAGTACTTAGACAGCGCCGCGGCTTATGAAAGTAGATTAATACAGATCTGCAGAGATGATGTATCCTGCTAATGATACGAAAACAGGGTACATCAAAAATATAATTATAGAAAATCAGGAACAGAAAATTGGATACAGTAATCAAATCAATCATATTTTATTATGTGGTCATGAATCTGGTCGCATTTATAATGTATGGTATCGATAAAAGCAGGGCCATCAAGAAGGAATGGCGAATAAGCGAAAAGTCACTGATACTTGTTTCAGTGGCGGGAGGAGCCTTCGGAGCACTCCTCGGAATGCATATTTTCAGACATAAAACAAGACATATTAAGTTTCAGCTGATCATACCGCTGACGGTGATCATACATTTCATTATAGTATATATGTTGTTTATGTTTCTGAAGAAGCTCTGATACATCGGTAGAACCGCGTGTTTTATTTAGCAATGATCGCAAGACAGTTTTATACTATACTTACGGCTGGTAACCGGAATGCAGAACAGCATTATATGATCCTGCAACTACCGGTTGCAACCGTCGGTTGCGGGAAATACATATCAGGAATGGTTGTAAATAATCTCTCGATGATATAGAATGTTTTGCATAGGGAAAAACAATTCATATGATCATGGGGTTGTTTAGTTAATAAAAGTGTTTTCTGCCGTAGATGCAGAGGAAAGGATTAAATATGGGAGCAGTTGGTTATGTTCTTATAATTGTAGGTATTTTAGTATTAATGATTGTGTGCTGGTATGTTTCTTCAATGAACAGCATAAGAAGACTTGGACTGAAGTGTAACGAAGCAGCTTCAGGCATCGATGTAGCTCTTACCAAGAGATACGATGTTCTGACAAAGCAGCTGGAAGTTGTAAAGGAATACACCTCACATGAGGCAAAGACCCTTTACGAAACGATCAGACTTCGTTCAGGAATGTCTATTAGAGAGAAGCAGGAAGTACTTGAGCAGATGAACAATGCTTCAAACCAGTTCAGACTTACTGCTGAAGCATATCCGAATCTTCTTTCCAGTGAGACATACAAGATGCTTATGGTATCTATTTCAGATTGTGAAGAGCATCTTCAGGCAGCAAGACGTCTCTACAATGCAAATGTAAATGCATACAATACCAAGATCGTTATGTTCCCTGCTTCAATAGTTGCAGGTGCGATCGGTGCGGTTTCAAAAGAGCTCTTTGTTGCTGAGGCACACAAGAGAAATGACGTTGAGATGAAGTTTCATTAATCGCTGTATGGTATAAGCTGATTATCCCGCAGCACAGTACTAAAGCTGGGCTGCGGGGTTTTGTATCATTAATGACAGAGTTTTGACAGGGTGAAACAATGGGATTCAGAAATTTTTTTAATGAACTGAATAGAGATATTTACGTTCCGGCAAATAAGAGAAACGGACTTGTCAGTGGTCAGTTTTACAGAACAAACAGTCTGCGCAGCGGAAGACCGCAGAGAGTTGATCCTCTGAGCTTACGTAACGGAATGGGCGGTCCCGGTATTGGAATGAACGGAACGGGCGGTCCCGGTATCGGTGGCTACAACGGATTCGGAATGAATGGTACCCGTGGCCCGGGAAACAGCAAATTCGTCAGCAAAAAGATGGCTGATATGAATGGCAAGAGCCTTTCGGAAAAGCTTGCTGAGCTTGAGAGGATGCGTAAGAAACATAATCTGCTTATGGTATCTGGCATTGCTGCAATTGTGATATTTATCCTGCTGGTCATGTTTTCGGGTACTTCATCGAGTGCGATTATCATGGCGCTGCCTCTTTTTGGAACAATCCTTGGAGTTACCGCTTTGATCCTTATAGCAAGGAGTGGCGGAGTAAGCTCCCAGGATGATTTCAAGGCTTTATATAAGAGTATTTTTGTTGAGGATGTTCTTGCTAATAAATTCCAGAACCTGTTTTACTCATGGAAGACCGGTTTTCCTGATATGGCTGTTTCAAGCTTCAATCTAGTCAAGATGGGTAACCGATTTAAGAGTGAGGATTATATCTGCGCAACCTATAAGGGTGTAAGGTTTGAAACCTCGGACGTTACTATCCAGCAGCATACAAGCACCGGTAAGAGCAGTCATACAACAACGTATTTCAGAGGGCGTATGTTTGTTTTCTATATGCCTAAGACGATTCAGGCAAGCGTAAGGATCACTCCGGATGCATTTATATATACTCCTGCAAGCAATCGTCGTTTTGAAAAGCTTGACCTGGAGAATGTATATTTCAATAAGCAGTACAATGTTTATGCATCAGATCCACATTATGCATTCTATCTTTTGACCCCTTCAATGATGGAGAGAATACTTTATCTGAAGGGTAAATATGGTTATATCATCCTCAATTTCGAGGCTGACAGAGTATTTGCGGCAGTGCCAATGACAGCGGCAAGGGATACTTTCGATGCAGATATGTCGAGAGCTATCGATTATCCGACCGACAGAGCCAAGGCAGAGGCCGATGCAAATGTTATTTGCGATCTTATGGAAGTATTGGAAGCAGTCCCTAGAGGGTAGGGAGAGTGAAGGTTAGCAGCGCAGGCAGAGATGCCTGCGCTGCGTTTTTTTGCGAATATCCGACACCGAACCGCCAGGTGAGGGGGCGTGCGACGTAGTCGCAACTACGCAGTAGATAATGAGCCAAGTAGCGGTAAAGATTCGCATATGGTTTAAAAATTCCGGCGATTCTAAGGTTTTTCGCAAAAAAATCAAAATAAAAGCAAAAATATGTCCAAATGGACGTATCGTACTATTTTCATATGTGTTAGTATGCAGACAGTGAAAAACCTGTGAGGCAATTAACAGCGTAATTACTGTTTTTATAAGGCTGTGAGAGTTGAGCGGGCGATTCAGGGGAAATTATATTTTATTCAAAGTGGAAGAATGGAAGATGAAGAAGTTTAAAAAGGCATTAGCTGTAGTATTAACTGTTGCACTTGGTGCATGTTGCTTAACAGCATGTGGTAAGGATGATGACAAGAAGTCTGATTCCGGTTCTGGAAGCAAGACAGAGGCACCAAAGGAAATGACAGGTACACCTCATGATACAGGCGTTATTAAGGTAAGCGTTCCTGATGGATGGCTTGCAATCGATGTTCATGATATGTGGAGTGATGATCCAAATGCGATCGACAAGGAGCAGCTTCAGATTGCTAAGGGTGCTACATCAAAGGATGATCTTTGGGGTCATTGCTACATTCAGATCAACTACTCAGCTCCTGGAACAATAATGGCATCAGCAAAGTCTTACTATGACAATCCTGTTGATATTGCTCCATTTGAGGCAGCTGGTTACTCATGGACAGGTTATGAGTGCGAGAGCATGGGCTACAAGTACACGATCATCGAAGGCAAGAAGGGCGAGGAGCAGCTTCAGGTTGCAGTTCTTAAGAATGCCGGTGAGCAGACAATCAACTTTGATGACGAGGACGTTCAGTTCATCATCAACAGCATCGAGACAACAATTCCTGCAGAGGAGCAGAAATAAGCTGAACGGGTAATCGGAGGTATTTATATGGGATTCTTTGATGATCTTAAAAGAGGTGCAGGCGGAATCCTTAATCAGGGAAGACCGGGTAATGCCGGAAATATGGTTCAGGGCGCACAGAATCTGTCAAATGGAATAAGAAATATTGCAGGCAACAAATCTGTTGATGTTACATTCGCAAAGCTGCCGGACAGCATTGAGGAGTTTAAGGCACTTCCGCAGGCAGCATGCACAACACCTTTTGATGCGGCTGCGCTTACCATCGTTGCACTTTCGTGCTATCCGAGAAATAAAGAGATGGCACTTGCTATGCTTGATCTTCTGAGAGGTCCGAGACCACTCAGCGGAATGGACAAGCAGTTTATAAATGATCGTTTTATGGATGGAAAGGATTATGTTCCACGTTCGTATTTTAAAGGAGCGATACCGCAGAATGATTATACTCCGGCAGTTCCTTATGTGATAACGATCAGCGAGAATCCTTACTCATATCAGGATCAGGGCTACGCAAAGCTTTTCGTTCAGTCAGGCGGCGCAGACAGCCCGAGAGCTATCCAGCTTAGACAGCTTAAGGATGGCAAGTGGTGCCTGTGGGAGCAGTTCATCCTGTCTGATATCAGACAGCCTGAAAGCGCAAACCCTTGGGCATAATAATAAAAGCAAAAGCAACCAGGATCTCTTTATAGTGACACCAAAATAAACTGTAAAGAAAAATGTTGAAGGTTAAAGACATCCATGGCGGATTAGGGACCTGCCGGGATGACGATTCTGATCCTTGTGGTGGTACAGGGAGAAGAATAAAAGGGTTTATATGAAATACCGGTGTCAAAGACGAGATCCTGGGTGAAGCTTTATAGCCCCCCCAACAAAGGTGGTAGTTTATTATTCGAAAGAATGTATGCTGCCGCCTTTTTAATTGCTTTATTGCCTTTGATTTGCACTCTTATATTGCAGCAAAAAACTATATAATACAAAATAAAAAATACAGAAATGATATAAGTAAGAGCGTTGAAACTACAAAAGGACTGTTTGAAAAATACAGGGCTGCCGGACCGAAGAAATAATCTTAACCGACACATACGGTTTTTCATCAAGAATCGTTAGTAAGGACTAACAAATATAATTTGACAAGGCTATATCTATCAGCTATAATCTTTAGCTGGAAACATAGCCTTTTGTTGTATTATTTACTAATGATAAGGCTGATAATAAATATTTAAGAAAGAGGTACAGAAAATGGCAGCAATCGATTTAACAAAGTATGGCATCACTGATGTACAGGAGATCATTTACAACCCTTCTTACGAGAAGCTTTTTGAGGATGAGATGGATCCATCACTTGAAGGTTTTGACAAGGGCGTTGTTACAGAGCTTGGCGCTGTAAACGTTATGACAGGTATTTATACAGGACGTTCTCCTAAAGATAAGTTCATCGTTATGGATGAGAAGTCAAAGGACACAGTTTGGTGGACAACACCTGAGTATCCAAATGACAACCATCCTGCTTCAGAGGAGGCTTGGGCAGCATGTAAGGATCTTGCTATCAAGCAGCTTTCAGGCAAGAAGCTTTATGTAGTAGATGCATTCTGCGGCGCTAACAAGGATACACGTATGGCAGTACGTTTCATCATGGAAGTTGCTTGGCAGGCACATTTCGTAACAAATATGTTCATCAAGCCAACAGCTGAGGAAGAAGCAAACTTTGAGCCAAACTTTGTTGTTTATACAGCTTCAAAGGCTAAGGTTGAGAATTACAAGGAGCTTGGCCTTAACTCTGAGACAGCAGTTCTCTTCAACGTTTCAAGCCGTGAGCAGGTTATCCTTAACACATGGTATGGCGGAGAGATGAAGAAGGGTATGTTCTCTATGCAGAATTACTTCCTTCCACTTCAGGGTATGGCTTCAATGCACTGCTCTGCAAATACAGATATGGAAGGAAAGCACACAGCAATCTTCTTCGGTCTTTCAGGAACAGGTAAGACAACACTTTCAACAGATCCTAAGAGACTCCTCATCGGTGATGATGAGCATGGCTGGGATGATAACGGCGTATTTAACCTTGAGGGCGGATGCTATGCTAAGGTTATCGGTCTTGACAAGGAGTCAGAGCCTGATATCTACAACGCAATCAAGAGAAATGCACTTCTTGAGAACGTAACAGTAGCAGCTGACGGAAAGATCGATTTCGATGATAAGTCAGTTACAGAGAATACACGTGTTTCTTATCCAATCGAGCACATCGAGAAGATTGCTAAGAACGTAAACAAGGTTTCTTCAGGTCCTGCTGCAGAGAACGTAATCTTCCTTTCAGCTGATGCATTCGGAGTACTTCCTCCTGTATCAATCCTTACACCTGAGCAGACACAGTACTACTTCCTTTCAGGCTTCACAGCTAAGCTTGCAGGTACAGAGAGAGGAATCACAGAGCCAACACCTACATTCTCAGCTTGCTTCGGTCAGGCATTCCTTGAGCTTCACCCAACAAAGTACGGTGAGGAGCTCGTTAAGAAGATGGAGAAGAGCGGAGCTAAGGCTTACCTCGTAAATACAGGTTGGAACGGAACAGGAAAAAGAATCACAATCAAGGATACACGTGGAATCATCGATGCTATCCTTAACGGTGACATCAAGAATGCTCCTACAAAGACAATCCCATACTTCAACTTTGAGGTTCCAACAGAACTTCCTGGAGTTGATACAAACATTCTTGATCCTAGAGATACATACGCTGATGCTTCTGAGTGGGAAGCTAAGGCTAAGGATCTTTCAGAGAGATTCATCAAGAACTTCAAGAAGTATGAGACAAATGAAGCTGGTAAGGCACTTGTTGCTGCAGGTCCTCAGCTGTAAGATTTTGTTAAACAGATTCTTTCATACCCCGACAGTTTCGGCTGCCGGGGTGTTTTTTTGCTTACGTCAGAGTCATGCATTCTGTCAGCTGTAATTAAGCTGCTGATTTCTTCAATATTATATTGAACAGGTGTTCGGTTTATGATATCATATTATTTGACTGATATTATTGGAATCGTAAATATTATGGTTCGAATGGATTGAAAGCTCGGTATTCAGGTGTCTGATAGTAAATACAGGAGTGCGGCTATGAGGTTTCTCTATCAAAAAGGAAAAGTATATAATGAAGTATATCATGACCAGCCGATAAAGCCGCGCTATGGTTATCCTATTCCTGAGCAGATAAAGGCTATAAGGAATCTGCAGAGACAGGATGTCAGGCTTGGTATCACAAGGAATCAGAGCTTTGTTAAGGCTGCAAGGCTGATGGCGGATTATGAGGATGATTTCCGATATGACAGAAGAGTCAGCAGGCATAAACCGGCCTATGACAGCTTCAGCGATATTGAGCTGAGGGGGTATTTTGGATGGAGGACCGGATATAAAAATGGAGAGGATGTGCCCGGCGGTTCATACACTGAGGTTTATATGAATGAGCTTCTATGCGGGATAGGCGTTGTAAATGCCATGGATGGCTATGAGAAGCTTCGAGAGCTTCAGAGGAGGCAGGGCAGCGAGCTTCCGACCATAGAGAAGATGATCATAGATTACGCAGTCTGTTATGAGCTTCCGAAGGAGCTTATCAGTGGCAGCGAGATGTTTCATGATGATAGAAATATCATTTTATTACAGGACTGCGGCTGTGGGTATGATGACTGTGATAAGCTTGCAGCAAGATTTAAGGCGATGCTTGAGGTTTCGAAAGTGCAAGAGTTAGCGGAGGGGGCTCCGTATCCGGAACACATAGATAAGCTTGCAGAGCTGATGTGCAGATGCCTCGACAAAGTGCAGGCGTATTCACTGGAGAAAAGGAAGAAAAGCTTTCTGGAGGAGGTCTGCGGCAAGCCTTCAGTGTGGCCTTATGCAATGCTTGGTGGGGCGGTTGTAGACGCAGAGCAAAAAGGCCACGGATATATATATGAGGTGAATCCTGTTAGAACCTTCTATGGAGGTGAAAACTGGTCGGTCAGAAGGATGAGCCTCACGGAGAAAGCCGGAGAGCTGATGAAGGGCTTCGTACAGGCGGTGTATTTGTCTTTCATGAATGTGGCTGAAGATGCGGCTGGATATATTGACGAAAAGAATAATAAGACGGTTAGCAGTTGGATGAAAAAGGTGATCGAAGAAACCTGCCGGAATTATATCCAGGAGATAAAGCTTCGAGAAGAGAGAAGGGTTAAGATTGACTTCTCAAGACTGGATACAATCCGAGAAAAGTCAGCAGCTATTCGTGACAGACTGATCGTTGATGAGGATGAACATATTTCTTCTGAAGCAGTAGAGAGTGTATCCTGTGACGATGTTGTAGATGATAATAATTCAGGAATAATATCAACTCTTACAGAACTTGAAAGACGTGTCGTAAAAGCAGTTCTTGAAGGCGAGGATACAGGCTTTGTGAGGAAAGAAGGTCAGATGCTTTCGGTTGTGGTCGACAGCATCAATGAGAAGCTTTATGACTATTTCGGAGACAGCATTCTTTTTGACGACGGAACACTGCAGATATATGAGGACTATATCGACGAAGTCAGAACCATGATCGGTATTTGATAAAACATATAGTATCTGAAGGTTATCACGTGTTATGCTGCTGAGAATAAATATGTTAGAAAAGAAGAATCAAACATGATTGTGATAAATAATGAGTAGAGTTTAGGATTATTTTAGAGGAACAGAGCATGAGTATAGATATTAACAGAAAGGCGCCGCGGAGGATAGCGCAGGCGATAATATCATCCCTTAAGGGCGGAGTTGTACCGAGAGTCGGGCTTCCGTATATAACTGTTGGCAGAGAGAAGGAAATAGAGGCGTTCCTAAATGATGAGGAGATAATTGCAGAGGGCGGAGCCTCCTTCAGATTCATAGTTGGAAAATACGGCAGCGGCAAGAGCTTTCTCCTGCAGACTATAAGAAACTATGCGCTTGATAAGAATTTTGTTGTGGTTGATGCAGACCTGACTCCGGAGAGAAGACTGCAGGGCACACATGGCCAGGGGCTTGCAACCTACAAGGAGCTTATCAGAAATATGTCCACAAAGACCAGACCGGAGGGTGGTGCCCTCAGCCTGATCCTTGACAGATGGATCAATGAGGTGCAGAAGGATGTGATGGACAGAACTTCTCTCGGAGGCGGAGTTTCATCCGGAGATATGCAGGAGGGTTCGAATCATGTATCCGAACAAACTTCACAGAAAGAGACTTCGTCGTCACAGATAGAGCTTCTGGTTGAGAAGGAGATCAGGGATACTGTATTTTCGCTGAATGACATGGTGCATGGCTTCGATTTTGCGAGGCTGCTCAGTATTTATTACGAAGCGTATGTGAAGGGTGATGATGAGGCCAAGGCCAAGGTCATCAAATGGTTCAGAGGCGAATATACGACTAAAACTGATGCAAAGAAGGAACTTGGCGTAAATATCATAATTACCGACGATGACTGGTATGAATATATCAAGATATTTGCGGCGTTCCTGAAGAAGGCAGGCTACAGCGGTATGTATATTCTGATCGATGAGCTTGTAAACATCTACAAGATCACAAACTCGATCACAAGACAGAATAATTATGAGAAGATGCTTGCGATGTACAATGATGCGATGCAGGGAAAGGCACATTATCTTGGCATCATAATGTGCGGTACTCCGGAATGTATGGAGGACAAGAGGAGAGGCGTTTACAGCTATGAAGCACTCCGGTCAAGGCTCGGCAGCGGAAGATTTGCGGGAGAGCATGCAGATCTTATGGCGCCGGTCATTAAGCTTAAGGCGCTCAGCTACGAGGAAATGCTGGTCCTGACAGAAAAGCTGTCCGCGCTTCATGCGGATCTCTATAACTATAAGCTTAGGCTTACTGATGAGGATATGATATTTTTTCTGAAGGCTGAATATGAGCGTATCGGTGCAAGTCAGCTGATCACACCTCGAGAGGTTATCAGAGATTATATAGAAGTGCTGGATATTCTCTATCAGGAGCCGGAGCTTGGACTGAAGGACCTGCTGGGGTCGGACAGGTTTGAGTTTACAAAGTCAGAGGCTGTCGATGAAGAAGCAGTCGATTCTCAGTACGCTGAATTCAAGATATAAAAAAGTGAAAGGGAAAGGTATGATACGTGATGAGATAATAGAGGAGCTGTTCAGGCTCCAGGATAAAAAATACAGGGATTTTCAGGGAAATCTGATACCGCCCAAAACGGTAGATGATATGATAGGAGTTCGTACGCCTGAGCTTAAGAAATACGCTAAGGAGCTGCTTAAGCGAGAAGATATCGGTGAGTTTCTGGATATCCTTCCACATCAGTATTTTGATGAGTATCAGCTGCATGCATTTATCATCTCAAGTATAAAGGATTATGACAAATGCATGGCGGAGATTGAGAAGTTTCTGCCGTATGTGGACAACTGGGCAACCTGCGATACGCTGATCCCGAAGGTATTTGCTAAGCATCACAGCGAACTCCTCCAGCATATAATGGTCTGGATAGCTTCGGATAAAACTTATACAGTGCGATATGCTATCGGTACTTTGATGAGATACTTCCTGAATGATGAATTCGATGTTAAATATCCGAAGATGGTTGCTAAGGTTCGCTCGGAAGAATACTACGTAAATATGATGATAGCGTGGTATTTTGCGACTGCGCTTGCGAAGCAGTATGATGCAGTTTTGCCGTATATCGAGGAGAGAAAGCTTGATAAGTGGACTCATAATAAGACGATACAGAAGGCGATAGAGAGCTTCCGTGTAACGCCGGAGCATAAGGAGTACTTGAAAACGCTGAAGTATTGATTGCAGTTTATGGATGTGAATGTGTATCAGGGATTATTATCGGTGAATATGATGGTGAAGTGGATCAGAGGATATGGACATTTTTGATAGGTATGCACCCTTTGTGCAGGAATATATTTATAAGAATAATTGGGAGAATCTGAGAGGAATACAGGTAGCGGCCGGAGATGCAATATTTAATACGGACGAGAACCTTCTTCTTACTGCGTCTACAGCTTCGGGCAAAACCGAGGCAGCATTCTTCCCTATAATAACTCTCTTCTCCGAGGATATGCCGAAGTCAGTGGGCTGTATATATATCGGACCGCTTAAGGCACTCATAAATGACCAGTTCGACAGGTTGACAGAGCTTTGTGAGGAGGCTGATATTCCGGTGTGGCATTGGCACGGAGATGTAGCCAGAACACATAAGGAGAAGCTTTTGAAGAATCCTTCGGGTATCCTTCAAATCACTCCGGAATCACTTGAGGCTATGCTCATCCATAAGCATTCGATCATCGGAAGTCTGTTCAGTGATCTGAGATTTATCGTGATCGATGAGGTGCATTCACTGCTCCGTGGTGACAGAGGTGGACAGACGCTCTGCCTTATTGAGAGGCTTTCAAAGCTTGCCGGAGTGAAGCCGAGAAGAATTGGACTCTCTGCGACAATAGGTGAGCCTAAGGCAGTTGGACGCTTCCTTGCAAGCGGAACCGGCAGAGGAACCATAATCCCGAAGATCGAACAGAAGGGCATGACATGGAGACTCTCCATGGAGCACTTCTACATACAGAGCGGCCGTGATGGTGAGAGTAATTCCGGAGCTGATAATATGGACGACATCCATCAGGAAGAATGCATAGATAAAGGTACAGAAGAACGTATTATAGATAAGACTTCAGTTGATGTATATAGTGCAGAGAAAAATAAAGACGAATTCGATCCGTCGTTCAAATACATATTCGACAATACAAGAAATAAAAAGTGCCTTGTATTTGTGAATTCACGTGAGGAGTGCGAGGCAGTAACAACTACACTTCGAAGATACAGTGAGCTCTATGGTGAGGATGAAAGGTTTCAGATTCATCATGGAAATATTTCTGCAGCACTGCGCGAGACGGCGGAGGACGTGATGAAGGATGATTATGAGAATCAGACGACAGTCACAACAGCAACTCTTGAGCTGGGAATCGATATAGGAAGGCTTGAGAGAGCATTTCAGATAGATGCACCGTGGACAGTATCTGCATTCCTGCAGAGGATGGGGCGTACAGGAAGACGCGGAGACCCGCAGGAAATGTGGTTCGTCATGCGTGAGGAAGAGGTTGAGGCGAGAGCTATGCTGCCGGTCACTATACCGTGGACTCTTATCCAGGGAATAGCGCTTGTGCAGCTCTATGTTGAAGAAAGATGGGTTGAACCACCGAGACTTGACAGGCTTCCATACAGCCTGCTTTATCATCAGACCATGAGCACACTTATGTCCTGTGGAGAGATGACACCTGCAGGGCTTGCTGCAAGAGTTCTTCCGCTTACCTTTTTCCACAGAGTGACGCAGGAGGATTATAAGGTTCTGCTTCAGCATTTGGTAAAGATCGGACATATACAGCAGACTGCAGAGGGCGGACTTATTGTCGGACTCGCAGGCGAGAAGGTCGTTAATAACTTCAAGTTCTATGGCGTATTTCAGGAGAGTGAGGAATTCACTGTAAGAAGTGAAAATCAGGAGCTTGGTACGATAGTTGCACCGCCGCCTGTTGGAGAGAAGATTGCGATTGCAGGACGTGTATGGACAGTGCTTGATGTTGATAAAAAGAGACATACGGTTTACTGTACGCTTGTGAGGGGCAGTGTACCGGCGTATTTCGGACAGTGCCCGGGAGACCTTCACACGAAGGTGCTTACAAGAATGAGGCAGGTGCTTCACGAAGAGAAGGGCTATCCTTATCTTATGATGAATGCCGTCACACGACTTGAAAAGGCAAGGGAAACGGTCAGTGCTTCAGGAATAGGCTCGGATGTTCTTCTGAACCTTGGCGGAACGAAATGGTGTTTCTTCCCATGGATAGGAACCTACGGTTTTCTTGCGCTTGAAAGAGTACTGCGCATCAAATGTGCCACAAGACTCGGACTTAAGAACTTCGATTCATCAAGACCATACTTTATGGTATTTACAATGAGGGCAGGCAGAGATGAGTTCTTCCGTATCCTTAAAGAAGAGCTAAGTAAAGACTTTGATGCAAGGACACTTATCTATCCGAAGGAGGTTCCGCTTTTCGATAAATACGACGAATACCTTCCGGAGGAGCTGCTTATAAAAGGCTTCGCGGAGAGTGTGCTTGACCTTGATGGTCTGCGCAAAAAATCAGAGGAATGGAATTAAAAACGGTGAAGAGATATTTGAATAATCTCTTCACCGTTTTTTATAGACTATTACGAATTGTCTCTATCTCTTTGGCAAGCTCAGGGTTGTTTTGCTTCAGCTTTGTGAGTGCCTTGGTTCTTTCTTCAACGATCCTGTTATAAGCCTTAGGGTGAGCCTTCTTCATAGCGGCATCTCTCTCCAGACGTCTTCTCAGGATACGTTCGATAGAAGGCTTATTCTTCTCCATGATCTTAATCTCAAGATTCTGTTTAAGCTCGAGAAGCCGGCTGTCAATCCTATCGATAGCAGAGGAGGTGAGTATCTCTGTTTTTGACGATATAGTCTTTCCTTCCTCGACCATGATGGCAAGCTGTATTTCGAGCAGTTCAAGAAGTTCTTCCTCATCAACTATATTCCAGTGACCGCCATAGGTTTCCTCAGCCTGGCGGATGTATTTTTTAATATCGAAGTCGTCGCTCTCAATGTCGAAATCAGGGTCCTCCGTGATCCTTGCGGCAATCTCAGAGGCAAGCCCCTGCATGATCTTATCAGCGTCGGAACCGTAAGCCCACTCAAACTCTGCCAGACGTCGGCTGGCCTTGCCGGGAGCCGGTGCATAATCCTCTTCAAATTCATATGGCGGAGTGATTCCGTTCTCAGTAAGCACCTGAATGATACGCGGCTTAACATGACCGGTCTTAATGAGCTCCTCTGCGCCGTAGGTACGAAGCATATCATTTATCGTATCAACATGGCCGGCTATGTAGAAGGCTATATTCCGAGCTTCGTATTTTTTGTAAATACTCATAATTCTTTCGGCAGCCGTAAGGTCTATACTTCCGAGTGTTCCTGCATAGATTATTATAATGTGCGTATCATCCTTCACAGCGTCCTCGATATCCTGCTG
>JAEEGF011472132.1_pt1 | contig 20027 bp, 20 predicted proteins | sample 9134171 | NCBI WGS metagenome assembly JAEEGF01 (sample SAMN16246542, study PRJNA631951) | gut metagenome | biome: gut microbiome; feature: rumen; material: AP-attached | host: Bos | place: Iran: Karaj | collected 2018-10
TCAGTCGCTTTTTCCGGAAGCCGACGGTACCGGATCCGGAACAGAAGCCCATTCACGTCTTCCATCCGATTCCAGAGTCCCGGACATTTCCGTTTAATCACGAGGAAAAAAGCGATCATTGCAACACTCTGTGATAAAAACCCTTAATACACTGGCGGACATAATCCTGCTCATAGCGGTCGGCCACATTGTCGCGAGCTGTCGAGGCCATCGAATGCACAACTTCGGGATTCGTGGCAAACCGTTTCATGGCTTCATACAGCGCCTCTTCATCGTGAGACGGGATGATTAAGCCATTTGTTCCATCGTGGATGATTTCACGGGACCCATTGATGTCGGTAACGATGGATGAAAGCCCCATCGCTCCTGCTTCAATCACCACATTGGGGAAGCCCTCCCGATAACTGGGATGCACCAGCGCATCCGCTGCGGCATACCACGGACGGACATCGGCCTGCCAGCCGTCCGAAACGTGGATGCGGGAAGAAGAGGCGATCAGGTGCTTCGTTGCTTCCGACAACGGCTTCCCGTCCGGTTCCTCGGCTCCCACCAAGAGGAGATGCACATCGGCACCATCGTGCTCCAGCAGGCGGAAAGCCCGCACCAATTCGCCAAGCCCCTTGTCACGGTCGAAACGGCCGACGAACAAGAAGGCAAAGGCACTTCCTGAAATCCCAAAGCATGACCGGATCGCAGAGGCCTTCTGAAGGATTTCAGCCGTACGGGTATAGAAAGTGAGGTCGATCCCCCGCATATTGCCATTCCCAAGCACCTTGAGCGGCTTTTTCGTCACACCGGAGGTGAGTAAGTCGTTCCGGACGCCCTCCCCTTCCGGGATTACGTGGGTGGCGCAAGCGGCCGTCAATCGATCGGTCAGCCAGAACACATTGCGCCGCCAGCCCTTCGCATAGGGAAACAAAAGCCCCGTGAACATATGCACCCGAACCGGAACCCGCGTCAGCCGGGCCGCCAGCATTGAAAGCAGACCGGCCTTGGGCGTGATGGAATGCACCATATCGGGCTTTTCCCGCCGGAAGACCCGGATCAGCCGAAAAAGCGACACCAGGTCACGCAGCGGAGCCATCTTCCGCTCCATCGGAACGGCAATGGTACGCACACCTTCGCGGCGCGCAATCTGCGCGAGTTCCGGCAAAGGCGACGAAACGGCCACAACCTCATACTCCTCCGAAAGTTCGCGGAGGAAGCCCCGGCAGAATAGATCGAGCGACAAAGGGACTGTAGCCGTACGTATGATTTTTTTCTTCAAATAATCTTGCGTCAAAAATTGTAAACCAGGCCAACGCCCGCAGAACCGGTAGCCGGTTCCACTTTCAAACGCTCGGCGCCATCACCCACAAGGGCATCGAAGATTCCGAAGAGCCAGATTCCCGCCATCGCGCCAAACGACACATTGCGCACCAACTTATAGCCATCCGCCTTGCTCTGCCAGCTGTCCACCGGGAACTCGCCAGCATCTGCACGCTTCTGATAGCCATTCGCTTTTACCTGGAAAATGACAGCTGCCGCGCCCAGCGCGACTTCCGACCCGAGAATCACCAAGCCTTTAGCGGTGTCGCCCTTATACAGTTGCCCAACGCCCGGCACAATCCCGATCAGCGCAGCAACCTTTTTATCGACTGATTCCATCTGGAAACTGTCGAACACCACGTCGCGGTTCTTCTCCGAAACCGCGAACAACTGGTCGTGCTCCCAACGAAACTCCTGGTCATTGAAATCCTCGAAAGTCAGATAGGAATCCACCCGCTGTGCCAACACCACGGCTTCTCCCTCAGCATCCCGGAATACAATCCGGTACGTCACCGGCATACCGGCACCTGCGACCAGCGAGTCAAGCTGTACGGAACTCCGTTCCACACGATACTTCGATGCCACATAATGAATCAACGGATCGAAACGCCCGTCCATCAAACGATTATAATCGGCATCCGCCTGATGGAACGCCTTGAATACATAACTGTCGTTCGTCCGCTTCCGGTTCATCGCCTCCTCTCCCTTCTGCACCCACTCCGGCTTGACCCCCGCAAAAGCGTCCAGAGCCGGGAGCAACCAGACCACTGCGAGTAATACGAAAATCCGTTTAAAAATTGCCATAATCCAGATTTTGGCTCAAAAATACAAAAAAATCAACACGCATATTCCTGCAAATACCGCCTGGCGGTCTCTGCAACATCATAATCAGCCGCGCGAGCCCGGCACTTCGCGCCGACCTCCGCCGCAAAAGAAGGATCTTCACACACCTGCCGAATCAACTCCGCCAGCCGCCGGTCATCGCCAAAGGGAAATAGCAAACCGGCGCCGGATACGACGTCGTGGACACCAGGGACATCGCTGGCGATAAGAGGTCGGCCTGCAGCCATAGCTTCCAACAGCGAAAGCGACATTCCCTCGTAAGCCGTAGAGAGCACCACAACATCGGCCGCCGCCAGGAGTTGCGGCACGTCGGAACGGACACCGAGAAAGCGCACTCGCTCGCCAAGACCGAGCTCTGAGACAAGTTGCTTGCAGTCATTCTGGTATTTGCGATCTTCGTCCGTTTCGGAGCCGCCGGCAAAATAAAGGGAATACTCCTGTGAAAGCTTTTGCATGGCTCGAATCAGCGTAGAATGATCTTTCGGTGCTCTAAACGCAGAAACCATCAGAACCTTGTGACCGCCCTGCAAAGACAACTCCTCAGCAGGCTGCGCATTCGCAAACTTGGCTACATCAATCCCATTGGAAATCACAGCCATTTTTTTTGTCAAGTCTGGCCGATCCAGCCATTCGTCCAACGCCTGTCTTGCTGATTCTCCCACACAAATAATCCGACGATATCTTCCATACATCCATCGGTCGACGATCCGGTACCCTTTCCATCGACGACGATTGTTATCCGTACTATGCTCGGTTGTCACAATCCGAAGAGGCAGAAAACACGAAGCAACAGCCAAAAGAAACTGGCAAGCCGTGTTGTGGGTATGGATCACGTCACATCGATTCCTTCGCAATACTCGCATCAGTCTAAATAACAACAACGGATTGCGCATCGCTCGCCATCCCTTCGACAATGCACGAACATGAATGCCCGCCACCTCAGCCTCTGCCTTCAGAGGGGTCTCAGTTCCGTCGAACAGGAGAATCTCCACCTCATTGCCCGCCAATTTCATCTGCTTCGACAAATCCACGACCAACCGCTCAGCGCCGCCAGTACGTAGTGAAGTGATGACTTGAAGGATCCTCATAAGATATACGGAGGCAATGATTGAAATTCAGCCGTGTGTACGGCTTTCCATCCGTCGCGCAATCCACGGAAATAAGAACCAATCTTACCAGCCACGCACATAGCAGGAATCAGCCAAATAGTCTTGAAGCCAAAGGCGGCAGCCGCCTTAAATCGCGACCACGCGGTATCTTTTCCATTCCGATAAATGCTCCGCCACCAGATCATAAAAGAGGCCTTGGTGCGAATATAGATTCGTTCCGGGCTCTTTCGGAATGCAGCGCTGGAAGTTCCAGCATCCAGGTTTTGGATCCCTGCGTCGTAAAGCACGCCCAGCCGCCCCCCATTCCTGAATAGTTTATACATTTCAAGTGCATCTTCACCATAAGGAAATCCTAAGTCCTCCAGCCACAACTCATCTTCCAGGTGAAGGTTGATAAAACTATCCTTTTTCCACATCATCGCCGGTCCGCCGCAACTTTGTGACCAATAAAAAGGCTTGGAGGGGTGATTGTTGTATGAGAATGAACCATTTCGATGGATCTTGAACGCCCACTCCTGGCTCCAGTGCGGGAACACCATATTGGTAATCGCGGCAAATAGCTTCTTCCCGAAACCCATCTTGTGGTTCTGAAAAACATCCGCTCCAACGCAATCCGCATCATTTTCAGACAAGGCCTTCAGCATCCGTTCTGCACTGTCCGGAGCTAACGACACATCATCATCCAGCATTAAGATATATGGACTCTTGATTTCGTCATAGGGTAGTATTCTCTGAGCCATCATCCCTTTTCTTACCCAAACGTATTCTTCGCTCCCAACCGTGAAATCCGGCATAAGATAGCCTTCAGCAATAAAAACTACCACTCGCTCCGGCTTGGCTGTCTGCATGCGGATAGATTCCAATTCCTGCTGGAACTTCTCTCCGGCAGTACCGAGAGTACGGATGGCAATGGAATAGGATAAACTCATCCTTGTCTTTTCTGTCGCACCAACTCCTCAAACAAATCCATCCACATCCGAATTATTCGGTCAATGGAATACTGCCGAGATTTTTCCTGACCAGCGGCGCCCATCTTTCTCCGAAGATTTTCGTTCTCAATGAGTTTGCAAATTCGATCCGCCAACAGTCTTTCATCTCCTACAGGAACAAGAAAGCCGTCCTCGCCATCAGTGATAATATCTTTGGGGCCACAAGGGCAGGCATAGGAGACAACCGGAAGGCCACAACTAATGGCTTCAATCAGCACCATTGGCAGTCCTTCAAAACGCGATGAGAGTGTCAACAGTGAGGAATGAAGCATTTCACCATATACATTTTGCGTATTGCCCAGTAAGTTGACAATGTTTTCAAGTGACAAATCAGAAATCAACCGCTCTAAAACATCCCTTTCATCCCCATCACCATAAATATCCAGTCGCCAATCAGGAAAACGTTTAGCGACATCAGAAAAGGCGCGTATCATTGAAGCGTAATTCTTTGGATAACTCAAGCGCCCCACAGCAATAACACGTTTATCCTCTAATGAGGCACAGTTACCCGTACAAAATCCAGACGGGTTCGGAATAACGGTGATACGCGATTTCTTCCGCCAGTTCAATTCTTTATCCTCGTTTGTCAGAAGTACTATTTTATCATATTTTCGAAGAGCAACCCTATCTAACATATCTCCCACCCAGGCGCTGACATAATCAAACCAACTCTTAGCGATTTTCCATCTATAGTCCCTCGTGAAATGGAATTCCCTAACTGTCGCCCATTCTCCTTTTATGCGAGGCAAAAAAAACTTCTCAGCCTGCCCGACAGCCACCACAACATCAGGATGAATCCGATTCAAACACGCAGTCAATCTTTTTTTGTGCGTCAGTCGCTTAACGAAGACCCCTTTCAAAACATGCCATCGCGACTTCCAGTCATCTTCATAATAGTAAACTCCAAGATTTACAAAATGAACAGATTCACTTAACGGAAAACAATGCTTGCCCGAATCATCAGCAACAACTATCCAAACATCATTAGCTGTAATGGTGGCCAGAGAGTTGGCTTTGGTCACAGTTACACGTTGTATGCCTCCGATTCTTGAGATGCTATCCAGACAGTATACAATTCTCATTTATTCCGAACTTTCGACCAAAGCAAAAATAACGGCTCCGTGAAAGATTTTCCAAAAATGCGTCGAATCCAAATAGAAAGTTTCTTATGGAGTGGGAGCCAAGAGACTCGAAAATGATGGAAAGTATAGGTATTGCTTGTAATCGACTGTTGGCCCCGTTTTTCGCTATCCATAAAACCTTTAGGAGAAAAGAAATCATAATTAAAAACCAGGATGGCAGGACTGTCCACAATAAACTCGTTTTCAGAATCTATCATTCTCATTTCTCCCATAACCTGTTTCATCACGCCCGGAAGAGGATACAGGACCTCTCTTGTGAAATGTTTACCTTCGTAGAAGCTCAAGCAGTTTTTTAGATACGACAACCCCGGTTCTGCTCCAAAGATGGCAGCTTCGACTCCTCCAGTTCCATTTTCCACTCCAAACACATAAGGAAATCTGGTAAGTGATGAAAGATCTCTAAGAACCTCAACATCCATATCCAGATAAAAACCGCCATAGTGATATACTGCCCACAAACGGATGATATCCGCCGCAGCCGCATATACTTTTTCATCAAACGCCTCATTTGCATAAGCAGAATTTATCATAGGCAAACACGACTTATCCCACAAACGAAATTCAAAACCAGGCAACAACCTTTGCCAAGAGGCCATGCACTGTTGGACAAGTTTGGGATAGGCATCGTCAGAAAGCCAACAATAATGGATAATCTTCGGTATCATGTTATATATTCTTTGTCGCCTTCAAAAAAAGCCAGGTAAAAAGGCCTCCGTGCAGAAAAACCAACAATCCAATTTTCTTAACGAAAGAGAGATCACGACATTTTACTAAATCAGCGATAGTTTGACGCTCAACTTGACGGCAGAAAGTAAGGGCCGACCTTCTTTTCTCACCCCACCTCATCCTTGCTTTGTATATCGCCATTCTCTTATACATTTTATCTATTAAAAAATGCGCAAAACGGCGTTCGTGCTCTTTGAGTTCCTTCAAGATTTGGAAAAACATTTTGATCTGGCACTCATACGCAATATCCATATTATCTTTTGCACGAGTCAACTGCCCGGGATGTTGCACCCAATAATACATAATACTGTCAACAAGAACTATTTCCTTTACTCTCAAATAAAAGCGTAAGTTCGAGTCCAAATCCTGGCCACGGAGATAGTCCTGTTGAAAAGGAACGGGAAGAAACGCAGTTCGATAAAGCTTGTTCCAAGTTACCATCAAGGAAAGAGAATGATTAACCCCAGAAAAAAAGATATCAAATATTTGCTCTTGAGAATAAAAGACGTATCGTGGAACGATGTTGGATAAAACATCTTCCTCTAAAGAAGATGTCTTTTTCTCCCCACACGCTGCCATAGGATAAGCTTTCCCTCCCAGATTAATGGCAGTGTATAAAACTCGGATTAAATCGTGATGAAAATAATCATCTGCATCCGGGAAAAAGACATAAGCGCCATGCGCTTCAGATAGGCCACGATTTCTTGCCGCCCAAAGTTTCCGATTCTTCTGATGAATCACCCGTGCCCGCGAATCTCTCACGGCATAGTTATCACATATCTGTCCGGAAGAGTCTGTTGAACCATCATCGACCAGAATAATCTCAAGGTTCCGATAAGTTTGATTTGAGATGCTCTCCAAACACATCGGCAGATACTTCTCGACATTATATACCGGAACAATTACTGAAATCAATTCTTCTTCCATAGGGCGATACTTGATTCAACCGCATAATGCAATGCGCAGCGAATACGACTAAAGAATGAGGTATGCTTGAGGGACATTTCGAGACGGCGCATCTTGGCGAAACTGCGGGGACTGTCTAGATATTGCCGCCAGATATGACGAGACATGCTATCGCCCTTTTGATATTCTACAAAGCAAAAGCATTCATTCGTCAAAAGAACGGGGTATTTGTCTGTGACCTGCAGCAACATATAAACAGGATTGAAGTTCTTCTCTCCCGGGAATCCTTGCTGTGGGGCAACTTCTCGCATCAGATCAGTTCGCATCACTTGTTTGGAGTCCCCGCGATGGATGTTTTTGGCATACAATTCAGGAAAAAAACATTCTGTTATTCCTTCAGGGAAACGTCCGCCAATAGGTTCGTTGGTGTCCATATCGCAATCAAGCCCCGTAATTCCAGCGTAGAGACCCGAACCCGTCTCTTTCCAGATACGGACAATCTTCTCCACCGCATCCGGTGGCATCGCGTCATCACTGTCGATGCAAACATTGAGCTCCGTCTCAATCGTTAGATAAGCAACATTATACCCTGTATAGAGGCCTCCGTTTTCTTTATAAATATAGTGAACAGGTATGATGTTCTCCTCTTTCCACTGCGATACAAGGTCCTTTGTCCCATCGGTAGAACCATCGTCAATGACCAACCACTCAAAATCAGCAGAAGTCTGGGCGCACAAACTCTGATATAGACGAGGCAATGTTTGGGCGCGATTGAAGGTGGGTGTAAATACGGTCAGAGTTTTCATGCAATGGTCGCAATCACATTTTTTACATATCTACTTATCATATGTTTCCACAGTCCTTTTTTCTCTGAGAGAATAAAAGCTGTAACGTCTTTGTCTTCCAAAAAAGAATAATACGCAGGATACTTTGGGATGTCTCTCGTAATCTCATCAATGAAACCGGACTGAATTTCGCCATTCAAGAACCCTTCGATCTCAGAGTATGGCTTACTATATAATAGCATTTGTTTCACTTGCGAGCGCAAGACATTGCACATTTCGATTTTTGTGGTCTTTAATGCTTTATCGTAACCATACTTCTTTATCGTATCCACCTTGATATAATACTGTGCTTTTAAATCCGGATATAAATATGGATTATATCTTGATGTCACCCCGCCATATCTGTAAAAATAAACATTATCATCCGTAATCACATATCTTTCAGCAGCCAGGAACAACCTCATGCTTAACAGTAGATCATCTCCTAACCGATAATAAGAAGGTTGTATCTCCGGATTATCGAACAAGGCTTTTTTATACAATTTCCCCCAAACAGCCACATTCAAAATGTTTACTCCAAAGAATGATATAAAATACTTTTCAAACAGCTCAGGTTTAACGATTGTTTTGCTATCACGATGATGGTATCTTCGAATCCAGCCATGTCGACCTAAGACACGTGTTATGTTACCCTCAACAATATCTGCGTTTGTAATAATAGCGCTATTAACTAAAGTCATAACCGCATCCTCAGAAAGCCAGTCATCCTGATCAACAAAGGAAATAAAACTACCTGTAGCGTGCTTAATCCCAACAAATCGAGCATTATCCGTTCCTTTGTTTTCCTCTAAACAAATATATCGTAATCTGCTATCCTTCGAAACAAGGCCATTCAATAACAATTCTGTTTTATCAGTCGACGCATCATTGACACAAATAATTTCTAACCTTTTATAGCTTTGCTTGAGCAAACTGCCTATGCAACGCCGAATTGTTTTTTCTCCATTATAAACCGGAATAATAACCGAAACCAGCGAATCCATCATAATTACCAGAAAACAAACCACATAAATACAGAGAAAGCCGCATAAGCCATCAACACCCATCCGGTAAATCGGTCCTGATCTTCACGAATCGGAAGATTCACAAGCGGATAGGCGATGATAATCGGGTACATGAACCACGACAGGTAAGCAAAGCGGTTGCTAAACGCAGAACGAATGACCATGATCCAGAATGCGTTGCACAGACAATAAGCAACACACAAGGCATTGTACCAATTATCAGTGACACCCTTGTGAACACACACATACCAACCCATCGCTAACGGCATAGCGCTATACAGCAAAAAATCCCAACGAAAACCCTCCCGCGAGAACTCCGAAAAATCATTAATGGTCTGAGTATATTGCGTCATTCGGTCATCGAAACCCAATGAGGCAAAAAAACTCGTCACTGAGTTACCAACAACCAATGATAAAAAGATAGACGCGACCCAGAAGACGATAGCATAACGCACATCTTTAACAAGGAAAATGCCCACAAGAATCGCAATGATCGGCAACATCACGCTACGGTGAATTCCAAATGCGAGCAAGGCGAACAAAGTACCGGGAATCCACTTGTCATCCATCAAGAAACTGAAGGCCAACAAAACCAAATGGCAGGCGAGTCCGTTCCGAAGACCGTTGGTGGCAAATGTAAAGAACATCAATGATGTCAAAACAAATAACATCCCGAGCATCGGGTCAGAGGGCATCAAGCGTTTTACGGACCAAAAGGCAGAAAAGACATAACCAGCCGCCACAATCGTAAAAAACGTATGAATGCTGAAACCTGCAGCTTTGCATCCGTTCATCAGCCATTGCCAGATCCACTCTCCACTCCAATCCATTGAAACATGTCGGGTATTCATCTTGAAATATTCCGATGCATAATTGACTGTATCACCAAAAGCCCCACTAACCGGACGAAGGCCAATCCATAAAGCCAATACTACGCTAAGCATCAAAGGAAAAACAATAGAACTACCTTCAAGTTGATGACGATTGTCAGGCGAAGAAATACGAATGCCTCCAACGATGATGGCAACTACTGCCATTGTTCCAGTAAAGAATTCCTGATAATAAGAAGGATTCATCTCTTCTTATAGACTATTATCCGCAGAATCCGCTTGGCCCAAACCTTCCAAGCGGCTTCGGGCTTCATCCAGGACTTGGCGAACCAATGAATCGAGTGGGTATTCTCCGTTTTGCTCAGTCTACCTGTCAAATCGTCGAAAGGATTGAACCAATCAGGAGGATAAACATCGATTCCAGCAATATGCTCTATTGTTCCATCGCCTTTCAGACCAGAAGCAACAAGCAGCTCCGTCACCATTGGAATCATCGTGTAGGGATTCAGAGAGCCGTCTTCCCGAGAAAACTGCATAGTTTCATAACGAGTAAGAATCTCTTGATAAAGCGGCATTCCAGGTTCTGCGGCAAGTCCCAGGCCCGGCGCAACAGCGATACGATTATTATTCTCAATTTCAAAACCCATAAACGGGCCTCTTGCCAACACGTCATCCATCGGCCGAATTAATTCAACATCCGTATCGAAATACACACCACCGCATTTATACAATACCCAGAAACGGGCATAATCACTGACAAAAGCAAACTTTCCTGCAGCATATGCGTCAACCGTATAAGGCAGCATATTAACATCAAAGTTATCTTCGTTCCATTCCTTAATCTCATAGTCCGGAAGATAATACTGCCAGCTCGCAATACACCTTTGCGCTAACGGAGGTAACGGCTTCCGTCCGAACCAGCAATAATGAATGACCCGGGGAATCAAAGTAATGAAAATAGCTTTTCTACCGCAGCCTCGTTCCCGAAGTCGTTAGCGAGACAGAAAGCAGCCAAATAAGATTGTTTTTTCCAACTGGAGACTAAAGCTGCGATTCCTCTGGCGCAACCCTCATTGTCCAGTGGGACGATTATACCATCCTGTCCATCTCTGACCTGACTGTGTGCCGTCGGATAATTAGTAACCACTACAGGTTTTCCCAAAATTTGCGCTTCACGAACAGTTACAGAGTTTCCTTCGTAACGGGATGGCTGCACATAAATATCACATGCTTTCATAAATGGATACGGATTCTCTTTTTTCCCGAGCAAAACAACATAGTCTTTCATTCCGGACTCGTGTATCTTCCGTCGAATCAAAGACTCATCACCACCATAGCCGATAATATACCATCGTACAGAAAGCCCTTCATGCAAGATTCTCCGGCAAATGTCCGGCACATTGTCGTAGTTTTTAGCTGAAGAGAAACGCCCAACAGAAAGAAGATTGATAACTCCTTTTTCACACGGCATTTCCTTCGCTATTTCCTCGGAGGACATATTCTCTGCCCGTTCTCGTACCAACTTCGGAGACAATACATTTGGAATCTCCACGATCTTATGCTCCAACGAAGGAAACACCTCAAGAAAAGCCCTCATAACATCAGGCGAAATGGAAACAATCTTATCGTAAGCGCTCCAAACGGGAAGTTCCAACGCCTGATCAATATCAATCTTGGAATAATCGGTATGAATCCAAGCAACTTTTTTCTTAGCACAGACTTTTTTCAGCACGATATCGTGCGGCGCAAGGAAACTGATGGCCAGGTCATACTCCTTCTCGGGCGCAATCGGTGGTAAGAAAGGGATAACAGATTGTGTCACATACGAAAACACAGCACTACCGTCTTTAGGTTGTTTTCGCCTATAATATCGAGCATACCGCCGCTTGCCTCGCAAACGAGCCCATGCAATCCGATAACACCTACTCCGAATCACGTCCTTTATCGGCCGCTCAATCTGAGCATACGCCGGAATCTCTGGAAGAAGATGCACCTGCCGAGGAATCTGCGACATCAATTCTCCACGATGACTATACACAAACAAATCCACTTCACATAGAGTGTAATCGAGTGCGTTGAGCAAGCTGATCAAACTCATCTCGGCTCCGCCGAGTTCAAGGTAATGGATAGCAAAGAGGATGCGGGGGATCATTACTTAAGAGCCGGCATATCTTCCAATAATTCGTAGAAGCGCGACAGAGTATCTCCGGATTCAAATGATTCTTGAGCCAAATAGGAAACAATCGAGTCGTACAAGTCCCTCTCCGTCAGCATCCGCTCAATTGCATCTGCAATGGCCACAGGGTCCTGTGGAACAACCAGCCCATTTTTTCCTTGAACCATCTGTTGCCATACGGCGTCAAATTCTGTCGTTACTACGGGTATGCCCAAAACGCGAGCCTCTGCAATGGACAAGCCGAAACCTTCGTGCCGAGATGTCTGCACGTAAAGTGTTGCGGCCTTGAAATACGGATAGGGATTGGCGAAAGTTCCAAGAAAACTGAAACGGTCTTGTAGCTGTTTCTCTTGTACAACTCGCTCCATTTCACCACGGAGGGGACCCTTACCGATGGCATACCACTTAAACCTAATCCCTCGATCTCTCAAAATTCCACAAGCCTCTAGAGAAACATCATACCCTTTCTGTGGAGCGAATCGGGCAACAGTTAAAATTATAGGGATATCCTTCTCAAGATTAGCGGGATATTCCTTCGCCAATCGTCTGATTAAGGTTGGGTCTATCCGATCTCGTATGACTAAAGTTTTATCGCGATAGTCCAAAAACTCTTCATCAAAGATGGCCTTTGCCGTTTCAGACACGCAAACAATGTGTTGTATCTCCTCGTAAAAATTAGATTGGAAATAACGATTCTTGACAGAAAGCTTATAACTGACATTTACCCATGAAATTTTTCGATGGGCGTGAATCTTCTCGGCGACGTAAAAAGTAGGGATTCCCTGCGAGTAGGCAATAGCACTATCATAGGATTCCTTTTTTTCAGGTAGACACCCTCCGACAGTTTTCCAATAAAAGCGAGCTTTGTCCGCATGGGTACTATTACCCATCCGGATTAAGAAGGAATACCCCAGGCGTCGTGCAATCTTCTTAATATCACCAGATATCAATTGTTTCCAAAGAGGTTTCTCGGTAAATTGTGTATAATCAAACGGTGGTAGCAAGTGTACTCGCTCCGGAAGATAACGCTCCAAGTCACCACCATAACGGAACAGTTGAAGATCCACATCGAATCGCGAATAGTCAAGCGCAGCCAGAAGAGAAACCAAGCTTCTCTCTGCGCCAGCCGCCTCTAAAGATTCGATCACGAACAACAGTTTTCTTTTCACAGCCGGTCTCTAAGAGTTGTAGAGGAAGTCCCTTTTGTATAGGGGAAGTAAACGATTTCAACACCTACCCCTTCAAATTGCTTTTCCAATTCTTCGAACAAGGGCGTTCCTTTCCAATCGTCGCCAACAAACATTCGATCAAAATGATATTTTTGCCACGCAGAAAACTTATTTCGATCATATTGAGGGACAACTTCATCAACATAGCGAATGGCTTCGACGATAGCTTTCCTTTCTACAAATGGAATAACAGGGGCTTTATGTTTGTAGGATTCGCAAAGTTCGTCGGTACTTACTCCGACAATTAAGTAGTCGCATTGCTCTTTGGCGCGGCGCAAAATGTTTAAGTGGCCGATGTGGAAGAGGTCGAAAACTCCTGTAGTGTAGCCAATAATCCTTTTAGTCATGACAATCGTTCCATAATAGCTGTACAGACCCGCTCACAAGAATGTCCCGTTTCGTATGAGCCGGTCTTTTTCAAAAAGGTTTCCACGCGGGAGTGATAGTCCGCAGTATCGAAGTCTGAGATAACATTTGCTATTTCCACATTATTATGTATGACGGGGAAAGGCAGATCTTTCAAGTTGAAATACAGTCTTCGTTCTTTATTCAGATACGCCTCCAAATCCGGGGTATAAAGGAAGCAAGGGCGTCCGGTGTAAGCGAAATCAAAAACAAGGCTGGAATAGTCAGAAATGACAACATCGCTAACACACAATAGTTCTTGGATATCATCATAGGAGGTTACCTCTAGAATAGAAACGGATGTCTCAGCCCATTTTACGGATGCATCTCTCAAATGAGGATGCAATCGCAGTAAAAGAATCCAATCCCCATCCCATTTCATTCTGAGACAACTAAGAAGAGTAGCCACGTCCAGATCGTAAGGATTACCTGTCTTGTTTTCCCGAAATGTCGGAGCATAAAGAACAAGACGAGCGCCTCCGGCAATCCCGAGTTTTTGCTTAATCTGTAAACGGCTTTCAGGCGGATTGGAAATCAAGAGGTCAATTCGAGGGGTTCCCGACGGAAGGATTTCTCCATCGTACCAGAATGCTCTCCGGAAAATTTCGGTACTTTTTTCACATCCAGAAAGAAGCAAACTGATTTGCCGAGAGTCATTCTTAGCCATCCTCACGTATGATTCCGAGATGGACGTCCCCGCATCTGCTTCGATAGCCTTCAATCGCAAGGAACTATGCCACGTCTGAACATATAGCTGCCCCTTGCGCCTTTTGAAAAAGTCTAACATCCGATAGTTGGTCACGAATACTTGGCAGGTGGCCAGTTCATACAAAAAACGCAGAGATGGGTAGCGGACGATCCGCACAGGAAGAGAAGCATGTTCATTGGGATTCGTAAAGCCCCAAGCCACATCCCACTCCGGATAATTCTGAATGAAAAACTCACTCAGATACTTAGGGTTGCATCCATATTGAGCCCCATAATAACTTGTGAACAACACGGTATTCTTCCTCAGGGGCAAAGCCCGGAAGCAGCAGGAGAGAAGACGATATACGAAATTATTAATCAACATTGTGCTTCGATAGGAATCCTTTTCGGGCGTTTTGCGAAAAAATGGGCGAAAACACGTCTACTCTGCTGGAGGACTATTAAGAAGGCGGGACAATGGCGAGATGCTAAATAAGATGGATTAAAGCGTAATGCTTTCAAAAAAAGGGACTCATATTCTCGCTCTATCCTGTCACAGAAGGCATTAATTTCTGGAACCTTTTTGTCGGCAAATACTTTTTGTTGGGAGCAAAGCGACCAGAATGCCCTTGCGGCCAATTCCGTCAAAGAAGGATAGCTTTCCATAATAAACCTGAAGCGCTCTTCGGTCCCTTTCAAGAGGTCAAGATTTCGAATGGAAAACGTCCCGGAAATACTATCCTTACGTTGGCGGTAATAGTATAGCGGCTCAGGAATAACGCCGATCCGCTGTGATTCATCAATCATCATGTGTTGCCAGAAAGCATCTTCGAAAAAAACACCGGAACGGAACGGGTGCTTTTTGACAGATTCCGTACGATAAAGCTTTCCCCACGCGAAATTCTTGAAAAACTGCTGATGGATCAATGCCCGCATGGCATCCTCACGATTCATAACAAAAGGATCATTGCCCTTGAACAACCGGTCATCGTAGAGCAAATAGGAGTCATAGGCGTAATAGAATGCCCCAAACACCATACCACATGACTCTTTTTCGGCATAATCAAATAGAATCTGAAGCGCTCCGGGCGCCAGCCAGTCATCACCATCCAGAAAATATATCCACTCTCCTGTTGCCTCTTTGATGCCGGCATTTCGGGCCTCGGATAGGCCTTTGTTCTCCTGATGGATAACGACGGTCTCCGGATGCTCTATGCAGTACCTCTCACAAATGTCGGGAGAAGAGTCGGTCGAGCCATCGTCGACAAGAATGACCTCCGTCGACTCCGAAAACTCTTGTCCGAACAGACTGTCAAGGCAATGGGGCAGATACTCTGCGACATTATAGATGGGGACGACTATGGAGACCATCGCCATTATTCATTCAAGCGAATTAAAAGCCGCATCGATTCTTTCGGCCAAGGACTCAGGATCAATCTCCGCAATCCATGCATCAGCCTTACCACCCAGCTGCTCCCTGGCTCCTGAAAAACAGGTAGCTACTATAGGCTTATTGAAACAAAGAGCTTCAGCCAAGGCGATGCAAAAACCTTCATGACGCGAAGGTTGCACGTAAACGTCACAATCACGCATATATCCATAGGGATTGGCCTGAAGTCCAAGGAACACTATATCATCTGACAGCCCCAGGTCATCTGCATACACCTTGCAATAATCCATATCCTTCCCTTCTCCTACGAAATACCAACGCACGTTATTTCTTTTCTTTTTCAATAAATACAGCGCATCAATGGCTAGCCGTTGACCTTTCTCCTCGGATAACCGCCCCACAGTAAGTATTCGATAGCCCTGATAATCATCAGAAAAAGTTGGGCCTTGCGTCGCAATTTCCATAATATGTTTACGGGGAACTCCATTATAGCGCACCTCCGTCTTATCTTTAAATTCAGGGAACATCTTATCGAAAACATCTTTCGCTTCTTGCGACACGATATAGATCTTGTCGTATTTCCGATAAAGCCTGCGCGTCATTCCCCGGTCAATCCCGATCTTCGATACATCGAAATGGATCCAGCCCCATTTTTCGGCAGCATCTACTTTCTCGCAAATATAGTAGTCTATCATTTGTGAGGGGCCGGCAAAGGCCACGGCCACATCAAAGTGCCCCAATTGTATTGGCTCGTTGCTTAGCATGTAACGGTAGAACAAGTAGCGGCTTCCTGTAAACTTAAAGTGTGCGAAAAGCAGCAGATGTACAAAAGCTTCCCATAAATGCCTCTCTTTCAACAGCGCCTTTATGCTTCTTATAGGAGGATCGTTGAATAATCGCCAATAATTCTGATAACGCACCAACTCGTGAATTTTCACGTTCACAGGCACACTACCTAACAGGGCTCCTTTCTTATGCACAAGTCCAAGGTGCACTTCATAATGATCAGAAGGCAGTGAAGAAAGAACTCCCAGCAAGGCCCTTTCGACTCCACCAACATTCATGGAATAATGTAGAAATAATATCTTTTTCAATCTTGAAGAAGTGATAATTGTTTCAATACTTCTTCTTTGCTATTCCACTCACATTTTTCTCCCTTACTATGGGCCAACCCCCAAAGCAGCATTTTTGCTAGAGACAAACCCTTTGTCTCATATTTCATCTTGACCGGGTACTTCAACATCCTATTATATCGCTGCCAGTCGTCATGAAACAACCGATGCGCATATTCCCGCTTCCATGGAGCATTCCCAGCAAAATGGACGATTCTTGGATCTTGCAAACAATCCATCAATTCACGCTTTGAAAACCAACCTTCACTCTTGTATTTGGTAAGAAAGCAATCCATAATTGCGTATCTAAGAGGCAGATAAACAATCTTCCCGGCATTTACGGAATTAATCGCGTCTTGATCTGGGTATTGAATCAAGTCTCTATGTATAGATGCAAATCTAATTATTTTATCGGTAATCCCATTATCCCTCCAGAACCTCAGGTTGATAAGCATTACTCCTGAACAAATATAATGATTCTCCTTTCCGTATCCCAGTCTGCCGAATGTTGTTTGAGAAAAGTTCAAAGGATCGAGGCCACCTGCGAGTGCCATCCCATCAAGGTCCATCTTGAACAACGACTCGAGTTCCCCGAGAACAAGCGTATCAGCATCTAGATACAATACTTTTTCTACGTGGAAGGGCAGATAATCGGGAAGAAGAACCCTGTACCATATACAATGATGCAGTTTCCCAATTCTTAATCCTTCAACCCTTTCATCATCTATTCGAATGATAAAGCACTTATAGTTCTTATGTCCATCAACAACACGGTCTAGGGCCCGTCTGTTTTTGTTTGATATCTTGTCAATAAGCACATAAAAAGATACTGAGGAATTCTGATTATTCTCCATCACACTCTTCATCACTACTGTAATGAAAGGAATGAAACTATCGTTAATACAGAAAGCAATATCCATTATTCTTATCTAATACTATTAGTATCAGACTATAGAATACTAGTCCAAACAACGAACTTTAATAATTATCATAAGAAACTACCGGAGTATCTTTGCTAATGAACTCTTTACCTTTACAATCAGAAGAATAGGCCTACTAAGTAGATATGATAGTTTTGCCAAAAGACGGAACAACTTTGGGATTGACTCATATATATAAACCATGTCTGAAGACAAATAATCGTTGAATGCATAATCCCGCATAGTGAATAAAGAATAGCCAACTGTACGAGGTCTTTCGATAATGGCTCTCGCCAAGGGATGACATAGACCCTCTGTCCTAATACTGTTAAAAATTAACGAGCGGTATGTGGAAGAAAAGCTGAAATAATGAATAACCTTTACCTTGGTAAGAAGAAACGGGTCACCAACGTGACAATTCCAAATCATCGGTAGTTCTTGAATGGGGTAACCCAATTCGATGTTGGCTTGACATAAAGATGGTTGATCTTTATTAACCCCTCTCTGTATGGAATGGCGCCACAGATGATGCCACAAATCAAAGAGCCGTCTTGCACAAGGAGTATCCTTTGAATAGATTATTCCACTGTTAAAATACGGTTGTCCCTCTAGATTAGTATAACCAGCTTTTTTACATAACTCTATATTAGCGCGATTCCGGAGTGGTAGTCCATTATTGCCATCAGCCACCATAGACACATCAGCTATAATCGTGTCTATGGCCACTAAAGACTTGCAGATAATGGTGTCGGTGTCCATATATAAAAAATCACCCTCAACAATCTGCCGTATCTGTGTTTTTAGGTAACGAGAGCGCTGCATGAGAGTAAACTCCGGTGGGATGGGGACAACGATGGGAGTAACTTCGTCAAGCATCGTCGAATTCATCTCAACAAGCCGCCGGTGTGTGTCCTCGTCCATTACCACCTCTACGGTATCCTTAGGATGGTATAGCCGTAAAGAGTATAGTGAAAGCCGTAGCATCTCATAGTAATAGTCCGAATCCTGACTTACCAGCACATATACAACCTTCGTTTTCATTTTATTCCGACTCCAAACCGATAAAACCTTCCGACTGCAGGACTATGGGCGTAGCAAAATCATCAAAGAACCCCTCGATGTGGAGGCTTATACAGTTTTGTGCCCTGAAGAAATCCTGAATGATCGGCTGATGCAGATACAAGTCTGCGAGATAATCCCCATTGGCGAGATACTTGGGAAGTTTTATATGCTTGCATATCTCGAACTGGCCCGGCGGAACCTCTACCAGCCTGCCCGTATATCTCCCTTCGATTAGCGCCACCATCGGCGTTCCATCCATTTTCTTGATGATGAACTTCACTTCGCACTTCATTGCCTCTTGGGTAGTTCCCCGAATTACTATGTCCAGGAATTCCTGTCTCGGTTTAAGTGCGGTGCGGTTAGCTGGAGTGCCGTTGATGAGGATTTCTTTTATGTCGAGATACGACTTCTTTTTCTGAATGCTGTCTGTGATTAGTCCGTCTTCTGCCAGGGAAGAGCCATTGATATAATAATCCACCGCCTCATTCACCCCTCCATCAAACACCATCCCCCCATCCTCAAGCACCACCCCCCTCTGGCACAAACTCCTTACTGCAGCCATATTATGACTGACAAACAAAACCGTCCTTCCTTCCCCCCGCGAAACATCCTGCATCTTCCCGATGGCCTTCTTCTGAAACTCAGCATCTCCCACGGCCAGCACCTCATCGACCACGAGAATCTCCGGTTCCAAAAACGCAGCAACAGCAAAACCTAAACGCACAGTCATTCCGGAAGAATAGCGCTTAACCGGAGTGTCGAGGTAGCGTTCAATACCGGCGAAGTCGACGATGGCGTCGAGTTTACGCGAGATTTCAGCGCGGGTCATGCCCATGATGGCGCCGTTCATATAGATGTTTTCGCGGCCGGTCATTTCCTGGTGGAAGCCGGTGCCAACTTCGAGCAGCGAGGCGATGCGGCCCTTGGCGCGGATGACGCCGGTTGTCGGGGCGGTGACGCGCGAGAGGAGTTTGAGCAAGGTGCTCTTGCCAGCGCCGTTCTTGCCGATGATTCCCACGACCTCGCCCTGCTTCACATCGAAGTTGATGTCGCGCAGGGCCCACACGAAATCGGAGTTGCCGCGGTGCGCCCGGTCGTTTGTCTCGCCGATGCGCAGATACGGGTCTTCCTTGCGCAGGATCTTCGTCTGCCACCAGCGGTTCAGGTCGTGCGACAGCGTACCTGTGCCCACTGAACCCAGGTGGTAGAGTTTCCCGACATTTTCAAACTGAATGGCGATATCCGACATTTTATACTGTATCCATAAAATTGCGCTCCACGCGATTGAACACGATGAGCGAGATGAACAGCATCACCAGCATAAACACCGTGCTATAAAGCAGT
>JAEEGF011510130.1_pt1 | contig 20022 bp, 8 predicted proteins | sample 9134171 | NCBI WGS metagenome assembly JAEEGF01 (sample SAMN16246542, study PRJNA631951) | gut metagenome | biome: gut microbiome; feature: rumen; material: AP-attached | host: Bos | place: Iran: Karaj | collected 2018-10
ATCGGGATCAGGACCAGGACCAGGGGTCTCACCGTCGAAGGTAACAACCATCTTCTGGATGCGCACCTGAGCACCGGTATTGTTGGTGAAGATGATGTTTGTGGCTTCGCCACCCCAAACACCGTCTGCATAGGTGCCGCTGTTAGCACTGTTATTAGCCCAACCACCCTGTGAGAAGGTGAACTCAATCGAGGTGATGTTGTTCTCGGCAGCAACAGTCATTGTGTTGTTGGCGTACAGACGCATACTTGTACCACTGGTGTAGTACTTGGGGGTAGTGCCACCATTAGCGTTGAAGGTCATCGATACACCATTGATAGTGATGGTCTGACCATCAAAATCCTGTGCGTTGGTGTAGCCCTGAGTGCTGAAGTCAATAGTTACAGAGCTAGCGGCCCAAGCCGACATGGTCAGCAGGGCAATCGTGAGGAGAGAAAATAATTTCTTCATAAAAAACGTGAATGAATTTAGAAGTTAATGAAATATGTGAATAAACAAAAAATGTTCATTTTGAGCGCTTTAAGTGAGCGAGGTCCGTTTCATGGGGGCAAAGGTAGGAACTTTTACTTAACTGTGCAATACTTTGACTATAAATCTTTTTGGACATGAATCAGGGCCTCTTTGTCACTTACAATATATTAAAACCAGAGGCGCGCTTCTATCAGCGTGCCTCTGGCCAAAAACTGTGGTTATGAAAAATTATACTATGTTTTCATTTTCAGTTGTTAGGGGCTTGAGGCCATTTTTAATGCCAGCCCCTAACGCTTGACGTTTAGAACATCACCTTGCTGGTGCGGCTGCTGCCGTCACTGTAGCGGGTCACGATGATGTTCACGCCCTCGAACGGACGGTCGCTGGTCATACCCAGCGGGTTGACGTAGGTCACACCAACCACCTGACGGTCAGGATTCAGTTCCATGACCCAGGTAGAGATGCCATCACCATCACCATTGCCTTCACCAAAGCCATAGCCACCGCCGTCGCGCATGCCACGAGCGGGAGCCTTCTGGCTGTTAGCCTTTTGGTAATAGGCGCGAACGACAATCCTCACGTCAGCATCCTCGCACGGAGCACCAAAGGCGTTTTCCAGCTTGGTGTTCCAGTCATTGGGGATGTCTCCATTGGGTCCAATCCAGTCGCGTCCGATGGTGAATGACGTCATGCCGATTGCGGTCGGGTCAACTTCGAAGGTACCTAAACAGTACGGCAGTTCAATTGGGTCGGTGCCTTCAATTTTGCCAGTAGTGGTGTTGCGCTCGAAGTCATAGATGACGTCATCGCTCAACAGCCATGCACGGAACATGTAGGGAATGTGGGTCACGCCGCTCAAATCCTCGGAATTGATCGTGATGACTGGCGTGTAAACGCAGTATTCTACACCGTCCTGGTCCCAACGGCCGGCTGGACGCTGGTCACTCTTGGAACCGCCAACGATTACCTCGAGGGCGACATTGTCAACATTCTTGGTGCGGATGGGGGCACCGTAGGTATTACCCTGGGCACCTCCAGCGACTATACTGTTGGCAACGGTCACGGGAACGTAGTCATAAGTCTCTTCCTGCGGGTCGTTCATGGGGAACCACATCTCGGTCTCGTCCTGACCGAAACTCATGGTCGTTTCACCAGCTATGTAGGAGTTGTCCTGGTGGGTTGCCGTGCCGGCACTGCTCCAAGTGTTGCCGTTGGCAGGCTTGTGCTTGAGGTCGTAGCCAGTAATCTGCTCATCACTCTTCACCAGGATGCTCACGTCACTGGCATCATCATAGCTGAGGTGCATATCGATATCATTCTCTACATCTTCTTGACTGAAGATGTAGGCATCGTTGACTTCCATATCGCTCTTGTAAACAGGCACCTCGAGTGTGTTACTGGTGAGTGTGCTGACAATTACAACACCGTTACCGGTCACGTTCACAGTGAAGGTCTGGTCGCCGAAGCTCACGGTAAACGAGCCGCTGTGGGGACCTGCGTCGGTAGGCGTATAGGTCACCGTCAGGTTGAGCGAACCGTCAGGCTGGATATTGCCGTTGCCAGTCACTTCAAATTCGGTAGGCAGGTCGCTTGTGTCAATGTTGGGCGTGAAGGGCACATTGCCGCTATTGCTTACAGTAACTGTCTGCTCGGCACTACCGCCAATGGGCACATCAGTGAAGGTGAGCGAGGTGGGGGTGACGTTACCATCAATGATGGGAGTTTCGTCCCAAATAAAGGTCACCTTCGGCAGGAACTGAAGACGTGTACCGCCAGTTGAATATCTACCATAACTGTTGACGGTTCCACCATAGGAGTAGAATGAAGTGAAACCGCCAGGATTCACACCATAGAATCTAGTTGTGCTATTAGTGTTTGTTGCAGTCACTTCAAAATCAATAACCAGATTATCGCCAGTGTACTCAAAGGGCTGGTCAAAAGTGATGACAAGTTCGGTACCACCGCTCTGGGCAGCTTGCCCTGTCTTCACAGTCGTGAGGCCGGTGAGACGGCGATGGTTACGGTTCGGATATGTGGTAGTAGTTGTGGTGCCCATCGAAACATTGAATGCACCACCTGAGAAGTTGATTCGTTCTGCATAGAACTTGATGGCCTTAATTCTCTTGCCCTGAATTTCGGTCAACATGCTTGCCGGGTAAATCATCTGGTTAATCTGCTTATTGGCATACTGATTACCATAGATGGGCAAGTAGGTAGTGGTCGTGGTTCCATCAGCAACGGTAGCTTCAGCCTCAATACTTGCTCTGCCGTTGATGGTGATGGTGGCATCGGGAGCGCCGTTACTGGTGAGCGTGATGGTGGCATTGTGTGTGCCAGCGCTCGTGGGCGCATAGCTAATGACAAGGTCACCGCCATTGCCCAGATTGACGGAGCGGTTGATGCTGTAGGTGCCAGTCTCGTCATTGAGCGTTGCAATGATGTCATCAGTCAATTGGATGCCGCCCACAGTAACAGTCTGGGTGTAGGTGCCACCAGGAGCGCCATTAAAGGTAACAGTGCTGGGTGTGGTTGTGATGGTAGGCACGCCATACTCACGCAGGATGTACTCGATACCACCCAAGGCATTGATTTTGCCGTTACCGAAGTGGCTCGCATGAGCGCCGTTGGTCCATTGGTCATGGATTGCGGTTTCGGCCATGATGTTCTTGATGTCGGTGGTGGTCATCGTCTTGCCCACCTCTTGGGCTGCCTGTAGCCACAAGGCAACGATACCTGTAGCAGCGGGTGACGCCATCGAGGTTCCTGACATCGTACCATACGGGTTGTTAGCATTGTTGACAATTGTTTGGAAGGCATCATGCTCGGTAGCGCTATGATTCATTGCCGAAATGAGAACTTCACCAGGAGCGGTAATCCAGGGTTGCATTCTCCCCGAGGGGCCAACACCTGCCACAGCATAACTGGAAAAACTGGAGATGTCACCAGCACTGTTGTCACCATCATAACGCGAAACGTAGGAACCTACCGAAATGACATTATAGTCTGTCGCTTCATCGCCGACAGTCATGTCGTCGGTTCCTGCAACCCAAGTGTGGCCACTAGTCGTCAAGAAGTTGGTGAAATAATCGTAATCACCAGCCCAGACGTCAAGGGTTTGGTTGCTGCCACCCGTGACATAGATTTCAATGGCCAGGTAACGGTTTGTACCAGAAAGTCCATTGGTAGTCATCCAAATCTGCTTTTTACCATTTGCCAAGGTATAGAAGCCGATGCTCAGAGTGCCAGTCATGCCAGTCGGCGTGAATGAAGTTTGGCTGGTAATGTCGCGGGTCTGCTGAATTGCTCCCGATGCATTGAGCACATAGACCTTGGCAGCGATGCTGGTTGCATTTGTAGCACGGGTGCAGGCATTGGCGAGCACGCCATAGTACTGATAACCAGCATTAGTTACCATCGAGTGAGACCTGATGATAGTACCAAGAGGCGAACTACTTGTGCCAGTCCCTGACACATAGTATCCTCCAGGATAGCTGCTGTCGTTCATGCCCGCCTCGTTACCTGATGCAAAGATGCAGATGTGATTGGGGTGGCTATCTCCGAAATATTGTGCAAACACACTTGCCAATGTGGAGTTTCCGTCATGATCTTCGGTTCCCAAGCCCCAACTGTTGTTTACTACAACAGGTTGGTTTTGAGAATCGGCATAGTCACAGATTTTTTGAATCGAGTTGGCGATATAAGTGTCTTGTAAGTCACTAATACCGCACAGAAAAAGGTCGGCACCGGGTGCCATGCCGCCGTAGGTGGCATTGGCATGGTCGTCGGTAACGGTGACATTGGTGCCGCTTACAATAACACTGGAGCCACCGGCGATTGAACTGGTGTGGGTGCCATGGTCGGTATTGGTAGCATCGGCGGTGGGCAGGTCACCCGTTCCTGTGTAGTCAGTTGCCGAGCCACTGCCAGCGTAGCGATAGGCGCGTTTGATTCGCGGGTTGCCGTTCTTATCTTTAAAGGCGATGTGCTGGAAATCAATGCCGCCGTCAATGACACCGATTAGAATGCCGGTGCCGTCATAACGGTGTGACAGGCCAGCCGCAACAGCATCTGCCGAGTTGGTCAATACATCATCGGTATTGGTCGTCTGGCGTGCAAAATTTGTTTTTGGTTTCATCAATGTTGCTACACTGATGTAGGTCACTCCCTCGAGTGCTGCCAAATTCTCAATATTTTTTACGGGAATAAGAGTAGTGAGCAGACCATCGTTAAAATGGCTTTGAATCTGAACACCCATACTCTCGAGTTCCCGGATGACATTGTCGTCTGTAATACGGACGAATGCTGAGATGTAAACCTCGCCATCAAGGGTGTCGGGCCTTGCAATAGGGCGTATCGACGGCAGGACAGTAGCCTTGCCGTTGGGGGTGGTAAATTTGGGGACAGGTAAATTGTCATCAAACGAGATTTTACCCGCCATTTCATTGAGGAACATCTGAGTGGAAACAGACATTTTCTCGATGTTGGCGATATCTTGGGCCAGCACTGTCATGCCGATGGCAATAAAGCCCAGCAGCAGCGCAAAGCGTAATTTGTTAACTATCGTTTTCATATCTTGATGTCTTATTTGTCTTGAATGTTCATCTGATTAATACTAATACGCTCTGTAGGTCTTTCTTTATAGAGCTTGGGCTCGTTGGCTTGATGCTGTTTGCCTCTGTGCAGGTTGTTCTTCTTCTCCATGCCGCTATTTTGAGGCGCATTCAATGAAGACCTATTGCTACTTGAGATAACAATGCTGCTGATACCTACAGAATAGGTGTCGCTGGGACCCCTGAACTCAATGATGCCATTGGCGGCAATATCAACAGTCCAGGTATAGGTGGAACCCGAAGTGAATGTGTGAGGTTCTCCATTGACATACAGGTCTCTTGCTCCGAGTTCTCCAGGACAAGATGTCACTGTCACGGTTACTTGCGAGCCCGTGAATGTCTCGGGCATGGTGAACAGGAGAGCGCCCCAGTAGTCAAGGATGGCAGCGAGATGGTTCTGAGTATCAACTTGGTAAATGTCACCTCCGTTCATGACCCAGGTGCCATCTCCAGTGATGGATTGATTTGAGAAATCAGCATTGGCGTAGAAATTACCACTTCCACCTGATTCGGGCCACGAGACGTTGGCGTCAAGTTTTGCATTATAGCTGTAGCTGTCAGGATGGCTGTTATCGGCAGTACTTTCACTGAACTGGTCAGTAATATTGCCCAGGTTGGTAAAGTCGATTTCAACATTGGGCGTGTAGGTTGTGGCGGTGCCAAGTGCAGATGCGCTTTCCCAATCCTCACCATTCTTATAACTGATGGTCGGAGTGACCTCGATGGTGGTGGTATAGGACAGGGGGAAGATTTGGACTTCTATCCATGCAATGTCGGGAGAAACAGCCAGTTGCCCTTGTGATGCATCAGCGCCGAGAATGCTAATGACATCACCGCTGTTAATGCCAGGGAAGACTTCGGTAGCGACATATCCGGTTTGTGTATCGTCTGAACCGATGTACCAACCGTCACTATTGACTTGGAACGCGAAATTGCCAGGGCTTGCATCAGGACCAACCAAAATGTCGATTTGGAGGACTACGTCAGTGTAGCCATCAGGGACGGTAAAGGTTAATCCATCGGTAGCACGAATATAGGCACAGCCATTGGTCTGCCATACCAAGCCTTGGCCGCTTTCACTTGTGCTCCAGTAAGGACTGAGTTCGGCTAGCATATCACTGGTGATATAGATACTGCTTGAAGGAGCGTAGCTGCCATCACCGTAGAAATTCAGTCCATCAAAGAATACTTCGGGCGCGGTCTTGACTGCATTCAGGTTGATGCGGCCAAAGTCGGTGGGTTCGCTCTCGGTATCGCCCTGACGTGAGAAGATGATGTAGTTATCTCCCTCTTTGAGCATACTGGCGATGAGTTTGTTGTTGCCGTCGGGCTGGTCGACCCGCAGGGTGTTGGTGTACACATTCTGCTGCTGGTCGATGTTGTAGATGCTCACGTTATCGACGAGCTCCAATTTCAAGCGTTGGACCGGAGATTCGGCAGGCAACGCTTGCGCAAACGCGTTAGTCCAGCCTGCTGCTATGAGCAAGCCGAACAACAGTTTAGTTAGTTTTTTCGTCATTTTACCACGTTTTTAAAAATTTTATAATTATTGTTCAATTAAGAGCAAAATCATTTATCCACAATCAGGGGAAATCGTTGATGCTGGAAATCGTCGGATAACTAGTTCATCTTTTTGTCATCAAGATATAGTGTGATGGTTATGACTGAAACTTAGTCATGTTCCTACCGGTATGCTCTTTTCTGACTGTTAATCCAAATTTTTTACAAAAATAGATGGTTATCATTCATTTCTGTAGAAAAAAAGGTCTGTATTATCATGTTGCCGTGTTTTTTTACCAATCTTGATAGTGTTTGCCTAATTGGAACAGGGAAACACTAAAAAAGCACCAGAGGCGCGCTTCTAGCAGCGAGCCTCTGGCCAAAATCTGTGGTTATGAAAAATTATTATGTCTTCAGTCGTTAGTGGCTTGAGGCACTTTAATGCCGGCCCCTAACACTTGACTTTTTAATACATCACCTTGCTGGTGCTGGTGGTGCCGTTGCTGTAGCGGGTCAAGACGATGTTGATGCCGTCGAACGGACGGTCGCTGGTCATACCCAGCGGGTTGACGTAGGTCACACTAACCACATCGCCGACGTACTTGATTTCTCCCACAGCCGTCCAGGGCGAAGGCTCGAATCCGGGAGACTGAGAACCGTTACCGGGACGAGCCTCACCAGCGCGATTCTTCGCATTGGAGTCTTTCACCATGTAGTAGAAGCGTACGTAAACAGTCAGATCATCGGGATTAAACGTTGCGCTGTTCTGCGTACCCTGAATCATGCTGCTCAGGGCTCCGAAGACTGCATTGTTCGCCCAATCAGAGTCATCCTTCATCTTTTGCCATACTACACCCTTGCCGCCCTCGAGGTCTACGACTTGTGCATCCTCTACGTTCTCCTCATAGACGCACCACGGACCGTTGAAGTTGTTGAATGAGGGGTCGTTCTGAGCGTTGGTGCCGGGATTGGTTGTTGTGCCGGGCACGGGAGGAATGAAACCGCGCAGCATGCCAGTCGGGCTTTCAACGTAGATGCGGAACATGTAAGGTACATATTCGATATTGGTGACATCTGACGATGGCAGGTATCCATCGGCCATGATATTGTCAAGGATATACAGGCTGCAGGGCTGGTCGTTACCGTCAAGCCAGCTGACTGATGACAGAGCACTACCGTCGTTGGCAACCTGCTTCTCGAGTGTAACGGATTTCACCTCAGCCTTACCGGCACCGGTCTTCCAGATGGGACCACCGTAGGTGTTATCCTTACCGTCGGTCTCATAGTAGCGGCGGTGGATACCCCACGTCGATACTGAAGGTGCGTAGGTGAAGAAGTTCTTCTGATCGTATGTACCATTTACAAAGTCATCAACGAAGTAGTGGTGGATTTCGGCAGGACAGGTCTGCTCGAACAAGGGTTCACTCTGGGCGCCACTGAACATCTCCATGTAGCTACCGCTGGTCATCTGCTGCAGCTGAGTGAGCCAGTCTTTATTATGCTCGGGATCGCCATTGGCCTTACCCTGCATCTGGTAGTACAGGATGTAAGGATCGCTCTCGCGCAGGTCCATGGTGACGTCTGCGCTGATAATGTCCATCTCAAGTTTAGCATCGATGTCGTCGTCGATGTCTGCCTGGGTGTGGTTACCATTAACCTTCACCTGAGTCTTCTCAATGTCGACTTGAACGGTACCCGTCTTCTTCACGCCTTCGCCAGTGGGGCCGTTAGGCTCATAGCGGAGCACATAGTAGTAACTGTCGGGATGGCTGTTGTCGTCGAGAATCGGCTCCTTGAGCTGATCGACGATGGGCAGGTTACCCAGGCGCAGGTTGTCACCCTCGATAACGGGAGTCTCACCTCCGGCAGGCCTCTCGTAGGTGATGTCATCAATCAGTACACCGAAGATGTCATTAGAATAGTGGCGGATAGCGAAGTACTTGGTGCCTGCAGGCAGGGTAGCCGATCGCTCTGTCCACTCTAACGTAGCGTCAGCAAATTTCTTCACCGAGGTGAAACTTGACGGATTATTGTCGGTGGTCGAAGCAAGTACCTCATATTCCTCATTACCATACGTTTCAGATAGTGTACGCTCCCAGAAAGTGATGGTCTGCTCATTGCCGCTCAACACAGGCGAAATCAGCCAGTGGTCAGCAGGTCCATCAAATGTTCCTCCTTCTGATGTGGGTATCGGGCAAATGGACTCCAGATACTGGTCGCCGTTATGTGAATCAATACCGGCTCCTGCAATAGTGGCGTTGAATACAAACCATGCGTGCGGTTGGCCTTCGTTGGTAAAGGTTGTACCATCGACGCCCCAAACTTCACCACCGGTAGAGTCGTAGAGTCTCCAGTCGCCAAATAAACCATAATGATTCTCGGCGGTGATGCCACCGGTCGAGAACGGCGGGAAGAGGCTCTGGTCCTCAAAGCCCTCGGTAACGGTCTCTACTTCGCCAGCACGGCTTGTGCCACGGCTAGTCGAGACATTCCAGGTGTAAGTGCTGGGCGAGGAGGAGTTGTTGTCGAAGGTCTTATTGTTGTCGTTGACAGCCACCTTAGCAACAGAACTGCCGTCACCATAACCCACGATTTCCACAGTCACGTTGGTGTAGTTGCTGTTGTTCAGGATGCCGGGGATAGCGATGTAGCCACCACCCTCGAGGTAGTAGTTACCAGTGGGTGCATACTTCTCCCACAGCGAGCCGGGCGACAGAATCCAGTTGCCGGGCAGAGAACTCTGGTTTGAAGTCCAGGTGTTGCCGGTGATGACCGTACCGTTGTTCTTCACCGTGATGGACTTGAAGTTCACATGGTAGCCATTGGGTTGGATAATGATGTCGCCGTTACCACGCACGCGCACGTAACCCTCATCAGGAATTTTCATGGCGCTGCGCGTGTATTTCGGCGTCTCAAGAATCTGCTGACCATCATCGTAGGTCACGGTGTAGTGAACCTTCTCTTCGGTGGCCTGGTCAAATTTCAGGGTTGCAATCTTCTTCTCTGAAGCGTCCTTGCTGTTCGTGCGGTAGAGGTTGAACTCATCCATGCCGCTTGTCACCTTGGTCAGGCTCAAGCCGTTGAACACGTCGTTGTCAACATGCAGGAAGTTGCGGTACCAGTTAGCACGGTCAGCGGCCACATAGTCGCTCTCGTGGTGGTCGAGCTTCAGGATAAGGAAGTCGTCCCAACCAGGGATGGTCACGCCGTCCTCGTTACTCCAGGCGATGAAGTCGGGATGCTCGGTGTCGTCGGGGGTACCCATGACGATGTAGTCGATGTTGTAACTGTGCTCAAACTGCTCAACATAGTAAACGAGGGTGGTCAGACCAGTCTCACCATCGGTGTTGGTGTAACCCTCGACAACGAGTTTCTGCCTCTGGCCGTTCTCATCATAGTAATAGACAGTGTAGGTCTGCGGCACGTTGTGGCCCGACATCTCGTTCAGCGACGATACCCAGGTCAAGGTCACCTTGTAGTTGCGGTTACCCGGCTGGTAGTCATAGGCCACGGGGTCGGCCTCGGCATGCAGGCTGATTCTGTAGATACCCACCTTGGGGGCATACTTGGGATTGTACTGTGCATAGTAGGCTGACCAGTAACTGGCTCCATCATCGGTCACCAATCGGCCACTGGTATTGTAGTATTGATAGGGCACGAAACTGCGGCCATCAACATACTGACGGGTGGATCCATTAATCGTGGCAGGATTCCACCACATGGCCAGACGGTAGTCAGGGATGAAGAAGTTCAGACCTGACATGGCGTAATAGGTCTCGCCAGTGTTACCCGACATCGAGAACTGGTGACCGTTTTGGATCACCGAAGCACAGTCGTGAACGATGTCATAGACGCTACCCTCCATCATCTTGCTGTAGAAGTTGTCAATCTGGTCTCCAGCGCCACCAGCGGTGGGGCTGAACTCCTCAAACATCTCCTTGAAGGCTACTTCCTCACCGATATAACCGGGGTAGGTGCCGTTGCTGATCCAGGTGTTCACTTGGGTCGATTTCTTACGGGCCTGACCTTTGCTCAGGAAGAAGAACTTGTTGTAACGGCCGTCGCAGTTAAACACAGTGCCACGGGTGTAGTCGCCCTGAACACCGATGAGAAGACCGTCGGTGAGAAGCTTCACCTGGTCGATGGTCTTGCTGATCCACTCGATGACTTCAGCCTTGGAATAGAACGAGCAGGAGCCTAGGTAGGACTGGGGCTCGTCATAAATATCGGCATCGTTCTTTACCGAAACCACCAGAGCGGTATAACCCTCCTGACTGGGGGTGTAGGTGCCGTCAGCAGCCAGGGTCTCGGTACCGGTGATGGTCCAGCCATAGTCTCTGAGCGCTTGCTTTACACTGGGCGTGCTATCCAGTTTGTCAAGTTCCTGAATCTCGGCGGGGGTGTAAGGTGTCTGGGTAAAACCAGCGCAGTTAATTGTACCAGTTGAATTGGCATCATTACAAGCGTGGACAATAACTCTTACACTGCGGTAGTTGCCGCTGCTGAATCGGCTTGAATTAATCGTGATGGTACCACCAGAACTATAATAATAACTATCAGCAAAATAGCAGAAACCATTATTTGAAGTAGTTAAGGTGCGATTACAGCTCCAACCATTTGGAAAGGTATTACCATTGGTATAATCCCATCTGTCAATAACGGCACCATCACCGATAAGTTCGATGTAGTCGAAGTTTACCGTACTACTAGAGAATGTGATGGTGAGGTTCTGGTTGGGCACAGCGGTGTAAGAAGCGCCGATGTCCCAACCACCACCGATACCGCCGTAATAGACGGGATCCACACGGTTGGGGAATGAGCTCAAAGCCAGGTCGTTTGCATTCCAAGCGCTATATGAAGGGCCGGGGAACGCCGGGTTCATATAGACAAACCGTAACAGTTCATAAATCTGCTCGGGCTTGGTGGCCACGTCGGTAGCCTTGCTGGTGTGGGAGCCTTCGGAATCGGTCCATGTGTACTCCAGCGCTGCAGCTTCATCTGCAGTCAGCGTGACCATGTCGGTGTAAGCGCGGTCGGCGCGCAGGGGAGCGTTCGCGCCCTTGTAGACTTTCGTCAGCGACTGTGCCGAAGCATTACTGGTCCAGCCTACTGCTAAGAGCAGGCCGAACAACAAAGTTGTTAATTTCTTTTTCATATAATCTACAAATTAAAAATTAATAGTTTTTCAATCTTCTTGATTACAGTCTGTGATAGGGGGTTATCGTTAAGTCATGTAGTCAGCAAGTGCGAGAAGTGGTTTGTTTGCCTTGTTTCCTAGCCTGTCGCATGTCGTTAGGCTGAGCCACGTCCCTTAGATGTTGACTGCTAGATACTTTGGTTCCCTAAATCGGAAATCCCTATCTAAATAGTATATTGCACACAAAAATACAGCCAATATCTGTAGCGGAGGGGTATTTTACTGTTAAAAAAACTTAAAACACAAAAACAACGGGGTTTGTTAGTTGTTAGTTGTTAGTTGTTAGTTGTGTAGTTGTTAGTTGTGTAGTTGTTAGTTGTATAGTCGCGCGGAGTGCGCTCCCCGTGGGATTATTGGGCGGTGGCGGCGGTGAGGAGGCGGATGGCGGTGTCGAGCAGGGCGTCGTGGGTGTGGTCGTCGGGGTCGAGGTCGACGCGGACGTCAGGGGCGACGCCAAACTCGGTGAGGTGTCCCTGGGGATCCATGATGGGGCATGACGAGAAGCGCACGCGCCAGCCGTTGGGCAGTTCGCTGGTGAAGGGCAGTCCGCAGCCGCCGCCTGTGGTGTCGCCCACGACGGTGACCTGGCCGAGGCCCTTCATGATCGAGACGAAATTGTTGGTGGCGCTGAACGAGCCGCGGTTGGCCAGCACGACGACGGGCTTGAGGTAGTGGAGGTGGTTGCGGGTGGGCTCGAAGTAGTAGGGGTAGGGGGCGCTCAGGTCGTTGTGGCCCGGGCCGGTCTTGTGGCGGATGTAGCCGGCGAGGGTCCTGCCGTCGATGAAACGCGAGACGAGGGTCTCGACGTTGGTGAGCAGGCCGCCGCCGTTGTTGCGCACGTCGATGATGAGGCCGTCGGCGGTGGACAGGTAACTGAGGATGAGGTCGAGGTTGCCCTCGCCGATGTCCGTCGAGAACGAGCCATAGTACATGTAGCCGAAGTTCTGGGGCAGGATCTGGTACTTGATGCCGCTGGCCATCTTGTAGTCGAAGTTGAGGTAGTGCTCGTCGATGAGGCGCTCGTCGTAGTTGACGGGCCACTGCTCCCAGATCCAGTAGCGCGACACGTCGTGGCTGGCGATGAGGTTGGTGTGGCCGTCGCGCAACTCCTTGAGCATGTCGCCGCAGACGTCAAACAACTCTCTGTCGGTCATGTCGTTAGCGACCAGGGCGCGGTAGCGGTTGTGCACCTGCTGCCAGTCGACCTGCTTGTAGTCAAAAAACGAGTAGTGCTCGTCGATGATCGTCCAGAGCGCCTCGAAGTTGCCCACCTGGTCCCGCTCAAACTCATCCTTCTCGGCACACCCCCCCAACAGCACACAAACTACAAAGATAAAAGGAAGACAATAAGTACAATAAATACTATGGCATCCGCACTCTTTTTTCAATGCTGATTTTGCGAATTTTAATATACAATTCGTGAAATTAGCGTAATTCGCATTAGCTCCGCAGGATATGAATCTGGATAGCATTGTTATTATTGTATTTATTATTTTCGTTCTTTAAGCTTTAACCTTTAATCTCTAACCTGCGAGCGCAAGCGAGTTTAGAGGGAGATGCCGAGGACGATGGAGTGGGTGAAGTCGTGGACGTGGAGGTGGCTGACCGTCCAGTGCTCCATGCGGGTGCGGTAGCCCAGGCGCAAGGTGGTCTTGCCCAGGTGCAGGTCGGCCCCCAGGTAGTGGGTCATGTCCAGGCGGTTGCCCCACCAGCCCAGGTGGGCCAGGTGCTTGTGGTTGCCCAGGTAGATCTCGTAGTAACTCTCGTCATACTCAGGAGCGAAAAACACCCCCGCCACGGGCAACTGCAACTGGTAGCGCAGCGTCACGGGCAAGCGCCAGAGATGCGTGCCGAACCAGGCCATGCCCGTCGCGCCCAGGTTGGCGTGGGCACGCACGGTGACGGGATTGTTGCTGTTGACCGCATCATAGACGATGCCGGCGCGCACCTGCGCCATCGGGCCGACCGCGAGGCCCAGCCGCGGGTGCATCACCCCCATCCAGGCCCGCTGCATGCCAAACGCGATGTCGCCCATGAGTTTGTGCAGGTCGTTGTTCTGGGCGTTGTTCTCAACATAGTTGTAGCCGGCGCCCACGCCCAGTTGCCACAGCCACCTATAGCGGTTGACCCAGCGCGTGGCCTCGATGGAGAGGCCCAGGTCGATGCCGTCGTAGGTAATGGGCGTGAGGTAGCTGTCATGGACCGAGGCATAGCCCGCGTCGAGCATGAATATCGACTGATTGGGCAGCACCGCCGATCCGGGTATGTCAGCGGGTTCGGCCTCAACGCTCAGGCTGCAGCACAGCAGTAAAATAAAAGGAAGACAATAAGTACTATGGCATCCGCGCCGTTTTTTCAATGCGAATTTCTCGAATTTGACAAATTCCATGAATTTTGAAAACAAACAATTCGTGAAATTAGCATAATTCGCATTAGCTCCGCAGGATATGAATTTGGATAGCATTGTCATTATTGTATTTATTGTCTTCCCTTTATCGTTGTAGTTTTCTACTCATCGAAGGGAAGGCGTTGCTGGCCCGTCAGCTCGTTGAACACGTCTTCCTGACTGATGTCGCCTGTGGCCTCGTCGCTGGCGGTGTCATCAATCTGTGCCACGACAGTCGCGGACTCCTCGACGGGTGCCGGCTCGCGAGGCTCGATTTCGGTGATGGAAGCCACCTCCCAGTTGGTGACGCGCTTACCCTTGGCCTTGAAGGTCTTGACACCGATAAACTCCTCGGCATCAATCACAAACGGCTCGCGGAAGGCATCGCCACCGCCCATCTTCACCTCAAAGCGCGGGCATGGCTCGTCGCTCAGCAACAGCAGGCGTGAGTCGGGATTGGTGCCGATGATGCTCTGCTTCTTGGTGCTGTCCTCGAGGGTGAAGCGTTTGACGTAGGGGTGACCCTGGTCGGCATCATCAAGCACGGCAGTCCACACCTTGTCGGATACGAACTTCTCGATGCGCAGGATGCCCTCATCGTAGTGGTTGGTTGCCTCGGCACTGGTGGTGTAGAAGTCACCATTGCCCATAATGACGAGGATGCGGTCTTCGCCGCCGAAAAGACCCAGTGAACGGCCGTGGCCCTCATAGTTGATGCGCAGGATGTCGGGGTCAAACCACACCTCGCGGTCGCCAAGCGTCGATTGTCCGGCTTCTTTGAGGGTGATGCGGTGTACCTCGTTTTTGGTGACAATGTTGCCGCGTGCCTGTTTGCCCTTGATGGCGAGTTCGGCAAGGTCCACGTCAAATTGCAGAATCTTAAGCCTGAACTTGGGTTTGAGGGTGATGCGCAGCACCTCGGCCTCGCCATTGGGATTGGCGGTGAACCAGGTAATTTTGCTGCCAGGCTTGCCCTGGGTGATGTCATATTCCTTGTCGCGGGTGATGCCCGTGACGGCAAAGCGCTTCATGAAGGTGGTACCGCCTCGGCCGTCGAGATACAGCACGTTGTAGATGGTGCGGTCGTCACCTTTCTTGAACACGTTCAGGTAGAGGATATTCTTGCCCACATACAGTTTCTCAGCCACCTTGACGACTTTGAATTTACCGTCTTTGTAGAAGATGATGATATCGTCGATGTCCGAGCAGTTGCACACAAACTCGTCCTTCTTCAGGCTTGTGCCGATGAAGCCGTCTGCACGGTTGATGTAGAGCTTCTGGTTAGCCTCGGCGACCTTGCTGGCGACGATGGTGTCAAACTCGCGGATGATAGTGCGACGCGGGTACTTGGCGCCGTATTTGGTCTTCAGACCCTTGAACCACTCGATGGTGTAGTCGGTCAAGTGGGCGAGTTTGTTGTCGATGTCCTCGATGCGCTCGTTGAGACGCGCAATGTTTTCCTCGGCCTTGTCGCTGTTGTACTTGATGATGCGTTTCATCGGTATCTCAAGCAGGCGCAGCAGGTCGTCTTGGGTAATCTCGCGGTAGAATTGGGGCTTGAAGGGCGTCAGTCGCTTGTCGATGTGCTTGAGGGCGCGCTCCTGGTCCTTGGCGTTCTCAAATTCCTTATCCTTGTAGATGCGCTCCTCGATGAAAATCTTTTCCAATGACACATTGTGCAGGGTTTCCATCGTCTCGCCACGCTGGATTTCAAGTTCCTGGCGCAGGATGTCGCGTGTGCGGTCCACGCTGTAGCGCAACACGTCGCTCACGGTGAGGAACTGCGGTTTCTGGTCCATGATGACGCAGCAGTTGGGCCAGATGGAGATTTCGCAGTCGGTGAAGGCATACAGGGCATCAATGGCGATGTCGCTGCTCGTGCCGGCCTGCAGCGAGACGATAATCTCGGCGGTTGCACTGGTGTTGTCCTCAACCTTGCGGATTTTTATCTTGCCACGCTCACCGGCCTTGAGGATGGACTCGATGACGTTGCCCGTGGTCTTGCCGTAGGGCACGTCCTTGACCAGCAGCGTCTTGTTGTCAAGTTTCTCGATTTTGGCACGCACGCGCACGTTGCCGCCGCGTTCGCCGTCATTGTAGTGGCTCACGTCGATGTAGCCTCCCGTCTGGAAGTCGGGATAGAGGTGGAACTCCTCGCCACGCAGGTAGCTGATGGCGGCGTCAATGACTTCGTTGAAGTTGTGGGGCAGGATTTTGCACGACAAGCCGACGGCGATACCCTCGGCACCCTGTGTGAGCAGCAACGGGAACTTGGCGGGCAGGGTGAGCGGCTCACGCTTACGTCCGTCATAGGACATGCCCCAGTCGGTCACTTTGGGGTTATAGACCGCATCAAGGGCAAATTCGCTCAAGCGTGCCTCAATATAACGTCCGGCAGCCGCACCGTCGCCGGTGAGGATGTTACCCCAGTTACCCTGGGTGTCGATAAGTAGCTCTTTCTGACCCAGTTGGACAAGCGCGCTGTAGATTGAGGCATCACCATGGGGGTGATACTGCATCGTCAGACCCACGATGTTGGCGACCTTGTTGAAGTGGCCGTCATCAGCCTCCTTCATGGCATGCATGATGCGGCGCTGCACGGGTTTGAAGCCGTCCTCGATGTGGGGAACGGCGCGCTCGAGTATCACATAGGAGGCATAGTCGAGAAACCAGTTCTCGTACATGCCGCTCAGTTGCAGTTTCTTATCTTTGGGCACTTGGTAGGTAGAATGGGCCTGCGGTTCATCGCCATCGCCATCGTTGCCGTCACCGCCCTCGGGGGTGGGAGTGCCGCTAGCGTTGCCGTTGTCCGTGGAGTTGTCCTCGGCAGGTTCCTGAGGCTCCATGCCTTCCAGTTCGTCGTCGTCTTTTTTCATATCTATAGCGTTTTAACCTGCAAAGATACAAAAAAGTTTTCAGTTGTCAGTTTTCAGTTGTCAGTTTTTTGTTTGTGACAGAGAAACTGGAAGGAAACCGGAAGGGACTGGATGCTTACAGGCCGGCGATGCGGACGACTGCCCCAAAGGGTTTCAGGTTGTCCTCGTTGCCGCCGTTGGTGGTCAATATCCATGCGAGCGGTTTGTGGCGCTTGTCGTCGGGCAGTTTGGGGACAGCTGCATAGCCGTCGGTGAGGAAGACGAGTCCGTCATACTCCTCGTGCTCGTAGTAGAAGTCGATGGCGGGCTGGAAGTCGGTACCGCCACGTCCCGTGACACGGATAGAGCCGGTCGCCTGCTTGAGGGCGATGGGCTTCTCGGTCGTGATTTTGCTGTCAAACTCGATGACCTCGATGCTCTCAATACCCTGCTTGAAGAAACGGTTGATGACGGCAAGGAATTTCTTGATGTCCTCGTCAGGGACGCTGCCGCTGACGTCAACGGCGACAAGCAGGCGTGTGCTGTAGGCATACTGGCTGCCCATTGCGTCAAAGCCGTAGCGGCGGTTGGGGCGCATGCGTGTCAGGTGGCGCTTGGTGCTCAGGATGGAAGCACGGAACTGGCTGAGGATAGCGCGGAAGTTCTGTTTGCTCACCAGCGTGCTCTCGATGAGCGCCCTGAGGTCACCGCCGAGTGAGCCCCACTGGTTGCAGCGCTGGGCGGTCTCAATCTCGTGGTTGACCTTCTCGCTCATGAGTTCGTCTTCCTCCCATAACGAGGCACCGGCATCGGCCTCGAGCAGGTCATCGGTCAGGTTGCTGCCCTCGCCGTTGCCTTTGAGAGGCAGGTCCATATCGATGGGAACACCGTCTTCATCGGCATTCTGCTCGATTTGTACGATTTCGCCCGCCATGAGCGAATAGTATTGCTCAAAGGCTTGGTCGCGCGGGATGTCAAAGATGCGTGGCGGTTCCAGCCCGATGGTGTCCATGCCCTCCAGGTTGTCACACAGGGTGAGGTCGCTCGACAGGCGCATCACGTCGCGACGCGGGTTATAGGGCTGGCGTTGGTAGGGGTGCTTGAGGATGATACGCACCACCTCGGCTTTGAGTCTGAGTGCCAGCTGGTTGTCATCGAAGTGTTCCAGTCTTTCGGGGTTGTACTCGATAATCCCCTTGCCGCAGCGCATGTCACATCCCATGTTGTCGTTACGCTTGATGGCGTGGGTACACAGCACGGCAAACAGGAGCGGTTCGGTGAGGAACCAGTCCTGTGAGAGGGTCTTTATGCGCTCGCCGACGGTCATAAGTTGGCAATCATCTGGTTAATCAACTGCAGCGCGTCGCGGCAGTCCATCATGATATAGGCGTTGGCGTTGGGATAGGTCGCGTTCTCAAAGAAGGATGCGAAGTGGGCGATGGCCTCTTGGCGGCCGTTGCTCAGCATCCAGTGGATGTAGCGCACCAGGTTGCGGCCCACAGCCTCGCTCTCGTCCTTTTTCACGCCCAGTTCCAGCACCTGGTAGATGCCCTCGTTGATGATGGCAATCTGCGGCATGGTGTAGGTGGCGAGGTCGTTCTGACAGGCGGCGAAGTCGTTGAGCACGTCGCGGGCGGTGAGCATGCGCGACTGGTTGAGTGACTGCATGAACATCGATGCCGAGCGGGCACCGATGACGCCGGTAATCATCTTGGCAAGGCGGTTCATGTCGGTGATGTGGCCGCATGACTTGAGCAGTCCCGAGACACGCACCCAGGCACGGCGGTCGGGCGTCTTGTCAAAGGTGCCCTTGTTGATGTCCACGTTCTTCTCGAGCTCGTCGGGGTGCTCCTCGATGAAGTTGATGACACGCGGGTCCACGTCGTGCTGCTTGGCCCAGAAGAGCCATTCGCCCACTGTGGGGCTGAAGAAATAGACGTTGAAGCGTGACACCAGTGCCGGGTCGAGGTCGGTCAACTGGTACTCCTCGCCGTCGTTGACGGCAGCGATGACACGACTGCCAGGGGGCAGTGAGCGTCCCGCCAGTTTGCGGTTGAGCGACAGGTCCATGACCGATTGCAGGATTTCGGGACGGGCACGGTTCATTTCGTCCAGGAAGAGCACCACGGGCTTGTCGTCCATGGGGAACCAGTAGGGCGGCATGAACTCGGTCTTGCCGGTTTTCTCGTCCTTGTTGGGCAGGCCGATGAGGTCGCCCGGGTCGCTCATCTGTCCCAGGAACAGGGCGATGACGGGAATGCCCTGGTCCTCGAAGTGACGGGTGATGATTTCACTCTTTCCGATGCCGTGTTTTCCCACGAGCAGGATGTTTTGTGTCGATGGCGTGGTCTCGAGAATCGTCTTGAGGTCGCCGGTGTTGATGGTGATAGCCATTATTTAGTTTTTAGTTTAGAGTTTACAGTTTAAAGAGCATCCGCCAGCCTGGGCGGGGCTTGATGTCTATTCCCTTGATGCGGTTATCCATTCTACCTTCTTGCGGGGACCGGTGAGGCGGTAGGGGAACAGTTTGGCCAATTCCACCAGTCGGGAGATGTAGGCCAGGTCGTGGTTGAGGCGGTCGGTGAGGTCGCCACACTGGTTCAGGTCAATAATCATCGCCTTGCCGCCGTTCAAGCGGATGTGCAGTTCGCGTCGCCCGCTCTCCTCGTCCTCGGTGAGGTGGTAATGGTGCGGCTTGCCCTGGAAGTAGTTGTCCACCTGTTGCTGCAGGGCGGTTTTGGGGGTTTCCTCGACCGTCTTGTTGCCCGTGCCGTCGAGCAGGCGGTGCAGCCATCCCTTGATGCCGCTGGGCTGGGGTGACGGAGCCTCATCCTTCGGCTGGGCGGGTTGCGGCGCCTGTTGCCAGTCGTCTCGCACCTCGCCGCGCACGGTGAAACGGCCATCGCGTGCCATATAGGCAAACTCCACCATGTGGGGCTTGACCAGGTCCAGATGTTTGATGAAATCGTCGTGGGGAATGGGCAGGTCCAGGGTTTTGTAGCG
>JAEEGF010955860.1_pt1 | contig 20021 bp, 21 predicted proteins | sample 9134171 | NCBI WGS metagenome assembly JAEEGF01 (sample SAMN16246542, study PRJNA631951) | gut metagenome | biome: gut microbiome; feature: rumen; material: AP-attached | host: Bos | place: Iran: Karaj | collected 2018-10
CCCATGTAGATGAGGTTATAAGTGCAGGCAGCGCTGCCAAATACCAGCTCACCACCCATGAAAAGACCTATCACATACAGAACAAGACCGCCCAGCATAAACTGATATCCGCTTAAAACCACAGGGTTCTCATATCCCGAAAAAATCTTAATACAACAGGACGAAAACGCATAGAACAGAGCTGCCAGAAGCATTGCGCCTTCTCCGTGAAAAGAGATCGTTCCGCCGGCCAATATGGCTCTTATTCCGCCAAGAATCAGGATTATTCCGGAAAATCCAACGATACATCCAAGAAATTTCCGTACTGTGAGCTTTTCTAAGCGAAAAACATATACTGCCAGAATAATGGCCAGAAAATTCCCTGAAGCATTGATTATCGACCCTCTGACACCGCTGATATATGCAAGTGACATGAAAAAGAAGAAATACTGTCCTATTGTCTGAAGAAGGGCCAGTATTCCTATATATTTAAAAGAACCTTTTCCGGGAACCAAAAACTTCTTAGAGATCAGCGATCCAAACAGTATCGTCATGGCTCCTGCAATCAGAAATCTGGCACCTGCAAGCATTATCCTTGATGCTGTGTCCTCAGGCGGTATCCCGAATAGCTCATATGCGATTTTTATGGCAGGTGAGGCGCTTCCCCACAGTACACAGCAAAACAGCGCCGTGATAAATGTGACGGGAAGATACTCCCAGATACTCTTTTTCTGTTCCTGTTCCAATCCTTGGTAACCTCTCTGCAGTCATATCTTAACGACCCTGCTTTACCTTTTCCTGCAGGTCTTTTTCGAATCTCATCTCAAATTCCAGCTCAGCCTTGCTTCCCGCCTCCGGAATCTCGACCATCTGCTTCTCCCAGGAGGAGAGATACGCAGCGTTTGACAAAAGAAGGCTCTTTCTGCCCTCCCTGCCGTCGGCAATGCCCTTTCCACTGCCATTTATCTCATCAATAAAGCTTTGAATAATTTTCTCATAGGGCTGGTCTTCTCTTTCAGGTCTGATCTCGCTCCAGGTACCCTTTATCTTTCTGAAAAAGTCTGTTGATTCCCTTCGGTAATCAGCCTCTTTTCCGCCCATTTCCTGAGCCAGCTCCCCAATTTTGATGCATCCGTTTTCGCAGACAAGAAGGGCTTCTTCTAAGGATATCTCCAGCCTGTTTATCCCGGGAGCATCGCCTGTCGATGTTATGAACGTCCCTGTCGCGCCATTTTCCCACTCCATATACATGGTCACATCATCTTCTACCTCAATATTGTGGAATCTGCCCTCATGGCAAAAGCCCTGAACCCTCTTGGGATTACCGCATATCCACTGCAAAAGATCAAGGTTGTGGGGACACTGATTTAAAAGAACTCCGCCGCCGTCCTTATCCCAGGTTGCATGCCATGAACTGGATTTATAGTACTGCTCCGGGCGATACCAGTCAGTCACTATCCAGTTAACCCGCTTTAGTGCACCATACCTGCCACTTGAGACAATGCTTCTTAGCTCCTTATATACCGGCAAAGTTCTCTGGTTGAACACCATGGAAAAAACCTTTCCCGAGCGGTCAGCTGCTTCCTCCATGAGCCTCGCCTGCCTGGAATACACTCCTGAAGGCTTATCGCAGAGCACATGCAGGTCATTCCTAAAAGCTCGCACTGCCAATTCTTCATGAGCATAATGAGGAGTTGCAATTATGACTGCATCCAGCTTAAGCTCTTCTTTTTCCACAGCTTCAAAGAGTGCATCGGCGCTCTCGTAAACCGGAATTCCTTTGTCTATTGTGCTTTGCAGAAGATCTCTGTATGAGCCTCTAACCCTGGTAAGTGCGGACAGCTCCATCCCTTTGACAGCGCCGTCCTGAATGATTGACGCATACCGGCTTCCCATATTTCCGACGCCAATAACCGCCGTTCTTATCATGTCACTGCCCTTTCTGCTCGTAGAGAGCCGCGAATTTCTCAAGGTTATCTCTGATATCTATATGCTGCGGACAGTTATTTTCACACAATCCGCACTTAATGCAGTCAGAAGCCTTTCCGTGATTCATGGAAAAACGCTCATAGTACATGTTTGATTTGTTACCTGTAACCGCATGCATATTAAAAAGTCCAAAATACTCAGGTATATTAATGTTCTTTGGACACACCTCCATGCAGTACCTACAGCTGGTGCAGGGGATTGTTCCGGCGCTCTTAAGGATACCAACCATAGTGTCAACAAGAACGCGCTCCTCTTCGGAAAGCGGCATAAATTCCTGCATAAAAGTTGTATTGTTGTCCAACTGCTCCATATTGCTCATGCCGCTGAGAACCATCTGCACATTATCCAGTGATGCAGCATACCTTATTGCCAGTGATGCAGGCGTCATAGAAGGATCATTAAGCGGGCCATAAAATGCATTGAATGCATCAAGAGCTGCATCAGGCAGCTTTACTAATGCACCACCCTTAACCGGTTCCATAACAGTGACCTTTTTGCCGTGCTTTTTCGCTGTCTCATAGCATTTCCCTGACTCTATGGCAATGCTGTCCCAATCAAGGTAGTTTATCTGAAGCTGAACAAAATCAACCTCAGGATGATCCGTCAGTATCCTGTCCAGAGTCTGCGCGTCATCATGGAAGGAGAATCCAATGTTTCGCACATAACCTTCCTTTTTAAGCTTCTCGATAAACGGGAAACCTCCAAATTTCTCTGTATTTATATATCTGTCCCGCCCAAGATTATGAAGCAGGTAATAATCAAAATAGTCAACGCCGCATCGCCTTATCTGATCATCAAAAAAAATCTGATAATCCTCCGGCTTTGTGACTCTGAGGATAGGCATCTTATCAGCAAGAATAAAGCTGTCCCTTGGAAATCTCTTAACAACTGCCTCTTTTACAGCTTCCTCAGATTTTTCCTGATGATAGGGATATGCCGTATCAAAGTAGCAAAAACCACGGTCCATAAACATATCTGCCATCTTTTTAAACTGCTCCAGGTCGATGGTCCTGGGATCATCGGGGTTAAGAAGCGGCAGCCGCATTGTTCCAAATCCAAGCTTTTTCATGTCCATAAGAAGACCTCCTTCATAATAATGATTATGAAGACACAGACTAATAAATTAAAGCGTATATCATATCATCTTTGTGGAAAAAATAATGATTCTATGACCATAAGACAAAAAAACAGCTCAACCCCGCAGAATTGAGCTGTCATCAATCATCTGAACGGAACATGTGCGCCGGTGAACGCCACCACTGCGATCAGTTTCCCCAGGTCATCCGTAACAGTTACTTCAAAAAAGCTGTTCCTCTTACCGTCTTTTAAGAGCTTTGCTTCAGCAATCAACTCATTGCCACTTGATGCCGCCATAAAATTGGCCTGACCTGTAAGACTCACTGTTGCGCAATCCTTGCCATAGTTGGATGCCACAGCAAAAGCAAAATCAGCAAGTGTATATATAGCCCCACCCATTATGCCGCCGTAGGCATTGCGATGATCCTGCGTCAGCTTCATACTGCATTTTGCGTAGTCATCGCCAATCTCGTCAATTACTGCTCCCGAAAGCACCGTCGCGTACCTGTCCTTGGAGAAAATCTCCCTCGCTTCATCTAATGTCCCCAACTTTGTCTCCTCCCCAAAACTTAGTCCAGACCACAGTCCTTATAAAACTTAGAAATTCTTCTTTTGGCCTGCTTTTTATCCAATATTCCCAGCTCATAAACCTTTGAGATCATGCCACAATACAGCTTAAAAGCCTCTTTCGCCGCAAGTATGCGCATGTACTGCAGATTTTCTAGCTTCCTGTTTGCGACAAAATCCTGAAGCCCCTTGATAATGGTGGTAACCGCCTGCACTTCAGCGCTTGTGACACTATTGTCATTTTCTTCCTGATCGTCAAGAGTATCCTCAATATAGTTCTTGCAGGCGATTAGTACTTCCTCAAGATATTCATGATTATACATATCAAAGTACTTGTCGATATATTCGAGCACCTGAGCTTTTCTCCCCTGTGTCCTGTTTACTCTTGGGCTCTCAACTCTTGTAATGTACTTCTCTGCATTAAAGAAAAATCCCATGTTTCTTTCCCCTTAATCCATTTTTCTTTCTTCCTTAAGCATTGGTCGCGCAATCTTTTCATTAAAGAACTCTATCAGCGGTCCCATGAAAAATGCTGTAATTATCGTTCCTATTCCCGCTATCTGTGGTATCTTTGAAGCCGAATTCCCGGCCATGAGAAACAGTATGCATCCGGTGATAACACAGACAAGATCCGTGCAGATGCGGATATACTTGAACTTGCCCAGTTTCCACTTCCCTGACATCACTATAGCCACGGCATCATAGGTTGAAACTCCAAGATCCGCAGTCATATAAAGTGCAGAGCCAATGCAGATGACTACAATCCCGATCAGAAGACACACTGCCCTGAAGGGTATTGATGGCTGCGGGAACAATTTCTGCAGCATATCGTAGGTAAACTGGGTAATATAGCCCAACAGGAACAGATTTATAAAGGTTGCTATTCCTATATTGTGCCGGTCTGCAATGATGCTGAAAAGCAGGAGCACAGCGTTGACCAAAACGTACAACGTCCCAAAATCAATTGGAATCAGCGCATCCAGACCGCTCATCAGCGACTGAAACGGATCCACGCCAAATGCTGCCAGCTTAAAAACTCCCACACTGATGGCGCAAATGACAACTCCCATCAGAGACATCATAATCCGCCGTTTCCTCTCTGCCAAAAAATTGAGCACTTTATCCATTCCGATATCCTCATACGTTTAAAACAGGAAGCCGGAAGTCTTAAGAAAAAGAGTCATCATCGGACCTGATGGCTCTCTGACCTCCTAACAATGTGAGTGATACTGCAATAATCTATATTATTCTTCTATAGAGTTCCTGAACAGATTTGCCGAATACTCCGTGAAATTGTCATCGACCCATTCGGTAAATTCCTTGGGTGTAATGACTTTATCAGCAAAAATATCGACCGTTATGTCATCGTTTACATCTACTACCCTCTCATAAAGGGCCACAATAAGGTCATTGAGATAAACCTGGGTTCCTGTGCTGGGAAGCTGATCAAGTTCTATAAGAGTGTCCGTGATCTCTTTTGTAATGTGATGTTCGTGTTTGATGGCTTCAAGCAACTCTTTTTCATTTTTTACCATATTGAATACACCCCCTTTTCTTTTATTTTACCATTCTAACGAAAAAAATCTATTATAATAGTCATTGTGCAATCAATTTGGTAAAATAAGTTTTGTGAATTTACACAATCCGGAAGGGGGACAGGCAAATGGCCAGACAAAGCAGTGTAAAAAGAGCTATCGAAGCGACAGGAAGCTTCGCAACAGCACAGAAAAATATTGTAATCCAGTATCAGAACACAGACAGAAAAACAGACGAACTTCTTCAGCAGATACGGCAGGATGTTCTTTCCAATGGCTTTTCAGAGGCAGATTTCGCCAAGATAGATGTCTATGTTAAACCAGAGGATCATAAAGTGTTCTATGTAGTGAATGATAGTATCAATGGAAGCATTGATTTCTAAGGAGGAGCCACAGATGTCAACAGTATTTGTAGTAGCCAACCAGAAAGGTGGTATCGGAAAAAGCACAACAGCCACCAATCTTGCAGGTATTCTTGGTCAGAAAGCCAAAACTCTTTTGATAGACGCAGATCCTCAGGGAAACAGCACCAGCACCTATGATGCCAAAATCGAGGATGTGGCAACTCTTTATGACGTAATGATCGATTCTGACAAACTTCCAATCCAGGAGGCCATCCAGCATACGGAAAACGGCGATATAGTTGCATCCGATCCTCTTCTTGTAAAAGCAGAGAAGATGCTTGATGGCGATATTGAGGGCTTTTATAGATTGAAAGATGCTCTCGAAGGACTTGAAGGCTATGATTACGTGGTTATTGATACAGCCCCGTCACTTAACATCATTCTTTATAACTGCCTGATAGCAGCTGACAAGGTCATCATACCCGTAACCGCAGACCCTTATGCAATGCAGGGTATTCAGCAGCTCTACGACACGATCATGTCCGTAAAGCGCAGGCAGAACAGGGATCTTACCATCGCAGGACTTCTTCTTGTAAGATACTCCGGAAGAGCAAACCTTGAAAAAGAAACAAGGGATGAAATTGAAAAAACTGCAAAAGAGATGGATACAAAACTCTTTAAGACAGTCATCCGCGAGTGTATAAAAACAAAAGAAGCGCAGGAATCAAAAAAGCTTCTGATCGACTACGCTCCTAAGTGTACAACTTGTCAGGATTATATTGAATTTACAAAAGAACTGCTAAGAAGCAGGAAATAATGACTTCTTATAAAAAAGATCACGGCGGGTACCGGGCAAATACAATTGCTCAGTGTCCGCCGATCAGTTTATTAGCGGTATTATAACCGTCTACCGACGCCACCTTCGCGAACTCTTCAAAGCTCTTTCTGTTGGCGGTATACAGCTCATATTCCCTGGGGCCACTAAGCTTTATCCTGAGAATCTCCTCGCTCATTTTATCAATCTTCAAGTTCCAACTCTCGTCATGACAGTCGAAGTCAAAGCTGACCGTATCCATCGGGACTGTATCTTCCAGATAGATCCTTCCGTGGGCTTTCCTTACCAGTGCATAGATTGCAGGAAGATTGGCATCATTTATCTTAACTTTTCCCTCAGGACCTTCTGCTACGCAGATATCCGACTCATTGCAAAGCACAAAGACGTCAACCTTGAATTCTCTTAGCTGAACCGAATGGACCAAAAGCGCAATTATCAGCACTATTCCGGCCAGCAAAGCCCCAAAAACTCCAATAATTACGGGCCAGAGTCTCTTTCCGGCCCGATTAGTAAATATGCTCTTCTTTTTTGCCATTATCGAATTTCCTTATCTTCCCCATACAACCCAGAGGAATACATATCCGCCGATAACGGCTGCCAGTGTAAACGGGATACCTATTCTTATGAAATCCATAAAGCTGACCTCATAACCCTCTTTTCTGAGCATTCCCACGCCCGCTATGTTGCAGCTTGCGCCTACAGGGGTGATATTGCCGCCCAGCGTCGCTCCGCAAAGTAGTCCAAAGTACAGAAGGTAGGGTGTTATACCAAGCGACGCGGTAACACCCTGAAGAACAGGGAGCATAGTGGCCACATACGGAATATTATCAATAAAGGCTGAAACCAGAACAGATCCCCATACGACTATAGTGAAAAGAAGGAACAGGTTATTTCCCCCGGTCCTTACAATGAATCCAGCCAGATCATCAACAACCCCCATATTTGTGATTCCGCCGATGACCATGAACAAACCTGTCAAAAGAAGCACGGTGTCATAGTCGATGTTCTTCATAACTCTCTTAATTCTGTCTACATCATGATCCTTGAAGTATTCCCATACCATGCCTATAAGGCTGCAGACAAGGCAGATTATACCATTTGTAAGCTCCGGCTTATCGGGTATAAAGGAAGCGAGCATCAAAAGAACCACATGCGCAACCATCATGATAGTTGGCACGTAATCGGTTACCTTCGTGGTTTCATTAGAAGAAACCGGATACTTGTCCTTGCGGAACAGGAACATCATGATCGGGATTGTCAAAGCAGCACCGATCTCAACTGCGAAGAAGATACCAAGACGTCCTTCCATCCAGAAGAAGTCCATGAAGTCCATTCCAGCGTATGCACCAAGCATGATTGAAGTGGTGTCACCTACCAGGGTTGCTGCTCCCTGAAGGTTGGACGAAACCGCTATACTGATGATCATGGGCACAGGGTTGATCTTGAGCTTCTTGCAGATTGCAAGTCCAACCGGTGCTACCATCAGAAGCGTTGCAACATTGTCGATAAATGCCGAAATAATGCCCGAGAAAAGGGACATCAGAATCGTAACCCACATTACGTTGGGAGCCAGATTAAGCAGTTTGTCAGCTATGAGATTCGGCATCTTGGATTCTATGAAATAGTCAACAAGAAGCAGTGTTCCGAATATCATCAAAAGAACGTTCCAGTCGACAGCTTCGACTATCTGCGTATAGGGAAGGATCCCCGTAACAACAAATATTGCAGCTACCAAAAGAGCAATGTGTGCCCTCTTTTTGGGGAATGCGATAAGCCCCACATACATTGCGATAAAAAGTACTATTGCCAGTGTTTTCATTTTTATATCCTTTCTTATTGCATTCTTAGATTATAGAAAAAAAAGACTTCTACTGCAATAAAAGCAGCAAAAGTCTTTTTTCTTTTCCGGATTCTTCCTGTCACTTCTGGTCATATCTGCTTACGTAATCAGGTCTGTTATCCATAAGGAGCGCTGCCACCAGGTAGAGAATTGCTCCTGCTCCTCCTGACAATGCAAATACCGCCCAAATGATCCTTACAACCGTGGGGTCGAAATCAAAGTACTCCGCAACTCCGCCGCACACGCCAAAGATCTTTCTGTCATTACTTCTATACAATTTCTTGTTTTCCATAACCTTTTTCCTCCATTAAAGAAACATCAGTGATTTATGATGGTTTTATTATATACATCGCTCCCGAATAAAAACATTACAGTTTTGGAGTAAAAAAGGGGGTTATTTTTCTTTTTACTGCAATTTCGTCTAAACTTGTTGCTCCGAACGTTCTTTTTGTATAATAGTTTTATCCGTTGATCCGTGATAGGAGTTTAAAATGCCAATTTCCGCAGCCAAGACTACAACCAAAGACATGACAAGCGGCTCCATTGTCAAACAGATCATCATGTTCTCCCTTCCGCTGATGCTCGGCAACATCTTCCAGATGCTGTACAACACTGTGGATTCTATTGTTGTGGGCAATTTTGTCGGGAAAGAGGCTCTTGCTGCGGTAGGTTCTACCACCATGATAATCAACATGCTCGTGTTCTTTTTCAACGGTTTTTCCATTGGCGCCAGCGTGGTGATTTCCAGGTTTTTCGGCTCAAAAGAACTGGACAGACTCCATACTGCGATTGAGACCACGATGTCAGTTACGTTCATATTCTGCATCGTATTTACAATAATCGGAACACTTGGCATAAAACCCATGCTTAAGTTCATGGCGACTCCTGATGATGTCATGAATGACGCCACCATTTATCTGACGATTTATTTTCTGGGTATTACCGGACTTCTTATCTATAATATGGGAAGCGGAATCTTAAGAGCTGTGGGCGACACATTACGGCCTTTGTACTTTCTTATCCTCACAAGTCTTTTAAACATCGTCCTGGATCTTCTTTTTGTTGTCGTTATCCATATGGGTATTGAGGGCGTCGCATACGCCACAATCATTTCACAGATGGTATCTGCAGCGCTTATTCTCTGGCTTCTTTCAAAAACAAACGATATTTATAAGCTCACCTGGCACGATCTCACACTGGACATCGATACCATCAAAATGATAGTCACAGTGGGGCTCCCGGCAGGTATCCAGTCTGTAATAACTGCTTTCTCCAATGTCTTTGTCCAGTCCTACATCAACTATTTCGGATCAAGCTGCATGGCGGGATGGAGCAGCTACAACAAACTTGACACTTTTATTATGCTTCCCATGCAGAGTATGGCAATGGCGGCAACCACGTTCGTCAGCCAGAACGTCGGCGCAGGCAAGAAAAAAAGAGCTGATCAGGGCACGATAATAGCAATAATCCTGGCCCTTTTGACTACCGGAGTCATAGCCCTGTTCCTGTTCATCTATGCCCGCCCCGCCATAAGGCTCTTTTCCTCAGACGAGTCCGTTATTGAGTATGGCAGTCTGTTTATTCATGCAAACGTATTCTTTCTTCTGTTCAATTGTGTAAACCATACCCTGGCAGGAGCACTCAGAGGCCGTGGTGACGCAAGAGCACCAATGATCATCATGCTGTCGACCTTTGTAGTCATCCGCCAGATATATCTCTTTACCATCACCCGGTTTGTAGCTAACACTCCGCTTTTAGTGGGACTGGGCTATCCCGTAGGATGGGTATGCTGCTGTATTGCTGAATCCGCCTATTTCTGGCTGAAGTACAAAAAAAGCCCCGAAGCATCGCTTCAAGGCTCATGATCACATTATATTCAGTTTGCTATTTCTCTCACCACACGGTAGCTCTTATCCCACTTCTGTTCAACTCCGCGCCATCTGTAGGTCAGCTCTCCGTTGGGATAAAGACACACAGATCTGCTTGTTATTTCTGAAGGATTGTCCTTAGAATCGTAGTATGCTCCCCCGCCTTCATGATTCTCTTTCTTTTCGTAAATGAAACCTTCGATGATTATTCTTCTTGGAAATTGTGTAATCATAGCCTCTCCCCATTCGAATCAAATGAATAGTTTCTTTATACTTTATATTGTACTCGCCAAAACAAATTAATACAAGATATAGTATTAATCTCATAGTGTTTTTTGGAGCGTTATTAATGTGGTCCTTGGGGAGAGGGCTTAAAAACTTAGTTAATTGCTGACAGGCGGACAACTTTTCCTTTTCTGTAGCACTCCTGACAGATATTGAATTTATAGGACCACTTGAGCCTTTTTCCACAGTTCGGGCAGGTTCTGAGGCTGAGTTTCTGCTTGTCCAGAATGGCAAAGATCTTATCTGATATAGATCTTTTTATCTCAAGGATATCTTTTAAATCCTCCTCTTCACCGAAAAATCTGGTAAAGGAATACAACATATCATATACAGCGCTGCTGGTCTCCAGCTCCTGGAGGGCACTCTTATCCTCTGCGTCTATGTTTTCGCACCTGTACCGCTCCATCACCTCATGAATGTAGGGCTCTCTTTCCCTGTACAGCGCTCTGTAGAAATCGAGGAAAATGTCGAAGATCTCCCTGTTATCCGGATTTACGGGAATTCTAATGAACTTTCTTATAAGTTCTCTGTTGTCTCCGATGTTTTCCAAAGCTTTGGCCACTTTTATCTTCTCTGAAATATCTCCCTTGTCATAATAATCTGCTGCAGGGATCTGATTCCACAGTTCCAGAATCGTTGATACCTTTCCGTCTTTTTCAAGAAATTCCGTAGGAATGCTGATCATGGCCTTCTTTATTGGCAGGACTTTCTGCGAGAGAAGATTTTCAATCATCCAGTAGTCGTAATAAGAAGTAACCAGTCCTGTATCATACAGTCCGTATCTTCCGGCCCTTCCGGCTATCTGCTTGACTTCCGACGCGGTTAGAGACCTCTCTTTTACGCCATCGAACTTAATTGTCTGCAAAAAGACAATTCGTCTTATAGGCAGGTTCATTCCCATTCCGATTGCATCAGTGGCAACTACCACATCCGTTTCTCCGTCGGCAAACTTTCCTGCCTCCCTGTGACGAACATCATAAGGAAGGGATCCGTAAATTATACTGCACTTTGTGCCAAAGGCCTGAAGTTCCGCCGCAACACCATGGACATCCTTTCTTGAAAATACAATGAGAGCATCTCCCTTCTGCACATCCTCCGGAAACCTGAAATCGACGGCCGTCTCATCCATTACCAGCGGAGTCTTCCTCTCGTGATAGTGCACTTCATAGCTGTCCTTGCAGGAATCTATCATCTTAATGAGTGCTTTTTCCGCATCTGGCGAGGCACACAGATGCACTATGGGGGCCCTGATTCCCAGAATGGCACTTGTCCAGGAGCCTCCTCGCTGCTCATCGGCTATCATCTGCGCCTCATCAATGACCGCCATATCCCATTCATCCTCAAGACTGAGCATCTCAATAGTGGATGACTGGTGAAAAGAGCTCGCTTCAAAAATCTGCTCTTCTCCCGTGATCATGGAGCAGGGGCAGCCCTCACGGTTCATCTTTTCATATTGTTCATAAGCCAAAAGGCGCAGCGGAGCCAGGTAAATGCCGCTTCCGGCTTCTCTGAGCTCTTCCATGGCCTGATAAGTTTTTCCCGAATTGGTAGGTCCTATATGGATAATAAAGTGTCTCTTCATCTGCCTTGCAAGGGGGAAGAGCTCCGTGTAGTCGTCAGGAGTTGACGTCTGAAGATTTTCAAGGAGCAACTGCTTTGCCGCCATGGTGCGCTTTAAGCGCTCCGCCACATGGACATAATGCGGATTTTCAAGCAGCTGGTTGAACACTATGAGCTCAGTGAGATTGCTTTTGACATAATCAACAACATCCCTCGTTCTCTTAGTATCCCTCAGATAAGCCATTATCACCTTGGAGGATACTTTCTCCCTGTTTTCAGCTGCAAATTCCACAACAGGGATATTGTCGCTGGCAAGAATGGCACTGTAAATTACATGTTGAATATCAGGGAGCATTTCCCTTAAAACAGCCCCGTTCACTTTTTCCGGAAAAGTGGCGCAAAAATGACCCACATTTCCTTTGTGGATCTCCTGCTTCTGCATATACCCAAAAGAAGTCCTGGCATGGACGTATATCCTCTCACTTGCGAGTACATCTAATAAAGCCTCAAAGACTGCCTCTGAGACTTCTTTAGAATTCTTTCTCCAGTATTCATCAAACTCTTTTCGGGGAAAGAACTTTTCAGCTCTTTGAACGTCCAGTTTAAGCTGCGCTTTTCTTGAAGAAAACCGCTTATATTTTCCTCTTTTCTTCATTATTCTCTTCCCATCTTGGACTCAAGCTTATGCTGGTACATCAGCGTATCAGCCCGCTTAAATACATCATCCATGGAAACATCATTTTCCGCGTCAAAAACGGCCATTCCTACGGCTGCAGAGTAGCGCTCCCACGGCTCTCTGTCATCATCAATGGCCGAAAGCTCAAATGCGGTCTTAAGCTGCTTTAAGAGCTGGTCCCTGTGATCAAAGTCCCTGTTTTCCAACAGCACCACAAATTCATCTCCGCCAATCCTGAATACAGGTGAATGATCGTAAATAATGCAGATCTGATGGCATGATCCGAAGATATACTCATTGCCATGCTCATGTCCATAAGTGTCATTTATCTTTTTCAGCTGATTGAGGTCGACCATAACGATGGCAAAATTGGCCTTCCCTTTTATGATGTCGTCATCAACCCTGGCCTTGGTTTTATCATACCACGCTTTGTTCTTTACATGCGTCAGTGCATCCTGGTAAGCCACCATATCCATCTTGCTTACCTGGTTCTTCATGTCCTCAACTTTTCCCTCTGCATCCAGAATGTTATATACGTAGGCCTTCATGTCCCCTGACATTTGCGCAACGGCTTTCGAAAGAGATTCAACCTCATTTTCCGTGTGTATGCCCGGATCATCGTAATTGAGTTTATCGGGATCCTTCTGATTATGTGCCTTATTAGCAAAGGCAACGACGCTTTTCTCCAGCCTGCTGATGGGCTCTGTAATCGTCCTGTTTGCCCACAGGATGAAAATCGCTACAAAAATCAGACCAAGAAGCGTGATTATGATAACACTGGTAATAATGTAATTCTTTATGGTCTCCCGAAGTTCAGAGACCTCTACGTCAACGCACAAAAGGGCGAACCGCTCTCCCTTTGCGTTGATAAGCGGTTTAAGTCCTGTGTAATCATAACCCCATTCACTGAAATCCTTGAAAAAAGAAATCCCGTCATTGTCCAGCGCGTCAATATACAGCTGAAGGTATTTAGGCTCATATGCATCGACTATTACACTGTTTAGCACAAGACCATCCGGGTCATTAATCCTTCCCTCATGGGTATCTGCAGACAGGATATTCTGCATTTCTGTCGGAGCTTCTGCCTTCATCGGATATACAATATACAAAAAATGTATATCAAAGTCATCCATTATACAGTCCATGAACTCCATAAGCTCAGCGTACTTTTCAGACTCAACCCCGGTCTCCACACAGTTTGACAGATCCTCTATATCTATATGCGTCTCCACATACTCAATTACATCTATCATCCTCCGCTCATAGGCGCGGTAAAGAGACCTTGAATAATTCACGTAGGTCATAATACTGATCGTGACACACAGGAATATAAAAAATATGGAGCTGTAGATCAATATGCTCTTTTTTAGGGGTTTTCTGTTAACCGGCATGTTCTCTTGGGCTCCTACTAAATTTAATCAACAGTTACTATTATTATAAACGATTTATAGTTTAAATTCAGTCACAGACAGCCACAATCCATGCTGTAATTATTATTTTTTTGTAAACAAAAGAGCGCAGGAATAGCACTCCTGCACTCTCGCCTCATAAGAAATCGCATTAAATTACTGTGTACTCAACATCAGCAAAAAGTTTTCTTTTCCAAAACGTCTCCCGAAAGCTCTTTTCCGTCAAGCTTGCTCTCTTCCTTAAAGAGAAGATTTGTAGCCTTCTTGTTCTTTCCTTTGAAAACTGTGCTTGTGGCAGTCTTATTCTCTTTTCCGGTATAAAGAAGATTACCGGCCATTAAGCCGCCATTGATATTCTCAAGTTCGTCAGCACTGAGCTGTTCATTCATCTTATTATCTGCATCCATAATTATCATATCCTCCTTTTCATAACCATATATCCTTATATACGAACAATCCGACGCTGTGGCAAAAAGAAATTGCCCCCCCAACTGCATTGCCTCTAAAACAGATTATAAGGCTTTTCGCTCCCAAGGGAAGTGGTTTTTGGGAAAATACTATTAAATGTTCATAAACAATCTACTTTTTGGGGCGTCCGTGGTATCATCATTTTGTTAACCAAATATTTAGAACTAAGGAGTAACACTTGGCAAATCAGGAATTATTTGAAACCGGCAACGACACTAAGCGCAGGGCAGTACTAGTTGGCGCAAGATGCGGTATCACCAGCGAAGAAGAATTTGATATAGGCATGGATGAGCTCAGAGGCCTTACAAAAGCATGTGATATAGAGCCCGTATTTACCGTCACTCAGAACCTGTCATCTGAAGACGCCGCCACCTATATCGGGTCCGGCAAGATAGAGGAAATCAAAGCCCTAATAGGGATGTATGACATTGATACCGCCATATTTAACAACACTCTTTCCCCATCTCAGCTCGGAAACCTCTCCAAAGCCCTGGATGTGGAGGTTATAGACAGAACGGGCCTTATTCTGCTCATCTTTGCGGAGAGGGCAAAGACAAGAGAAGCAAGACTCCAGGTAGACTACGCACAGCTTAAATACATGCTTCCCAGACTGGTAGGCCTGCGGGCAAATCTCTCAAGGCAGGGCGGAACCGGAGGTTCCCTTTCCAACAAGGGTTCAGGAGAAAAGCAGATAGAGCTGGATCGCAGAAAGATTGAAAAAGAGATGTCGATCCTGCGAAGGGAACTGGCAGAAGTAGAAAAGACAAGAAAACTTCAACGAAGCAGACGCTCAACGGCAGGAATCCCACTGGTTGCACTGGTGGGCTATACAAATGCAGGCAAATCCACGCTCATGAATAAGCTGATAGATACTTGTGGTGTCGACGCCGGTCAAAAAGTTTACGTTCAGGATATGCTCTTTGCGACCCTGGACACCACCGTACGAAAGCTTGAAACTTCAGCTGGAAGGACATTTCTTTTATCAGATACAGTCGGTTTCATCAACGACTTGCCAACCGATCTGGTCAACGCCTTTCACTCCACCCTGGAAGAGGCTCTTTTTGCCGATCTAATAATTGAAGTGGTGGACAGTTCCGACGAGAACCACGCAATGCACTCAGAAGTCACCGAGAGAACCCTTAGTCAGCTGGGAGCAGGTGCAATCCCTCGGATAACTGTTATGAACAAGGCCGAAAAGCTTGAAAACATCAGCGTTCCGGAAGTTAGAGGTGACAAAATATATATGTCAGCAAAAAGCGGAATCGGAATAAGTGAACTTATATCCCTGATAGAAAAGAAACTCAGTGAATCACTACGATTTTGCACCCTAAAAATTCCCTACGAAAAATCAGGGCTTGAGAGTCAACTCAGGAACTCTTCTCAGGTAATCTCCGTGGAGTATGAAGAAGACGGCATAGTGATCAAGGCCTATGTAAAGTCTGAGGATTACGGAAGGTACTCTGATTATATAGAATAGCAAAAACGCCATCAGATAATTTCTGATGGCGAATTTTTAGTCTTTTTTCTTTTCTTTCATTCTGGCTTCATATTTTTCAACATTAATATTCCCATTAGCCAGCATTTGTTCTGACCATAGCTGCAACGCTTCAACAGCCACTGATATTTTTTCCAACTCCATCTGGATATCTACAAAATCATCTACTTCAGCATCATCTATGACGCCGTCTGCCGTAATGTTTATAAACCTTTTCTGCTGATCCTGCACAGTATTGAGCGAGTCTACGGTATTGAGGACTATCTGCGAAAGATCTTGCATTTTTACCTCAGGAACATATCGCTTTCCAATTGGGCACTGCTGTGAACAATAGTAATTGCACAATTCCGGAGACTTGTACTTTTCAGCCATTATCATGATCTCATCGGGATGCGGTTCTGCCCTCTCATTCTCAATCTTTTCTATTCTCTCGGGCGGAATTGACTCCAGGAGCTCGCTGGCCTGCTCTCTGGTGAGTTTAAGCTCCTCTCTCCTCTTAAAATACGCATTTTTGTTTTCTTTAGTTGATACTCTTGGCATTTCGCTATCCCCTCCAACCATTGCACGTATATGGCAAGTTTTCATTATAATAGTATACTAGAATTAACGAAATAATACCAAACAAATGAAAGGAGCGTTGCCATGCCAATTTTAGGAGCTTATGTGGTACCACATCCGCCTATCATTCTTCCGGAAGTAGGTCGGGGTGAAGAAAAAGCAATACAGGCTACTACCGATGCGTACAACAGAGTTGCGGAAATGATAGCCGGGCTTAAGCCTGAAACAATCATTATTTCAAGCCCTCACAGCATCATGTACTCAGACTATTTCCATATTTCTCCCGGTTTGGGCGCCCGGGGCAACATGTCCCGTTTTAACGCTTCTTCTGTCAGCTTTGATGAGCGTTACGACACGGAACTTGTTGATGCAATCTGTCGTATTTCCCAGATGAACGGAAACGAGGATAAGGACCTCCACAATGAGATGCAGGAATTCCCCGCGGGTACCTTAGGGGAGCGCGATGCCTCCCTTGACCACGGAACTATGATACCGCTCTATTTCATCGAAAAATTATATCAGGATTTTAAAATAATCCGAATTGGCCTGTCAGGGCTGTCTCTCCCCATGCACTATGAAATGGGGCAGATAATACAGAAAGCTGTTGAGGAAACCGGACGACGGGTTGTTTATGTAGCCAGCGGAGATCTTTCCCATAAAATGAAAGCCGAAGGTCCTTATGGTTTTTCGAAAGAAGGTCCCGAATATGACAATAGAATTATGGAAGTCTGTGAAAGTGCTGAATTTGACAGACTTTTGGATTTTGACGAAACATTTTGTGACAAAGCAGCCGAATGTGGCCACAGGTCTTTTGTTATGATGGCAGGCGCACTTGACGGACTTTCCGTAAGAGCGGAGAAACTCTCCCATGAAGCGACCTTTGGCGTAGGTTACGGCATATGCACCTATGAGATACTCGGTATAGACGAAAACAGACACTTCCTCGATAAATGGCGCGAAAGAAAAGCCTCCGAGCTCAAGCAGCGCCGGGCTGATGAGGACCCTTATGTACGCCTTGCGAGATTTTCCCTTGAGAGCTTCATAACAATGGGAAAACGCATCAAAAGATCTGACCTCATTGGCGAAAAATGGGAAGATCTTCCGCCAGAAATGTTCTCTGATAAAGCCGGCGCCTTTGTATCAATCCACAAGGATGGAGCTCTCAGGGGATGTATAGGCACTATTCTGCCAACTTGCAGCTGTGTCGCCGACGAGATCCTTCAAAATGCCATCAGCGCAGGAACAAACGACCCGAGATTTCCAATGATAAGAGAAGACGAGCTTGAAAGCCTTGAGATGAGTGTGGATGTTCTTGATGAGCCGGAGCCTATAGACAGCCCTGATCAGCTTGACGTAAAGCGTTACGGCGTCATTGTCACCAGCGGCAGAAAGAGAGGGCTTCTTCTTCCGAACCTCGACGGCGTAGACACCATATCGGAACAGATAGAAATCGCATGCCGAAAGGCCGGAATATACGAAGATGAGGACTACAGCCTCGAAAGATTCGAAGTGATAAGACACTATTAGGAGGAACGCCATGCCCCTATGTGAAGTTTGTCATAACAACTGCAATTTAAATGAAGGCGCAACAGGCTTATGTGGCGCCCGTACCTATAAAGATGGTATTTTTCAGTGTACCAATTATGGTAGAGTAACCTCCATCGCACTTGACCCTATAGAAAAAAAACCTCTATATCTCTTTTACCCCGGTTCAGCCATAATCTCTGTTGGAAGCTATGGGTGCAACTTAAGATGTCCTTTTTGCCAGAACCACGAAATCTCCTATGGCTATGAAAAAGGCAATGAACCACTCTACAGATACATATCTCCGCAGGATCTTGCTGAAATAGCAGAAGAATATGCTCCCCAGGGAAACATCGGCGTTGCTTTTACCTATAATGAACCCCTTATCGGATACGAATATGTCATCGATGCATCCAAAGAGGTGCACAAAAAGGGAATGAAAACCGTACTCGTCTCAAACGGCTGTGTGTCCACAAACATCGCTGAAAAGGTCATTCCCCACATAGATGCAATGAATATTGACCTAAAAGGTTTTACTGACAGTTACTACAGGGATTTTCTTGGTGGCGACCGTGAAATGGTCATGGATTTCATAACTGCGGCTGCAAAAAGCTGCCACATGGAGATAACTACTCTTATCGTTCCCACATACAACGACAGTGAAAGTGAGATTGAAGAAATTGCAAGTTGGATTGCAGAACTGAATGATGGGCGCGGCAGGAAGGAAATAGCACTTCACGTTAACAGGTATTTCCCGCGATTTAAACTGCAAACCATTCCTGCTCCTGACTATGATAAGATGGATCAACTCAAATCAGCAGCTCTAAAACACATAGAAAATGTTTTTGTCGGCAACTGAATTTTTGTGCATTTTGCCTCTATAATATTCTGACCTGATTCCGATATATAAATCGACAATGGTTTGAGAGAGGTGTGAAATGGATTTTAACTTCTTAGCTGCCGCAAACGGTATTACAAGTAAATATCTGAATCAGGACATGGCTCTGCGCTCGGTAAAGGATTCCGCAGGACTTGATGATTCAGTTAAAAAACAGTTTGGAGAAGACTTCGAGAAGGCATATGATTCACTGATGGCTACAAAGGCACTTAATGCCAGCATGAGACAGAGCTACGGAGCAACGCATCAGGATGATTTTAAGATGCACGCAGACAGACTTGGTTATTCCATTGATAACCGGGTGATCGACATGCTTCATCTCCAGCTATCAGACGAGATGAACACAAAAGTTAATGCAGCAATTAATAACGCCGCTATTTAATGAATTTCAGGGGTTGATCCTGTTCGGCCCCTTTTTTTATTGCACTTTTTTGACAAAAAACTGTGACAGTTCTTCAATGGGGATGGGTTTTGAGTACTTATACCCCTGCAGATATCTGGCATACATGCCCCTGCACAGTTCTTCATCCTTATCATTCTCAATTCCCTCATAGAGAACAGAATAATTCATGTCCGTGAACATCTGAGCCAGATAAGTAACCATTGTCTCAGACTTGGGGCTGTTATTGCTGGCTATTACCAGAGACCTGTCGAATTTTATTATGTCAAAAGGAAGTTCCATGATCCTTTCGAAGTTTGAATAACCCGTTCCAAAATCGTCGAGATAGAAGGTAATACCGCTCTTTTTCAGCTCTGTGATCTTTTCCTTAACAATTGAGAAGTCCTTTTCGTTCTGGCTTTCGGTTATTTCAATGGCAATCTTGTCAAAAGGAATCCCGCTGTCTGCCACGATCTTCTTAACATTCTCGGAAAAACTCCTCTCCCTGACGTCCATAATGGAAAAATTCACCGAGATTCTCTGGAAATCATAGCCCTCATCCAGCATCTTCTTTACCTGCCTGCAGGTCTTTGCCAGAATAATAAGGCTCAGCATGTGGACATAATTGTGCTTTTCTGCTATGGGAATAAATCTGTCAGGGAAAACCATACCCGTCTTTTCAAGCCGCATCCTCAGCAGGGCCTCAGCAGTATCAAACTTCCGGGTGCTTATGTT
>JAEEGF010324316.1_pt1 | contig 20016 bp, 21 predicted proteins | sample 9134171 | NCBI WGS metagenome assembly JAEEGF01 (sample SAMN16246542, study PRJNA631951) | gut metagenome | biome: gut microbiome; feature: rumen; material: AP-attached | host: Bos | place: Iran: Karaj | collected 2018-10
CGCAGGGAAAAAGGTACTGTGACGCGCGCGACAAAAAGGATGCGGGTGCGACGAGCCCAAAACGTTTTCAGTTAGTGGGGCGAAAAAGGCCCGTTTCGCGTTTATTTTTTGAGAGAAAGGAGCACGTTTCGATGGCAAGAGCAGAGAAAAAGGAGCCTGCTATTTCTGCCGACATGGAAGTGACCGGCACATTCCTTGCGAGAATCCATGGGAAAAGCATCCGATGGGTCCAGGGGCTGCGTGATGATGGCGTCATAAAGCAGTCCAGCACAGGGAGGTACAAGCTCGATGACGCGATCCAAGCGATCTATGACCGCGCCACCCGCCGCCAAGTATCAGAGGACATCGAAAAGGCGAACGTGGTGAAGGTAAAAGCCGAGGCCACCATGAAAGCGGCCAAATCGAAGATCGTAAACATGGAGGCGCAAGAGCTCAGCGGGCAGATGCACCGCGCGGAGGACATCAAAGCCTTAACCGAGGATTTGGTTTTCGCTTTCCGCCATGCGCTCGTGTCGCTTCCGGGCCGTTTATCCATGGACGTAGCTGCAGCGCAGACCGCGCCGGAGGCGGCCGCCATCATCCGTCGGGAGGTTAACGTGATCCTCAAAGAGCTGGCCCAATACCAATATGACCCTGACAAATACGCGGAGCGCGTCCGGGAGCGCCGCGATTGGGATAAAAACGATGATAGCCGGGAAGATGTGAATGAGTGATACAGAGAGCAGCAAGCAGCGCATAGCGCGGCTGAACCGGCTCGTTGCCCGCATCATGGCGGGCCTGAATCCCCCGGACGATATGACCGTTTCCGAATGGGCCGAGAAATACCGGCGTCTATCATCCGAAAGCTCGGCCGAACCTGGCGCATGGAGGAATAAGCGGACCCCGTACCTGGTGGAAGTGATGGACAGCTTCACGGACCCGAAGGTGCGCTCCGTGGTCATGGTAGCCGCCTCCCAGGTAGGCAAAAGCGAATTTCTCAATAACTGCATCGGGTACATCATCGACCAGGACCCGGGCTCGATCCTGTTCGTTCATCCCACGACGATAGACGCAAAGGAGTATTCCAAGCTCCGAATCGCGCCGATGATCCGCGACACGCCCACGCTCAAGGCGAAGGTGGCAGACCCTAAGAGCCGCGACAGCGCGAACACGATATTGAGTAAGTCATACCCCGGCGGCATCCTGACGATGTGCGGGAGCACCGAGGCGCACAGCCTGGCATCCAAGCCCATCCGATACGTCGTAGGCGACGAGCGCGACCGGTGGGCTGGATCGGCGGGCACAGAGGGCGACCCCTGGAAGCTGGCCGTGGTCCGACAGAAAACCTTTTACAACGCGAAGAACATCCAATGCTCCACGCCGACCGTCCGCGGCGCGAGCGCGATTGCGGAGGCATACGCCACCGGGACGATGGAGCGCTGGAAAAGCAAATGCCCTCATTGCGGCACGTTCAATGAGATACGCTGGACGGATATTCGATTCGAGTACGACGAGAGCAAGGTAACGGGCCTTGACAAGAAAACGTATCACGTCAAGGACGTGTACTACACTTGCCCCACCTGCGGCTGCATCTCCACGGAGCTGGAAATGAAGCGGGCCCCAGCCAAATGGGAGGCCGAGAACCCAGCAGCATACGACAACGGTACGCGGTCCTTCTGGCTCAACGCCTTTGTCTCCCAATGGCAGAGCTGGGAGGACATTGTTTTGCAATTCCTGGAAGCCCGTGGGAGCTCCCGGAAGATGCAGGTCGTGTACAACACCTGCTTTGGAGAGCTGTGGGAAGAGCGCGGTGACATGGAAGACGAAGATTCCATGATGGCGCGGCGGGAGGACTACGGGACCCGGGAGGACGGGACGCCCGTGGAGCTGCCTGACGGCGTGCTGGTCCTCACATGCGGAGTTGACACCCAGGATGACCGCCTGGAATACGAGATCGTGGGGTTTGGCCACTTCGGGGAGAAGTGGGGCATCCGAAAGGCCATCATCATGGGCCGCCCCGATTCCCCGGAGGTATGGGCGCAGCTCGATGACGCGATCAGCCACGTTTACCGGTTCAGGGACGGGCTGGGCATGAAGGTGTCCATGACCTTCGTTGACGAAGGCGGCCATTTCACCCAGTCCGTGCGCTTGCAATGCCGACAGCGAATATCCGCCAAGGTGTTCTGCATCAAGGGCTACGCCGGCGCGGATCGAGCGTACACGTCGCCGCCCCGCAAGGTGAAGATCCTGGTCAATGGCGAGGCGGTTGGCAGCTGCTGGCAGTATCAGATCGGCGTCGATTCGGGCAAGAGCGTGATCATGGATGATCTTCGGGTCCAGGCCCCCGGTCCCAAGTATTGCCACTTTCCCCAGCGCGACGACTACGGCAGCAAATACTTTTATGGGCTGCTCTCTGAGCACCCGGTTTTCAACGAGAAAACCAGGAAATGGACGTGGCAGAAGATAGCCGGGCATGAGCGCAACGAGCCCCTCGACTGTCGAAACTACGCCCTGGCGGCCTTCAAGGCGCTGCCTGTGAACCTGGACGAGATCGACCGAAAGCTGAAAACCGCCCGCATGAATCGGATGGCCGCACAGGTCGAAGCGGAACCGCGAAAGCTCCCGTCTGTGACTGTGAAGCGGCGGCAGAGAAACGACTATGACGAATGGTAAGGAGGACACGATGGACAGAACCGAGATCAGGACCCGGCTCGAATTTGAGAAATCGAAGCTGGAGAAGCTGCGCAGCGCGTATCTTGCCCTTCTGGACGGCGGAGTGAAAGAGTATCGGCTCGATGATCGGAGCCTGACCAAGTTTGACATCGACAAACTGGCCAAGGAGATCGACGCCGCCGAGAAGAAGGTGGACGAGCTGACCGCTCTTCTGAACGGAGGCGGGCGCAGGAAAGCCGTGGGCGTTATACCACGGGATTGGTAACAGGTATTTGCCCCGCAAAGGGCTTTGCCAATGGACGGTGCGGATTTGCTCCTTTCTCCGTGCCGTCCGTTTTTATTTCAAGAGTTAGGAGGTGAAAGAGTGAGCAACAAAAAGAAGCGTGCAAACGCCCCGGCTGTTGGTCAGTCGGTCCCGCGCCCACGGGCAAGCGGGTATTCGGACGCCGGCGCCAGCCGCACACGCAGGGCCATGAAGGGCTTTACCAGCGTATCGAGTAGCCCCCAGGAGGATATAGACCTCAACAACTACACGCTGCGGCAGCGGAGCCGGATGCTGTTCATGTCCAGTTCCATGGCCACGTCCGCGGTGCAGGTCAACCGCACGAAGGTGGTAGGCACGGGCCTGGTGCTCAAGTCTGCCGTGAACAGGGACGTGCTGGGGATCAGCCCCGAGACCGCAAAGGCATGGCAGCGGAACACGGAAGCCGAGTTTAGCTTGTGGGCGAAGAAGGCAAGGAACTGTGACGCCCTCGGGCTCAACAACTTTGCAGGGCTCCAACAGCTGGCTTTGAAGTCCTGGCTGATGTCCGGCGATGTGTTCCCATTACTGAAGCGCAGGCCGGCCTCCCCGTTGAACCCGTACACGCTCAGAATCCATTTGATCGAAGCGGACAGGATCAGCACCCCGCACATGTACAGCACCAATTTCTCCACGGACGGGGTCGTTCCCGAAGGAAAGCCTGGCGCTGGCCATAAGATCCACGACGGCGTGGAGGTCGACGATGACGGCGCGGTTGTCGCGTATTGGATTTGCAACAACTACCCGAAGCAGCGGCTTCTGCAGAAGGATGACGAGTGGAAGCGGGTGCAGGTGATAGGCGAGAAAACCGGGCTCCCAAACATCCTCCACGTCATGGACTCCGAGCGCCCGGACCAATACCGCGGCGTCCCGTACCTGGCCCCGGTCATTGAGACGATCCTGCAATACCGGCGGTACACCGAGAGCGAGCTCATGGCCGCGCTGATCCAGTCCTTCTATACGGCGTGGATCGAGACGGACGCACCCGCGAGCGATTTACCCTTCAACGAGGTAGGCAGCGGCGATGTTCAGGGAATCCCGGCAACGAACCCGCAGGAAGATAACATATCCCATTCCTCCAACGAGTACGAGCTGGGGCCTGGCACCATCAACGTGCTGCAACCCGGCGAGAAAGTGAACTTTGGCAATCCGTCCGTTCCTACGCCCGGGTTCGACATCTTCACGAAGTCCATAGCGCGGCAAGTGGGCGCGGCGCTGGAAATCCCCTATGACGTGCTGCTCAAAGAGTTCAACAGCTCCTATTCGGCCTCCCGTGGTGCGCTTCTCGAAGCGTGGGAGGCCTTTCGTATGCGCCGGAGCTGGTTCGTGGACGGCTTCAACCAGCCTGTGTATGAGACATGGCTGGCCGAGGCGGTGGCCATCGGAAGGATCAAAGCCCCTGGATTTTGGGACGATCCGCTGGTCCGCGCCGCCTGGTGTGGCGCCAACTGGATCGGGCCTACCCAGGGCAGCCTCGACCCGCTGAAAGAAGCGAAAGCTGATCTGCTGCTGGCGTCCCGCGGCATCAAGACCTACGAGCAGGTCACCCGTGAGCGCAGCGGCGGGAGCTGGTTCGAGAACGTGGAGCAGCTCAAGCGAGAGAACGAGCTGCTGGTTGACGCCGGCGCCACCATCGGTACGGCCGATGACAACGACCAGGACGATGTGACGCAGACCCAAACAAATAACGCCTGACAAGGAGGGTATATGAGCAATCCTTTTCGTAAACCTGCGGCTGTCAGCATCCAGAAGAACGCCTACGCTATGGCGTCCTCGGATGGCGTCAGCGCAGAGCTGACCCTGTACGGGGACATCTATGAGACCCAGCCCACGGACCCGTGGACCGGAAACCCGATCAAAGGCAAATTCATCCTTCTCGATGAATTCCTGGCCGACCTGAAACAGATCGAGGGCTGCAAGGAGATCACTGTCCGCATGAACAGCTACGGCGGCGACGCCGGCGTGAGCACGACCATCCACAACCGGCTCCGGGAACTTTCCCGCAACGGCGCAAAGATCACCTGTGTCGTGGACGGTGTGGCCATGTCCGGCGGCAGCGTCATCATGTGCGCTGCGGACACCGTAAAGGCGTACCCTTCCAGCCTGATCATGATCCATAAGTGCTGGTCGTTCCTGTTCGGCGGTTACAACGCTGACGAGATGCGCGAGATGGCCACGACCAATGACGCATGGGACAAGATGCAGTCTGAGGTCTACCAGCGCAAGACCGGCCTCTCCAATGCCGTGGTCCTGCACATGATGGCAGACACGACCTACATGACCGGGCGCGAAGCCAAGGAAAAGGGCTTCGTTGACGAGCTCCTGGACGATAAGGACGCCACTCCGATAGCTGCCAGCGCGGACGGGCGTTTTCTTTTTGTCCACGGCCGTCAAATGCACCTGGCGCCGGGGATGTTCGCCCCGGACACGATCCCCACGGTCCAGCCGGAGGCGGAAGCAGAACAGCAGCCCGCCACCGTTGAGACGCATACCACAATAACCGAAGAAGGAGGAAACGAGATGACCATCGAAGAGCTCCGGTCCCAGCACCCGGAAATCGCTGCTCAGATCGAGGCAGAAGCCAGAGCGGCTTGCAATGCCGAGAACGAGGCCGCGGTCAACACCGCCGTGCAGAACGAACGCGCCCGCATCCAGGGGATTGACGAGATCGCGTCCCTGTTCAGCACCGAGCTGGTCCAAGAAGCCAAGTACGGCGAGACGGCATGCACCGCCCAGGAGATGTCCTACCGTGCAGCCAAGAAAGCACAGGCCCAGGGCCAGCATTTCATGACCGCCTTGCAGTCTGACGCCGAGGCTTCCGGCACCGCCGATGTCCCCGCCGCCCCCGGCCCCATCGAGGAAGGCGAGAAGAACATGACGCCTGAGGAGCGCAAGGAGCGCGGCCGCCAGGACGCCATGAACCTCAAGAACAAATAATCCAGAAGGAGGAAACAAAGCATGACTTATTTCGAGAACCTCGGCGCCGTTGAGTATGACGGTCTGATCTCCGGCATCACTCCCGAGCCCAAGACCACCGGCGGCACCATCCGCAAGCTGTCCGCCGCTGCGACCCTCAAGCGCGGCACCATCCTGGCCAAGAGCTCCGGCAGCGCCGGCGACGGCAAGCTGGTGATCCTCGGCAGCACCGCCGCCAGCAACGAGACCCTGACCCCCGATTGCATCCTTGCGGACGACATCGACGTTGGCACCGCGGCGGATGTGAACGCGGCCGTCTACGACATGGGCTGCTTCGATCCCGAGAAGCTGACCGTCAAGACCGGCTACACCCTGACCACCGGCGACAAGGACACCCTGCGCGAGAAGGGCATCTACCTTGTGGCCAAGAACGCCTAACGAAGGAGGTAAACGCACATGCCCAATATTGACCTGCTCGACACCTACTACCTGGCTGGTCTGGCTGAGTCCATCACCCCCAGGATGTCCTTCTTCAAGGACCGCTACTTCTCCGACTTTGAGACCTTCCGCACCAACAAGGTCCTGTTGGAGTTCAACAACGGCGACCAGAAGATGGTGCCCTTCATCGATCCGCGCGTGGGTGACATCCCCGTAGACCGTGATGGTTACAACCTGCTGGAGATCGAGCCGCCCATGGTGGCACCTTCCCGCATCCTGACCATCGACGATCTCCGGAAGCGCGGCTTCGGTGAAGCGATCCTCTCCAACTCCACCGAGGCGGATCGTGCCCGCACCATCCAGCTTCGCGATATGACGCAGCTCGATGCCCGCATTTCCCGGTTGGAGGAGTGGCTTGCCGCCCAGACCATGATCAACAACGGCGTCACCGTGCAGGAGTACATCGACGCCAACACCACCGGCAGATCCGTCCCCATCTACTTCTACGACAACAACGGCAGCAACCCCGGCGTGTACACCATCGGCGGCGGCACCTGGTCCAGCTACGCGGCCATGCGTGCTGATGTCATCGCCATGTGCAATAAACTGGTCGCCCGTGGCCTGCCTGTGACCGACCTGGTCCTCGGTTCCACCACCTGGGAGACCGTGCTGCAGTTCACCGATCTCCAGGCGCTGCTCGACAAGCGGCACATGTTCTTTGGCGATGTCACCGAGGACATGAAGCTGCCCGGTGCCAACTTCGTCGGCAGGCTGGACTTCGGCGGCTACCAGCTGAACGTGATCGTCGTGAGCGAGTTCTACGTGGACGCCTCCAACAATCAGCAGCCCTACTTCCCCGTGAAGAGCGCCATGGTCACCGCCCCCAAGTGCGGCAAGATGCTGTACGGCTCCATCACCCAGATCCCCTATGGCAGCTCTGAGATGGACACCTTCACCGGCCGCCGCATCCCGAAGCTGAGTGTGGACCAGGAGCACGACATCCGCAAGATGCGGCTTGCCTGCCGGCCCATCACCTGCCCGAAGGACCTGGCCCCCTGGGTCTACGCCGCCAACGTAGTCGCCTAAGGCCGACCCGTCAAGAAAGGAGATCAGCATGAAAGTCAGAATCACCAAAGGGACCTACGGCTATAGGCCCGACCCGGACAAGCCGTACATCGTTCGACCTGTGGACGCGGGCGGCATCTGCGACGTTTCTGAAGCGGAAGCCGCCCGTCTTATCGCGCTCGGCGTCGCCGAAGCCGCGGAACCGCCCGCTGCGCCCGTTGCAACGCCCTCCGTTTCCGTTTCGGACGCGAACCCCGAGAGCAACACGTCCGAGGAGCAGCGCCAGAATGATGGCCAGGAAACGCCCGATGAGGCAACACTCCAGGAGGCGGAGGTCGACCTGTCCAGCATGAAGCTGGCGGAGCTGAAAGCGTTCGCCGCGGAGTACGGTATCGACACCGGAAAGATGCGCTCCAAGGCTGAGGTCATAGCCGCCATCACGGCGGCCAATGACGCGCTGCCCGATCTGACACCGGAGGGGCCTGTGGTATGAGCTTCAAGGACATGATCGAGCACGACATCAAAGTCGTGTTCCTGAACGCTGACGAGTTCGCCGACATCCGAACGGTCAAGTTCGACGGGTACACCTTCGAGGATATACCCATCAACATCCACGGCCTGGACGATACCAAGCGAGAGCAGCGCCTGACCGATCATGCTCAAGGCCTATACCGTGTTTCCAACGTCCTGCATGTAGCGTCCTCCGATCTCGGCGGCCACCGGCCCGAGCGGGGGACGCGCTTTTATATCAGCGCGGTCGACGCTGACGGTGACGAGTATTTCGAAGTATTCTACGTCGCCGTGGTGAACGAGCAGGGCGGCATGCTGCGGATCGAGCTGGAAGGAGTTGACGAGTAGTGAAAGTCAGGATCGACGAAGTAAAGGGGACGAACCTTGCCCGTGCTGAGAAGTTGCTGGCTGGCATCCCCGGAGGCGTGGAAAGGGCCATACAGGGAGCAATGACCCGGGCCGTGTCCCACTTGCGAAAGCAGAGCACGAGCCGGATCACGGAGCGGTACGCGATCGCTGCCGGCGCGGTCCGCGCCAATGAGAACATCAGCGTTTCGTACCGATACGGAAGCGGTGGCGTCAGCGCAGACATCACTTTCTCCGGTTCCCGCATCCCCTTGACCAGGTTCAAGGGTTCCTCCAACTCCCCGGGGTATGACAGCAGCCGCCGGGTGCCGGTGCTCACCGCGCATGGCTGGAAGCTGGTGCATCCTGGAACGAACGGCCGAGGACATATCCTCAATTCGACTTCGCCGCAAACCCTGACCAATACCTTCGTCGCCCACTTCCGAAGTGGCCACACGGGCATCTTCGAGCGCACCGGTTCCGTCAGCGGTTCCGGCAGGGACGCCATAGGCGAGAAGTACGGCACGTCCGTTGCCGAAATGGTAGGCCATGGCGAAGTCGCTGAAAAGCTGACCAATGACGCCATGGAGGCCTTCGATGCCCGAATCGAGCATGAGATCACCAGAATACTGGGAGGATTTTGACGAACCATGAATAGTGTTGATCTTCTTAACGTGCTGAGCGATTTCACACGGGACGCTGTGAAGGATCTGATACTGCCTACTAAGCCCGAGAAGAAAGCTGTGAGCGAGCCGCGGGCGGCAGAGGTCCACAAGATGAACCTGCCCGATGTAAACGACGCAAAGACGAAAGCTCCGTACATCATCCATCAGGTCATCGACATCAAGGACGTGCAGCAGCCAGGCCAGAACGACAAAGCGCTGTGCACGGTGCGGACTGTGTTCTGCGTCTACCACCTGGACGCCGAGGAGGGAGGGCTTGCGCTGCTGAACCTCATGGAACGGTTGCGCATCGCCATTCTCAGGAAGTGCGTTCTTGCTTCTCGGTACAGGCTGGATAAGAGCGCCGGCGTACAGGGCGGGCCGTATGATTCCGAGCAGACGCGCCCGTTTTACCTGGCCGAAATGATCTCCGTGTGGGAAATGCCTGCGATAAAACAGGAGGTACCCAATGGCTAAGAAAACCAAGACCCCGGAAGCCGCACCTGAGTGCGGCTTCTGTGCCTATATCGGCCCGTCCGTTGTAGGCGTGATCCAGACCGGGAAGATATATGGTGCGCCTCGTTCCGAGGTGCTGGCGTCCCCGGACCTTGCGGACGCTTTGCAGCGGTTCCCGCAGATCCGCCGACTGATCGTCAGCGGTGACGAGCTGACGGTCTCCCGTGCGCTGGTCAAGACCCCGGGCAATCTGCTGTACGAATCCGCGCGGCAGATTCTCAAAAACAAATAATCCGAAGGAGGATAAAACTACATGAGTGAAAAACATGGCGTTTACACGTCCGAACAGGCGACCGGCATTTCCACTCCCGTTGTGGCCGATGTCGGCATCCCGTTCATCGTAGGGCTTGCGCCCGTGCAGAACGCGGAGAACCCCGCCACGATCGGGAAGCCGGTGCTGTGCAACACCTTTTCTGAGGCGGTTGAAGTGCTGGGCTACTCCGACGACTGGACGACCTACCCGCTGTGCATGGCTATGTACAGTCATTTCCGGCTGTTTGGTGCGTCCCCGGTCATCTTCTACAACTGCCTGAACCCCGCCACCATGAGCCAGGCTGTCGCTGCCGCGGACATGAACGTGTCTGATCACAAGATCAAGCTGCCCATCGAAGCGATCAACGATTCCAACCTGGTCATCAAGCAGGCAGGCGGAACCGGCACCGCCTGGGTGAAGGACACCGATTATGCGGTGTACCCCGCAGACGGGAAGCTGGTCATCGAGTTCCTGGCTGACGGTGGCCACTACTCCGCGGCCAGCGCGAACGTGGCCTACAAGAAGGTCAAGACCTCCGACGTCACCACCGCCGTCGTGGCTGCGGCCTTCGATGCGGTTGATCTCTGCATCACCACCGTGGGGATGATCCCCGACCTGCTCCTGGCCCCCGGGTTCTCTCAGAACACGACCGTTGCCGCCGCCATGGCGACCAAGGCCGACGCCATCAACGGCATGTTCAAGGCTATCGCGCTGGTTGACTTCGATGCCTCCAGCGTGACCACGGCCACCGCCGCGATCACCGCGAAGGGCACGAACAACTGGACCGACAAGCGGCTGGTCCCCTGCTGGCCCATGTGCAAGCTGGACAGCTTGGCGTTCTACACTTCCGTGCTTTTGGCCGGTTGCATGGCCTCCGTGGACACCGCCAACGGCGGCATCCCCTATGAGAGCCCGTCCAACAAGAGCCTCAAGTGCGCCAGCACTTGCCTGGCCAGCGGCGCCGAGGTCATCATCAGCAAGGCGGACGCCGACAGGCTGAACGCTGCGGGCATCATGACCGCGCTGAACTTCGTGAACGGCTTCGTCGCCTGGGGCAACTGGACCGCGGCCCATCCTTCCGTGGGCGACGTGAAGGACGCGATCATCCCCGAGCGCCGGATGTTCGATTTCGTCAGCAACACGCTGATCAAAACCTTCTGGTACAAGCTGGATCAGCCCATGACCCGCCGGCTCATTGATTCCGTCCTCGACACCGCCAACATCTGGCTCAACGGCCTGGTTGGCGCCGGCTACCTGTACGGTGCCCGGGTGGAGATGCTCGATGACGAGAACCCGCTGAACGATCTGATGCAGGGCATCATCCGGCTGCATGTGTACATGACGCCGCCCGCTCCTGCCAAGGAGATCGACTTCATCCTGGAGTACGATCCCGAGTACGTGACCGCCGCGCTTGCGGGCTGAGAAAAGGAGGAAATGATCTATGGATAATGCCATCATCAACTTTGCCGTTTACGAGAACGGCAACGAGTTCCTGGGCATGGCCGATGTGACCCTGCCCGATCTGACGTTCCTGACCCAGACCGTCAGCGGCGCCGGCCTCGGCGGCAACGTGGAGGCCGTGATGCCCTTGATCGACGCCATGACCATGACCCTGAATTTCCGGACGATGAACAAGAGCGACATCGATCTTGCGTCCCCGAAGCTTCGGGTCCTGGATCTCCGTGCCGCCCAGCAGGAGACCGACAACGTGACCGGCGAGATCAAGGACGTGTCCGTCAAGCACGCCATTTCCTGCAAGACCAAGACCTTCAAGGGCGGCAAGCTGGCGCCCGCGTCCACCGGTGACGTTTCCGTTGAAATGGCCGTGGATAGCTGGACCTGCTACGTCGAAGGCAAGAAGACCATCGACGTGTGCCCCCGGACCATGACCTGCTACATCAATGGCGTGGACTTCCTGAAAGGCCCGCGCAAGGCCCTCGGAAAGTAACCCGCCGAAGCTCAACCCCCGTCCTTAAATGGGCGGGGGTCACTTTTTTGCTATTAAGAGAAAGGAGATTTTACAATGGCTGACACTAAGAAATTCAAGACTGTTGACGAACCCACCGAGGAAGAAAAGGCTATCGATTCCGTCCTGGAAGAAGCCGATACCAACGATGACGTTTTCGTGATGAAGCTCAATGCTCCGTTCGAGTGGGAGGGCAAGGAATATGCACGCCTCACGTTCAACTGGACCCGGCTCACCGGCAGGGACAGCATCGACGTGGAGCGAGAGATGACGCTTCTGGGACGCGGCACGGCTACGCCTGAGTTCTCCACCGAGTTCCAGATGCGGATCGCGGCACGGGCATGCATGGAGGGAATCTCTTTCGACGGCCTACGTGCGCTGCCTCTGAACGTGTTTTCCGCCATCCAGCGTAAGGCACGAAATTTTTTGCTAAGTTTGCGATTCTAAAGCGCGGCAACAGCTGGATACGGGAGACGGTGCTGACCATGGCGGCCAATAGCTCCACTCCCGTATCTTTTTGGCTCGAAATCCCGCTTTTGGAATTGGGCAAATGGATAGAAGCAAATAACCGGAACATCGAAAGGAGCAAGAAATAACGAGAGAAAGGAGGGCTTGATACTGTGGCAAAAAGCTATGAAATGATGTTTAAGCTCAACGCCAGTATGGGAGGCGGCTTCGGCGGCGCCTTTGGCGGGGCTTCCAAGCAGATTCAGTCTTTGCAGAAAGAGATTCAAGCCCTTAACAACCGTGCCGGTGACATAAAGGCATTTCAGAAGCAGCAGCAGTCGGTCCAGAAGACCGCCGAAAAGCTGGCGCTGCTCCAACAGCAGTACGACAACATCCAGAAGGAGATGTCCGAGACCGGCACCTACTCCAGCGACCTTGAAAACAAGCTCCTGGCAAAGAAGGCGCAGATCGACAAGACCTCGGAGGCGTTGCAACGAGAGACGGAAAAGCTCGAGCAGATGAAGGCCGCCATGCAGGCTGCAGGCGTCGACACGTCCGACCTGGACAACGAGCTGGAAGCTTTGAAGCAGCAGCTTCATGAGAACGAGGAAGCCCTGAGTGATCTCACCGAATCGGGAACGGACGCCTTTTCGGCCATCGGCACGGCCCTGGCCGATGCCGGTATTATCGCCGGTCTGAAAGCCATCTATGAGGCGACCAAGGAATGTGTCGACGTTTCCATGGAGTTCGAGGCGAACATGGCCAGCGTCAAGCGTACCGTGGGCGGTGATGACAATTTCATCCACGCGCTGGGAGAGGACTTCAAGGAGATGTCCACGCAGATCCCGATCACTACGGGGACGTTGACGGAGATAGCCACCACCGCCGGCCAGCTGGGTATCGCCCAGGAGAACGTCAAGGAGTTCACCACCGTCATGGCCATGCTGGACACGACGACGGACCTGACCGCGGAGGACGCGGCCACGATGCTGGCGCAGTTCTCCAACATCACAGGCGCGAAGGACTATATGCGTCTCGGCTCCACGATCGCGGACCTCGGCGACTCCACCGCGACTACCGCCTCCAAAATCGTGGAGATGTCGCAGGGCATGGCAGCCGCAGGCAATATCGCGGGATTGAAAGCAACTGACATCCTCGGCATTGCCGCTGCTGTTGGCTCCCTGGGTATCGAATCCCAGGCGGGCAGCACGGCCATGGCCACGCTGATCCAGAACATCTACAAAGCCGTAGAGACCGGCGACGGCCTTGAAGGCTTCGCACAGGTGGCTGGCATGAGCGCCTCCGAGTTCAGAAAGGCTTGGGGCACAGACGCCGCCGGCGCGTTGGCCTCCTTCATCAGCGGCCTGAACGATACATCGCGCAACGGAAAGAGCGCCATCGTGATCCTGGACGAGCTGGGCATCACCAACGTGCGGCAGACCAAGGCCATCCTGGGCCTTGCTTCTGCTGAGGGGCTTCTGCAGGGAACGATTGCACAGGCCAATAGCGCATGGAATGCCAACACCGCATTGCAGGCGAAGGCTGACATCATGTACGGCACCACGACGGCAAAGCTGACCATGATGCAGAACTCCTTTGCGAACCTGAAAATAGCTGTCGGCGACGCTTTCCTGCCGGTCCTTCAAGATGTGTACCCTGCAATCACGAACCTCACAAAGGGGCTAACAGAGTTTATCGCTCAAAACCCTGCTTTGGTGCGCGGGGTGGCCGCTGCGATAGCTGTCTTTGGTGGTATAGCTGCTGCAATAACGACATACGTTGCGGCGGCGAAAGTGGCAGCAGTCGCAAGCACACTTCTTACTGCGTCAATCCCTGGCGTTGGACCTATCCTTGCGGTTGCGGGCGCCATTGCGGCACTCACTGGCGCTGTGGTTCTCCTGAGTGGTGAAATGAATGATGGAGCCGGTCAGTCAGAGATTCTAACCTTAGCATCTCAAAAACAGTATGAGCAGTTGCAAAGCCTAAGGGATGAGTACGATGCCACAGTCGAAACATACGGCAAAAACTCAGAACAGGCGAAGCTCCTTGAGTGGCGTATCAGCCAGCTCAACAGCGAATATGAGGCGAACAGGCAGACGGTAAACGAGCTCGTAGCATCCTATGATGCAGCCCGCGAAGCCAGTGAAAAGCAGCTCACCTCGAACCGTGAATCCTATGAAGCCATGGGAGAAGAAGACACCAAGGTGTTCGCTTTGCTCCATAGGCTCCAGGAGCTTGCTTCGCAAACCGATCAGACAGTCGCATCCCAAGAAGAGATGAAAGCAATAATAAAGTCTCTTAATGGGATGGTTCCAGAACTTGCCCTAAACTACGAGGACGTGGCCTCCGGCATGCAGGATGTTGGTGCTTCGCTTGAAGCAATGCTGCAAAAGAAAGCGGCCATGGCGCGGTATGAAGCTGCGCAAGGGTTCTATGTGGATGCGCTCAATTCAGAGTATGCAGCCCAAAAAGACTTGAACAGGCTACATGAAGAGAGAGCGCCACTGCTGGAAAAAGAGCAGCAGACATACGCCGAATACCAAAAGCTGGCAGGGGCAGTTTTGGAGGAAGCTTTTTCAGCCGAGGAAGGGCATATCTATGATACTTCGGCAGCTGATAAGGCCCGTGAAGACTGGATAGCAGCGCGTGATGCCCTTGCAGGAGTTGACGAACAGATAGACAAAGCGGAGGCTGATTTAGAGCATGCTAAAAAGGAATCCGCATTCTATCTTGAAGAAATGACGGGCTATGTCCAAGAGACAGCCGAAGCCGCCGAGGACGGATCTGCCGATGTCAACGCTGCGCTGGATGAAACTTTCAGCCAGTTGCAAAAGCTGTGTGAGGCCTACGATGCGGCCTACGATGCGGCATATCAGAGCATCAGCGGCCAATACAAGCTATGGACCGATCAGAAGGACATCAACGAAGTCACGGATAAGACCATCCACAGCGTGGATGACATGAACGCATCCATGACCAAGCAGACGCAGTATTGGAACGACTACAACGCGAACCTGACCAGCCTTGCTGCCCGCCGTGGCGACATCGAGGGATTAGGGGACGTGATCGCTTCCTTTGCGGACGGCTCCCCGGATTCTGTGAACGCCATAGCCGGTATGGCCCAAGCCTCCGATGCTGACTTGAAGGCCATGGTGGCCAACTTCCAGGCGTTGAAGCAGGCGCAGCAGGATGCTTCCGGCAGTATTGCGGAGATCTCCACGGACTTCGACGCGAACCTGGCGAGCATCCAAGCATCCGTTGAGACAACCATAGGCAACATGAACCTGAGCGGCGAAGCAGCCAGCGCGGCCCAGGCGACGCTCCAGGGCTATATCTCCGGGGCACAGTCCATGTCCGGACGCGTGACAGCGGCCTTTGCGGCCATTGGCGCGGCGGCTGCGGCGGCTCTCCGTGCGGCAGCCGGCGGAGCTGGCGGCGGTGGCGGTGGCAAATACACTGGTGCTGACAAGATGCCCGCCGGGTATGCTCTCGTCGGTGAGAGCGGCCCCGAGCTGGTCTACTTCCACGGTGGCGAGGAAATCCTGGACGCCAACGAGACGGCGGCGGTCCAGGCAGCCGGCGGCATGGGAGAGGTGACGATGGCCCCCGAGCTCATGGCCCTGATGCGGCAGACGGCGCCCGAGCCTATGACCGCGGAACCCGCGGACCGTGGCGGCTCCGTGTCTGTCAGCGTACAGATCAATGTGGCTGGCGACGCGAGCACCGAGACCGTGGAGCAGCTGCGGGCATACGGGGACGACTTCAAGGAGGCCGTTCTGGAAGTTCTGGAAGAAAACGACATTGACGTGCAAAGGAGGGCGTATAGATGATGACCTATACAACGGTCCAGGGCGATATGTGGGACATGATCGCGTATAAGACCATGGGCAGCTACGACTACGTGGACCAGCTCATGAACGCGAACATGGACCACGTTCATACCTTCATCTTCTCCGCTGGCGTCACGTTGCAGATCCCGGACATCCAGCAGCCGGCCGACAGTTCGCCGGTCCCATGGAGGTAGCGAATGAGCGATAAGGACCAGGCACGGAGAGCGACCGCGCAAATCTCGTTTCAAGGGAGCGATATCACCGGCGATATCCTCCCTTATTTTTTGTCTATGACGTACACGGACAACGAGGACGGCGAGACTGACGACTTTCAGCTGAAGCTCCAGGACCGGGATCAGATTTGGATGACCAAGTGGCTGAAATCCATGATCGACGCCGCAGCCCGTTCCAACCCGCTTTCCCAGGACACGGGCGTGATCTGCACCGTGTCCAATAAGGAGGGGACCACCGTCCGGGAGGGCGCGAACAGCAAGGACAAGAAATTGACCTCACTGAAATATGGAGCGACCATATCCGTGGTTCGGACTTCTGGCGACTACTCCGCGTATTACTACTCCGCGACCAAGTACGGATGGGTCCTGACAAAGGACGTGTCCGCGAAGATCGGGACGGTCACCTATCCGACCCTAAAAAAGGGCGATAAGAACGCCTCCGTTCGCTTGATGCAGCAGTATCTTGTCCATCTCGGCTATCACCTGGACCGGTACGGGGTGGATGGTTCCTTCGGAGCAGAAACGGAGAAAGCGCTCAAAAAGTTCCAGCAGGACAAAGGCCTGTCCTCGTCCGGCGTATGCGACGCGCTGACCTGGCAAGCCATCATGCAGGCGGTGAACCCCGTGACGGTCAAGGACTATACCGGCTTCGGCATTCAGGCCGTCATCGCCCGCGAAAACTGGTACGGCGACGGCAAGGACGAAATCCTGGACACCGGCTTTTTCGAGCTGGACACCGTGGACGCATCCGGCCCGCCCAACACGATCAGCATCAAGGGCACCTCTTTACCGTTCGCGTCATCCGTGCGCCAGACTGAGAAAAGCAGGGCATGGGAGAAGTACGACCTTCGGAAGATCGCCGAGGAGATATCCGGGAAGAACGGCATGGCGTGTATGTTCCTTTCCTCAGTCAACCCAACGTATACCAGGAGGGAACAGTACCGGGAAAGCGATATCGCATTTCTCACAAGGCTGTGTCATGAATCCTACTTATCCCTGAAAGTCACCAACAACATCATTGTCATTTTCGACCAAAACGAATTCGAGACCAAGCCTACGACGGTGACCATAGACCATAACACCGTGACCTGGCTCAAGTACAAGATGCAGGTATCGAAGAACGACACCCAATACAATCTCTGCCGCGTATCGTACACGACGCCGGCAGGGAAGAAGATCGAAGGGCACGCCTACGCCGAGGACTACAACGCGGATTCCGAGGACAACCAATGCCTGGAGATCCACGAGAAAGTGGAATCCATAGCAGAGGCCAACGCCCTGGCAGCCGCCAGACTGAAAGAGCACAACAAGTACGCCATGACGGCCTCCTTCACCATGCCGGGTGACCCGAACCTGGTGGCAGGCGTAACCGTCCAGCTCAAAAGCTGGGGCTCCTTCGATGGCAAGTACATCATCAGCCAGGCAAAGCACACCATAGACGACAGCGGCTACAAGACGCAGATCAGCATCCGGCGCGTCTATAACGTGATCGTGTCTACCACGTTCGATACTGAGCCTGAGCCGGCGAAGCCGTCCTCGTCCGAGTCAAAGAAGCCGCAGACGAAGACGGAAACGAAGACCACGCCGAGCGCTGTAGAGGTTGTTACGAAAGTAGTGCCTACGCTGGTTGAGACTGCGACGAAGGTTGCTTCTCTCATCACGGGAATATCGATACCGAGCTCACCGGTAAAGGAGATGGCAACGAAACTTGTTGCGCGTATACCTGTTGCTGGCGCGACGAGCACCACGAACACCCTGAAAGGTGGTGGCGGCGGCAAAAACGTCAACTTGGTCAGGTAGCCGTCAAGTAAAGGAGGATCGAATGGAAAACGAACAATTCAGGATCGGCACCGTGACCGATACGAACAACACAAAGCACCAGGCCCGAGTGAAATACCAGGACACCGGTATCACTTCCGGCTGGCTGTACGTGTTGCAACATCCGAGCGCGGCGCTGTCCATCTCCAGCGTGTCCGGGCATACCCACGTCACGGACGGGAAAGGTTCATCTACGAACGGCGAGCACTCCCACAGCGGCACGGCCGGCGTCTGGATGCCGAAGATCAACGATACTGTCCTGGTAGCGTACCTGTCGCCCACGGGCGACGCTGACGGCTTTATCCTGGGGGTGATCGTATGAGGATCGGATGCCTGGGCGATATCGCCTTTGAGATCACGAGCGACAAGCTCTTTACGCCCGGGAACATGAAGCGGACCGGCAAGGCGCGATACTCCTCCCACCAGCTCCATGGCAGAAAGGCGCTGACGGAATTTGTCGGCGTCGACCCGGAAACGTTCACCTTCGACATGCAGCTTTCCAGCTACCTGGGCGTGAACGTGGACAGCGAGCTTGAGAAGCTGCGCACCTATATGAACTCCGGAAAGACCCTGCCCCTGGTCATAGGCCGGAAGTCTTACGGTGAGTATCGCTGGGTCATCACTGCCTTCACGGCCAACGTAAAGCACACGGACGGCAACGGCAACACCATCTATGCCACCGTGTCCGTGACCTTGCAGGAGTATCTCAGAAAGTAGGTGAAGCTGATGCTGATTAAACCAAGTGATATGGGCGAAATCAGGCTGAACGAAACCGGCGCCGCGTCTGTCGCACAGAACGTGGCGCTTATCATCAACACCTGGATGGGGACCTGCCCCATGTACCGGGACTTCGGCATCTCACCCGAGATCATGCACAAGCCCAAGCCTGTGTCCGAAAGCCTGATGATAGCCAGCTTGCAGGAGGCGGTGGAGAAATTCGAGCCGCGCTGCAAGGTTGAAGCGATTTCCTTCGCCGATGAAGACGGCAACGAAGGAAAAGTAATCCCCATAGTGGAGGTGACGATCAATGAGCAGGACATCTGAAGGATATCAGTTTGTCGATACTGACGCTGCCGCGATCACCGCGCAGTTGGTCAGCTTGTACGAGGTCATGGCCGGTCATGGCCTCAGTCCGGCGTCGCCGGAAATGCTTATACTGCGCTGGGTTGCAACGGTGGTCATTCAGGAGCGCGTTCTGAATAATTACACCGGCCAGCAAAACCTTGCTTCCGAAGCGCTGTCTGAGAACCTTGACATCCTTGGCTCGATCCTGTACGGGCTCGTTCGACCGGCGGCGAAGCCCGCAACGGCTACGGAGCGGTTCACGATCTCCGAAGCGCAGGGCGTCCCCATCCTGATCCCTGCCGGCACACGGGTGACCGATTCGGAGGGAGAGCTGTACTTTGCCACGACGGAGGATGCCTACATCCCCGAGGGTGACACGTACATAGATCTTCATGTGGAATGTCAGACCCCGGGCGTGAGCGGCAACGGGTACGTTGTTGGCCAGCTCAATCAGATCGTGGACGTCTTCGACTATTACACCGCCTGCGCCAATATCACGGAGTCCGCTGACGGCTCGGATGAAGCAACGGACGATGAATACTACGATCTTATGGTGGCGTCTCTTGACGGGTACAGCTGCGCCGGCGCCGAAGGCGCGTATGTGTACCACGCCATGAAGGTGTCAACCGAGATAGCGGACGTAAAGGCCGTAGTGCCCCGCAGGACGGTCAAGGTCACCAAGGATGTGTGGACGCATGGATCGGCAAAAGCGGCCTTTATCGGCGCTCCCAGCCTGTTGCAAAACACTTTGAAGGTGTACACGGCATCGGGTGGGACGCTGGCCACGTTGGACGATGACTACACGCTGTCGACTTCGGATGACGGGCTGCTGACGATCACGCTCCTGTCCACAGGCATCCTGTACAGCCGGAGCACGATCTACATCGAGGCGGACTATTTGGAGGCCGGGAAGGTGGCGCTGTATGTGCTGATGAACGATGGCACCATAGCGACCACCGAAACGAAGAACGCTGTGCTGGCCGCCTGCAACGCCGCCGC
>JAEEGF010936096.1_pt1 | contig 20016 bp, 18 predicted proteins | sample 9134171 | NCBI WGS metagenome assembly JAEEGF01 (sample SAMN16246542, study PRJNA631951) | gut metagenome | biome: gut microbiome; feature: rumen; material: AP-attached | host: Bos | place: Iran: Karaj | collected 2018-10
AGTAGAAACAATGGCGATTGCATATCTTCCATCATATGAAAGAACTCTTATTGCCTCAATCATTCCTGCAACAAATGCGCCTGCAACCATTGAAATGAAGAATGACATTCCAACAGAAAATACTGGCTTCATAAATGGCACCGAAATGAAATCAAGTACTGTTTCAAGCTTCTTAAATCTATAGAGCTGGTATGTAAATATGATAAGTAAGATTGCAAATACAGTGTAGCCTATCATATATTTGCCGCCAGTATATTCGTAAGTGAAATCAATTACTTTTGTGTAATCGTCATCTGTCACCACATTACTTATGATTTTTATCTTATCTAAAATGAAAAGATATGGAGTGAAACAGTTATACTGAATGCCATTCATGGCTGCATCCATACCATAGACTAAAATGCTGGCTGTAAGTCTAAACGCAATCTCCATAAGTAAATACAGGAAATTAAAAATACAGTAGAAAACTATTCCTGTAACAAGCTGTCCTGTAATCATCAATGAGAACATAGCAATTGATGTAAACAGCACTGTTGTAAAAGCTGTAATGAGAGCCCAATACCATACGCAGCTAATATTTCCTGCACCTGATGCTAAGGCAGCCACTGACATAATTGCAGCTGTTAATATTACTGGAACAATAGAGACCGTAAAGCTAGAAGCCAATCCAGTGAAATAAAGACTCCTTCTGCTAACTGGAAAAGCGTGCATCATATAGCTGTCTCTTCTATTAAATAAATACCAGAATGTAATAGCTGTAACGACTATGGAAATCACAATGGAAAACGTGGCGCTTGGTTGGCTAGACATATGCTCAAATAGTCTCATCTCCATTGTGTAGCCTAGCTGTGAGTACCAGTCATCTTCGATATTAGCTGTACTTATAATAAATGAGATTGGTTGGCAAATAAGTAGGAGAACAAAATATAGCAGTCCAGGTATCCAAGTCCTACTAATGTTTTTCTTGTATAAAGCCTTGTTAAAAAATGATGTCTTTGACTGCATAGTTCTCACCTCCCAACTCGTAAATAAATATTTCTTCAAGGGTAAGTGGAAGCACATCCATCAGAAGTGGATTCATCTGACTAATAATCTGCTCTGCAGCTCTTGGTTCTCCCTTGACAATAAGTGTATGAACTCTACCGTTTGTAATCTTCTTTAATACCTGTATATCCTCAGGAAGCTTTGGCATATCACCTTCAAATGCAATTTGAATTTTTGTGATTGAAGTCTGAAGCTCGTCTAATGAACGCTCAATAAGAATCTTTCCATTATTCATGATTCCTACGTGATCACAAACATCCTCAAGCTCTCTAAGGTTGTGAGAGCTTACCAATACTGTAAGACCATTTTCCGCTACGTCTGACATAATCAGGCTCCATATCTGTCGGCGCATTACAGGATCCAAACCATCAACAGGCTCATCTAAAATCATAAGCTCTGGACGTGATGCGATAGAAAGCATGAATGCCACCTGCTTTTGCATACCCTTGGAAAGGGTACGTACCATTTTCTTAGGGTTGATAGCTGGGAAGCAATTCATAATCTTTTTAAATAATGCCTCGTCAAATTTAGGATATATATCTTTATAAAACTTCATCATATCCAGTGTATTAGCCTGAGTGAAAAAGAATATTTCATCAGGAATAACTGCATATCTGCTCTTGATAGCCTGATTTTCGTATACTGGCTGGCCATCAATAAGCACCTGACCGGCATCCTGCTTATAAACGCCACTAAGGTGACGAATGATTGTAGACTTTCCTGCGCCGTTAGGACCAACAAGACCGTATATGGCACCTCTTTCCACATGCATATTTAAATCGTCGAGGGCAACAAAGTCTCCAAATTTTTTGGTTACATTACTTACCTGAATCACTTTCTGCTCCTCCCTTCGCTAATTCCTCAATACGCTGAATAAGAATATCCTTATCCTCACAAAGATACAGAAGCTCTTTTACAATCTCATCGAATTCTTTCATCAGTTCTTCATTCCTCCCTGAAGCAACATCAGCACGCTTTGCTGCGTAGCTGCCTTTTCCCGCAATTGTATAGATATAACCTTCCTGTTCTAATTCCCTGTAGGCTTTTTGAATAGTATTTGGATTGATTGATAAACTGGTTGCAAGCTCTCGAACACTAGGTAGTTTTTCATCTGTACGCACTGCACCTGATACCACCAATCGACGAAGACCATCCTTTATCTGCTCATATATAGGCTTTGAATCCCTATAATTAAGATGGATCATCTAATTTCCTCCTTGCAGTATTAACTGTATTATCTGTTCTAATACACTTATAGCACACTCATTTTTTAGTGTCAATAAAATTTTTGCCATTTTTAGGCACAAAAAAACTGCAAAGCGCATTGGCTTTGCAGTACTTGTTTCTATAATATATTAATTCTTTCTGAAATATGCTTTTGCATATTTATAACATCGTGGTCATAAGGCTCGTCCATAAGTAATGATTTAATAATGAAATCTGCGGCTGCCTTATTTACTGCGATTGTAATATCATAAACCTGAGCTATTCTCATAAGTGCCTTTACATCAGGATCGTGTGGCTGTGCTGTAAGTGGATCTGAGAAGAATACAATTAAATCAATTCTTCCTTCTACCACCTTGGCACCAATCTGCTGGTCTCCACCAAGAGGACCTGAATTATATCCTCTAACTGTAAGACCTGTTCTTTCAGACACCAAACGTGCTGTAGTGCCTGTACCACAAAGGAAGTGATTCTTTAAAATATCCTTATTAGATTCACACCACTCTACCAGAGTCTTTTTCTTTCCGTCGTGAGCTATTAATGCAATGTTTTTCTGTCGTCCAATAGTAAAAGTAACCTTATCTTCCATAAAAGCCCTCCATTATGCATTTATACTGCATTACATAAATCATAAAGCTCGTCGCAGTGATTTCTGATTAAATCCTCTAGACCAAGCCAGTAGCCAGGATCCTCCTCTGTATGATTACTGTAAGCATAAATATCAGCAATTTTTTCGCAGAATGCCATCAACATCTCTTCCTCTACACCCTGAATCATTGCTGGTAATCTATTCTGAAGTACGTTTAAAACATCCCTTTTTGCCTTGTTCTTTAATAATGCTCTGTATAAAGATTCCTTTTCAGCATCTGATAAATTCTCTATAAATCCTTCTAACTGCTCTTTTGCCTTCATCTATAATATAACCCTTCTAATTAAATATTTCTATTTAGAATCAAAACATTATTTTATATAACGTTTTGCAACAGGTGATAATTTATCATGAAAACTATTTAGGGTCAATTAGTTTTTTCCTTTTGGCAAAAAGAATCTTATTTTGGCAAATTTAATATTCGTCTTCCTTTGCAATATCCTCGGCAGACATATACTTGCGGAATACCTTTTCAAGGATTGGATGTACACAAGAAGCAATCATTCCTGGTAAGAATAAAAGGAAGATTGGGAAACGGTATACCAATAATCCAAGAAGAACAAACACGCCAAGAATTGCTATAGTCCAACCAATATTAAGTATCATAAAAATAGCTGAAAGCTTGAATGACTCCTTGAATCCGTTGGCAAATCTGGCAATATAAGCAAAATGATAAACTGACCAGAGAATTGTAATTACAAGAAGTACTGTGAAGAAAATATACATTCCTGCAAACATACTATCGTGACCGATAATATTTTTGGTGATGTATATATCCCCTGAAAGGATGGCATAAAGCACCATAAATATTAGCCAAGATAATGTGGACTGCTTGAAGTTGTCCTTGAAGGAATGGAAAAACTCCAAAGTGTAGCCTCTACCCTTGAATACGCATTTGTGAATAGCATAGTAGAGAGCTGTAAGGCTGGCACCTATAGTAAATATAGGTAATGAACAAATAATAAAATAAAATCCAATAATCAGCATATCTGTAATTTTAGATAGGCTATCAAAAAATCTACTATTAAAAAATCTTCCCAAAACTTATTCTCCTTTTTCTAACTCATATAACAGTTCATAGAAGCGTGCCATATAATCTTCGCTTCCGCTTAAATCTGCAATCAAAAGATATCTAATATTCTCATCTAATCCAAAATATTTTTGGATAGGGGAACCGCTGATATCTACCGCAACATTGTAATTATTTGTGACGCCATCATCATCTGTAACAGTGGCCTGATATATACGTCCTTCCGATTCCCACTTAGAGTATAGCTCGTTTGGAACTGTGGTGCTCAAATCGCGGATGACACCCATATCCACCAAATAATCAACACCAACATCATCTGTGAATGCAAAATCAAGCTGGCCAGTCATAATGTAAATATCAAGTTTGTTTCCATAGCCACCCATATTTACATCATCATATGTATAAAAATCTGCTGAAAGATTAAATCCATCGTGCTTTGCCATTTTAAGCACATCATGCATTTCATCAGCTACCTTTTCATTGTACTGGCTAGAATTGATAATCATTCCATAAAATTTGTACTGGACATAGGTGAGTGCGTGATGAACACCCCAGGTGATAGCTCCTATTATTAAAAGCGCTACTATTATATGAAACTTGTAATACTCCCATATATATTCCAGCTTCTGTCCAAAGGTCATTTGAGAAAGCTTCTTTTTCTCGCCCTTTAAGGTCTTGGCGACCTGCTCCTGTTCTTTATCTACATATTCCATCTTTTACCTCTCGCTGTTATGCTAACAATCTTACTGATGGTTACAGCTATTTTTTACTCTTGAAATATAGTATCTAAAAAAAAGGGCTACTTCAAGAAGAAGTAGCCAAATTTTAGCAATATTTAATAACTTAGAATATTAGATATCGAGAAGCTTTGCATAAGCTGCAAGAGCATCTGATGTGTCTCCTGAAAGAACCTTCTTTGCAAGTGTCTTACCAAGCTGAACACCTTCCTGATCGAATGAGTTAAGATTCCATACAAATCCCTGGAACATAACCTTGTTCTCGAAGTGTGCAAGAAGTGCACCAAGTGTCTCAGGTGTAAGCTGCTCACCAACGATGATTGATGATGGGCGGTTTCCTTCGAAGTACTTGTTTCTGTTGTCATCATCCTTACCACAAGCAAATGCCATAATCTGAGCTGCAACATTAGCGCAAAGCTTCTGCTGTGATGTGCTATCCTCGATAACAACATCTGTAGCCATCTGGCTCTTCTTGAATCCAACGAACTGAAGTGGAATGATGTTTGTTCCCTGGTGAAGGAGCTGGTAGAAGCTGTGCTGTCCGTTTGTTCCTGGCTCACCAAAGATTACAGGACCTGTTACATAATCAACAGGTTCACCAAATCTATTTACGCTCTTTCCGTTTGACTCCATATCAAGCTGCTGTAAATGAGCTGGGAAGCGGCTAAGTGCCTGTGAGTATGGGAGAACTGCTGTAGTCTCGTATCCGAGAATGTTTCTCTCATATACACCAATAAGAGCATCAAGCATTGCTGGGTTCTTGCGAATATCAACATTGCGAGCAAGCTTATCTTCTTCTGCTGCACCATTTAAGAATCTAGCAAATACATCTGGACCAAATGCAAGTGAAAGAACTGCGCCACCTACTGAAGATGTAGATGAGTAACGTCCACCGATGTAATCATCCATAAAGAATGCATCAAGGTAATCAGCTGATTTTGCAAGAGGTGAAGCATCTGATGTAACAGCAATCATGTGCTTAGATGCATCAAGACCAGCGTTCTTTAAAGCATTTTTAACGAATGACTCGTTTGTAAGTGTCTCAAGTGTAGTACCTGACTTTGAAACAAGGATGAAAATTGAGTGAGCAACATCAACACCAGCAAGAACTGATGCAGCATCATCTGGATCTACGTTTGAAATGAAACGAGCTTCCATCTTGAATGTGCCTGTTACCTTTGCCCAATTCTCGAGAGCAAGATACATAGCGCGAGGACCAAGGTCTGATCCACCGATACCAATCTGAACAGCTGTAGTGAACTTCTCACCATTCTCGTTAACGATTTCACCATTGTGAACCTTGTTAGCGAACTCTGCGATACGCTCCTGCTGCTTAACATAGAACTCCCTTTTGTTAACCCCATCAGCAATAACATCCTCGCCAAGCTGACCACGTGTAAGCTGGTGAAGAACTAATCTCTTTTCCCCTGTATTAATAACCTCTCCATTGAAAAGTGCTGAGTATTTGTCGATAAGCTGTGCCTCATCAGCAAGTCCCTGAAGAGCTTCAAGAACTACGCCATCAACCTGCTTTGCAGCAAAGTTGTATGCCAAACCATTTGACATTGGAACTGAGTACTCTGCAACACGCTTTGCACCATTTGCTCCAGCCATTACTGACTTAAGCTCTACCTGATTCTTCAACCCCTGAAGAGTCTTGTAAGATTCAAGCTTATCAAAATTATTCCATGCTACCATTTTCTTACTCCTTTGTAATTTGAACTATTGTAACTTCTTTGGGCTGCCTATGGTAAAACCACAAGCTGTCAAAAGAATAGCTAAAACGTTTTCTAACCAAAAATTTTATAATAAAACAGGGTGTAATACAATAGATTACACCCATTTTTCATCATCTTATTTCAGTTAATACACATTGTTTTTTATTAGTGATTGAGCAACTTTGTGGAGTTTTGTTGCGCTGATTTTATATGGCTCCAAGCTGCATCTTATAGTATTTCTCGTATAAGCCACCTTCCTTGATAAGCTCCTTATGTGTACCTCGCTCCTTGATTCCATCTCCATCAAGAACGATAATCTCGTCTGCACCAAGGATTGTAGATAAGCGGTGGGCAATAGTGATGGTAGTTCTTCCAACAGCAAGCTTGTCTAAGCTTTCCTGAATGTAGCGCTCACTTTCATTATCAAGAGCTGATGTTGCCTCATCCAAAATAAGAATTGGAGGATTCTTTAAGAATACTCTAGAAATTGAAATACGCTGCTTCTGTCCTCCTGAAAGACGTGTACCGCGCTCTCCTACCTCTGTATCAAAACCGTTTGGAAGGCTCTCAATGAAATCTAAAAGATCTGCGTTTCTTGCAGCTTCCACTATCTCTTCCATAGTAGCATCAGGCTTTCCGTATGCAATGTTATCTTTGATTGTTCCATTGAACAGGTAAACATCCTGCTGCACAATTCCTATATATGAACGAAGTGATTTCTGTGTAACAGTTTTAACATCCACTCCATCGATACAGACCTGTCCGCCTGTTGTATCATAAAATCTAGGTATTAGGGCGCACAGTGTAGTCTTTCCACCGCCTGAAGGACCTACGATGGCTACGTTCTTTCCAGCATCAACGTGAAGATTAATATTCTCTAAAACTGTCTCCTCGTCCTCATAAGAGAAGGATACATTCTTGAAATCGATTACGCCCTTAACATCCTTCAGCTCTCCTGCATCTGGAGCATCAAGGATTTCTGGCATGGTATCCATTACCTCTGTGAAACGCTCGAAGCCAGCCAGTCCCTTCTGAAGCTGCTCTGTAAATTCCACAAGAACGTTTACTGGATTGATGAAGATATTGATATAAAGGGCATAGATAGCCAAATCCTCACCTGTAAGCTGTCCCTTTGCAATGAAATATCCACCAGCCACAAGAACTGTTATAAACATCAGACCTTCAAATAGGCTGTTGCCCGCATTGAAGGTACCCATACGGATATAGTTCTGCTTCTTTGAAGAAAGGAATGCAACATTGCTCTTATCGAATTTCTCTCTCTCGATATCCTCACCTGTAAAGGATTTAACCACGCGGATTCCACCAAGAGTATCCTGGAGAGAGGAATTGATTCCGGCAATCTTCTTTCTATTGTCTGCGAAGGTTGCTCTCATCTTCTTATTCTGTGTGATTGTAAAAATGGCCATGAAAAATACAACCACCATCAGACATAGTGTCATTGGCACATTGATTTTCAAAAGAAGAATCAGCGAACCTACAATCTTTATTACCGAAATAAAAATATTCTCAGGACCGTGATGTGCCAGCTCAGAAATATCAAACAAATCTGATACCAGTTTACTCATCATCTCGCCTGTGTTGTGGGTGTCGTAATATGAAAATGAGAAAGCCTCGAAACGTTCGAAAAGCTCTCTTCTCATTCCAGACTCCATTTTTGCACCCATCATATGTCCCTGATAGCTGACATAAAATCTGCAAGCACTTCTAACCAGGTACATAGCAATCAAAAGCACCGCTATTATACCAAGCTTGCTAAGAATCACCTTGGGCTCCTGAAGAAATAATGTAGCCCTAAAGAATCTTAAAAACTGTGGAAATGTAAGATCGATAAGTGAAAGTATCGTGGCACAAATTAAATCTAAAATAAATACTCCAATATATGGTTTGTAGTAAGGAATAAATCTTTTTATTAATTTCATAAATAACCTCTTCAACATTCGATTGCGTTCAATTTATATATAATACTAAAAAAAATGCAGATACTCAATCGGTATCTGCATATAATATCATATTTTATTCCGCCTGAGCAGCAATCTCATCAATGGCTTCCGCTTCAATTTCACCCTTTTCAACGCGCTTTTCATATCTAGTATAGATAATCCATGCTGCAAGTCCAAATACTACAGGACCGCTGAGTGACCAGAATGTAGTTTTGAAATCGCCATCAAGTGCTGGCTGGATAATAGCAAATGCATTTGCGAAGAAAAGTGTAAGTGTTACAACATATCCCCAAATGTTTGCTGACTTCTGTGACTTGAAGATAACAAAGCTTCTATCGATTCCATCAAGCTTCTTGAACTTAGGGAATGCGAATGAAATGAACATATAAGGAACTGTCATTCCAACGTTAACCATTGCTGTAAGAATAACGAAGAACTTCTGCATTGAATCGCCACCGAATGATACGAGAAGAATCATTACACTAACGATAGTACACTGTACCCACATAGCATTCTTTGGCATACCGTCTGCCTCGATTTCACCCATCTTACCAGGCCAAAGCTCCTTTGGAGTGCCTTCGATAATCTGCTTAAGTGGTGAATAAACAAGTGTGAATAATGCACCTGCAAGTGCAAGAAGCATAATAAGCGCGTAAACACGAGCAAATCCATGTGCAAGAGCAAGCTGTGTAGCTGCAGTTGCGCCAAATACCTTACCAAATGCTGCTGCAAAGTTTGACATAATTACATATGATACATTTCCTAGAGTGATGTTATCAGCTCCAAGAACCTCGCTGTAATTTGTGAATGAACCAACAAGCATAATAAGTGATGCATAACCAACTACGATAACCATAGCTGCAATGATGATTCCCTTAGGGAAGTTCTTCTTAGGATTCTCTGTCTTATCTACAAGACCACCAACAGCCTCGATTCCACCGTAGGCGAATAACGCATATACGATAAATGAGAGAATCATAATTGGACTGCCCTGGTAAGCAACATTAAGAGGAACCTTAAGTGACTCCATTCCTGCAAATGGCTGCTCCAGCTGTCCACCGCGAGCAATAATCATAATGATAGAACCAACAACTACCATAATGTTGATAGTAAGAACGGCTGTACCACCGATTGATGTTACCTTGCTAATCTTATCGATACCCTTTGAATCAAAGTATGTGATGAAGATGAAGAATAAAACAGCCATAAGACCAAGAAGCCTTGAACCTGATAAAAACTCGATTCCAAATAACGACCATGTTGATGTTGTATCTTCGCCAAAGATAACGTTTGATACAGGTACCCAGATACCTGAAGATACATTTACCATCCAAAGTACATAAGATGTATACCACATAAATGTACCAATAAATGCGTACTTTGGACCTACTGACTTGCACATCCAAGAGTACATACCACCTGACTCGTTACGGAATGCTGAACCAAACTCAGCTACCATAAATGCAAATGGAATGAAGAATAAAATACCAGCGATTACAAACCAAGGAATCGCAGCATATCCCATTAAGTAATAAGATCTAGGGATGTTGTTAAAACCATAAACTGATGTAAAAATCATCAGAATGAGGGACATAAGCCCCAACTTCTTTTCTTTCATTACTAACTTCCTTACTTTAAAAATTTATTCTACGTTTAATTATTCAATACGCGCAATGTAATGAATTATAGCACGATTGTGTCCTTGGTTCTACAAAATAGGCCGCTATATTCAAAGAAAATACAATGTGTTAGCACTTTAAACTTTTAAACTTTAAAATCGAAAAGATAAATACACACTTAGCAAATAAAAAACACCCCACTAGTTTGTAGGGTGTTACATTTTATCTATTGGCAAAACCATCTGCCCATCTATCCATGATTTTTGAGGAACATCATTTATTAGATCATCAGGCTGATAGTTCCCTATTAAAAATGGAGATGTGGGATTATGTTGGCCGCTTAGTTTTAATACTGTTTCTGATTCTGCATTTGCATAGCAATATCTGCATAGATGCTTGCAGGTATTATAGGCTCCTATGTCGCAGGTAAGGTAGCAGGAACATTCTGCCCTGGCTCCTTTCTTTTTAGGAACAATCAGCTTTTGTCCTATAGCTTTCTCATAATCTGCTATGGTCATACAGCCTCCACAATCTGCGCCGAACTGTGCCAGTTCATCTCCTTCTGCACATGGCTTCACTGTCATGCCGTTGGCTATAGCTATTTCTATAATCTTCTTTCCCATTCTAAGACGCTGGTCTTTTGCCACCTCTTTTACCTCTGGGAAATTTTTTCTTACCTTTGGGTAAAAGTCTATAAAGCTTATAACTACTGTTTTTGTGTAGCCATCAAGTGCTTCTGCTATCTGGGAGAAAGCCTTGATGTGGTACTCTTCTGTATATCTATCTGAGATAAAGATTGGGTCATAGCGCCAGCCAATACTGTTGACACCTACCACATCTGAAAGCTTTTTAAAATCCTCTATCAACTTGTGCTTATCCGGTACATTAGGCTCAATATCCCTTCCATAAGAAGTCAGGGTCACAAACCAATACTGTCCATACTCCTTTAGCAAATCCATATACTTGAACATTGGCGCTGGATTCTTTGTGCAAAACCCTATCACATCCACCACACTTGGATCAAGCCTATATCTGCTAACCTGCTTAGGATTGTATGGATTGCGCACACAGACATATCCGTCCTTCAGCCTGTTTGCAAACCAGTCTGAATAAAACGCCGGAATGTCAGTGCGCTGCCCTGTGTTTATTATCATTACTTACCTCTATCTTTATCTGGTTCTTCTCCATCAAGAAAATTCACCATAATAATCTCATCAGCATATGTTCCATTTTTCAGCTTGAAAGCTCTTGGATTCTTTCCATATTCTTTGAAACCCATTTTTGTATACATATGTCTAGCTCTGTCATTGTCACTGTACACACCTAGCTCAACCTGTTCGAATCTATTTTCCTTGGCCTGCTGCAAGGCTGTTTGCATCATAAAACTTCCAAGCCCCATACCAGTGAACTCTTCTCTTATGGACATTCCGAGATATGCTCTGTGAAGATATTTGATATGAGGTTTTACAACAGACACCCCAAGATCTCCAACCATTTCACCATCAAAATATGCACTGACCATAAAGTCTCTTTCGCTTTCAGCAAAGTTGCCCAAGCCTTCCTTTATTCGCTCCAAATTGAAAGGTCCATCCTCAGGCTCTCTTGCCATAAAATGTGTTTCGGCTGCCGTAGCTTCCCTGTGTAGCTTTACCTTCATTGCATCCTCTGGGCCTGCACTTTTAATAAGGATTTCTCGGCCATCTGGTAGTATATATTTTGTTTCCTCTATTCTCATTTTAAGTTCCTTTTTGTCTATTCTTCAAATATTCTTCTAACATATTATTTACACATTCTTTTATATTTGCAGACACTCGTTTTGCTTTAACTAAATTTAAGCCTATATTCTCTGCCACAGCCAAAATATCCTCTTCTGATGGGTTCACTCCATTTCCATTTATAGTCGTAGCATGCTCACCTGCAATAGAATTGCTATATGTCAAATCATAGGCAGGCGATAATAACCATATTCCCTCGTGTTCATCATAGAGATAACTAAAATTCTTTGAATGATCATCTCGATTATGTGCATATACATTGAAACACATCAACCTATAAAGCTTCTCACATTCTTCCATTGACTTTGTTAGTTGTAAGGTGAGTCTCATTAAGGTGTTGTAATCCAAATTAGGTACCCTATGGGATGTTTCCAATAGTCCTGCGGCAGATACCATATGCCTCTTTCCACTTTCTAGATTATTTTCTCTATCAAATCTCCTGGTTCCAAAATATCCCAAGCAATGCTTTGATTCAAACAACCTCACTTCTTCTATTTGAATACCGCACTCCTTAGCACAAATAGCATAATCATATTCTTGCTTGCCTATATTGATATCATCCTCTGACGAAGGAAACTTGATAATCCAATCTTCTCCCTCAACTTTTGTGAGAACTTTAGGCCTGGCTCCTCCTGATGAGCCACCATTTTCAAAAAGATAATCTAAACCATCACTTAATTCTGATTGAAGAATTTTGGCGCAATCATCCGCAATATCATCCAAACTTTTTTGCTCATTATTATCACATAATTTTATAGCTGGCCTATATGTAAGTGCCCCCATACCAGACTCACCTACAATAGCTAGTCTCTCCATACTGCTAAGTGTTTCAGGATTATATCCATTTTTACGCATCAATCTATCTACAAGCAATCTTCCCCATCCATCTGGTAAGCTATCAGCAAATACTCCATATAAGCCTTCAAACGGATCTATATCTGGAATAAAAACTCCTTTTTCCAATGGAAGTGAAAAAGGGCTTATTGAAAATCCCTCTACCAACCAGTCCTTATCATACTCGAATGCAGCAAGCTTATTTTTGTATAGAGCCATCGTTCCAACTAATCTATTATGATAATAGACTTCCAATTTATTAATCTTGTTCATTTAAAATCTCCTCAATGGAACTATATGGCACAGCTGTAAACAAGGTTTCAAATTCTTTTTCTGCATTCAAAGCAATGGCTATCTTTGTCAGTGATTGTAACGATATTTCGCCAGTCTGCTCAAATCTTTTTATAGATGCAAAACTCACCCCTGATTTTGCAGCTAACTGTTCTTGTGTAATTTTTTTTCTCTTTCTAAGATTTTTGCAATTTGCCGCAATTTCCTTATTTAGTTCATTCCATGTTTTTTGATATAAATTAATCATGCCAATATATTAGCACTTTTAAATAAAATATACAATTATAGCTAATATATTAGCATCTTATCATTCAAAAACATTTTTATTAACTATACAAGTTCAATAACTTCTCTAAGTAATTTTACTTAAACACGTTTGTCTATTTAAAAAATCATATCAAATAAAGCCCTGTAGCAGTATTTTCTACCACAGGGCTTCAAAATATTATCTCTATAGTTTAATATTATACCATCATCTGGTAAATCTTAGTGCAATCCTCTGTATCTAATGTGACAAAGCCTGAGATTGAACCTTTTCTTCCATCGCCATAGCATAATACATCTACAAGCTTTGGAATATCCTCTTCCTTTGCACCAAGCTCAGCAAAGTTAAGTGGCATACCGATGCTTCTAAGGAAATTTTCAAGTGATGCTATTCCCTGAAGGGCAGTTACTTCTGGATTATCGAAATCCATCTGACATCCCCAAACTCTCACAGCAAGCTTAGCAAATCTCATTACATCATGCTTATACACATATTTGAATACCGCTGGCATTGTAACAGCAAGGCCTGCACCATGTGCACAGTCATAGAGAGCAGATAGCTCGTGTTCAATAGTGTGGCTGTTCCAATCCTGACTACGTCCTACACCAACAGAATTATTATGTGCCATCATTCCTGCCCACATAATATTTGCTCTAGCTTCGTAATTATTTGGATCTGCAATTACTCTTGGTGCCTCGTGAATCATAGTAAGAAGCAAGCCTTCAATAAGTCTATCTGTAACCTCAACATCCTTTGTATTAGTAAGGTATCTCTCGTGAAGATGAGCCATAATATCTGTGATACCAGCTGCTGTCTGATATGCTGGAAGTGTCTGTGTAAGGGCTGGATTAAGGATACTAAACTTAGGTCTGATAGCATCACCGCTAGCTCCACGCTTAAACATTCCCTCTTCCTTTGTTATTACAGAATCAGGGCTACCCTCACTACCTGCTGCTGCAATAGTAAGGATTGTTCCGATAGGAAGAGCTTCCTCTATTCGCTTTCCCATATAAAAATCCCAGAAGTCCCCATCGTATACTGTTCCGGCTGCAATAGCCTTTGATGAATCAATGGTACTTCCACCACCTACAGCAAGGACAAAATCCACATTTTCTTTTTTACAAAGGTCGATGCCCTCATACACTAGACCGCTTCTAGGGTTAGGCTTTACACCCCCTAACAGAACATAAGAAATCCCCTCCTTATCAAGGGATGCCTTTACTCTATCTAAAAGTCCTGAACGGACAACACTTCCTCCACCGTAGTGAATAAGTACCTTACTTCCCCCAAAGCGCTTTACAAGAGAACCAGCTTCATTCTCTCTGTCCTTTCCAAATGCAAAATATGTTGGTGAATAAAAATTAAAGTTTTCCATTACTAGTCTTCTCCTTCTTTTTGCTTTATTTTATATCACCAAACCTGTTATTAATACTATTAATAAGTCGAAAGACTTATCAAATTTTGACATTGAAATTTTTACATTATATATAAAAAACCTTCTTGGATATTTCTATCCAAGAAGGTTTTATGATTCTTATTAGTATAACTTTGCACCAGCTGGGATGTGGTTATCAATCATAAGAAGGTGAAGCTCTTCACCATCTGAATCCTTGAGGTTGTTAACTGCTGAAAGTAACATACCGCAAGACTCGATACCCATCATAGCACGTGGTGGAAGGTTTGTGATTGCTACAAGTGTCTTACCAACAAGCTCTTCTGGCTCGTAGAACTCGTGAATTCCTGAAAGGATAGTTCTATCTGTGCCTGTTCCATCATCAAGTGTGAACTGAAGAAGCTTCTTTGACTTTGGTACTGCCTGGCAAGCCTTAACCTTTACTGCTCTGAAATCACTCTTTGAGAATGTCTCAAAATCAACCTGCTCCTCAAATAATGGCTCAATAGCTACATTTGAGAAATCAATCTGGCTGTTTGGTGTGAAGAAGCCTGTAGCTTCCTCTGCTGCACCACTCTTCTTTGGGGCATCAAGGCTCTTCATAGTCGGGAAGAGAAGCACGTCACGGATAGCCTGGCTGTCTGTAAGTAACATACAGAGGCGATCAAGACCATATCCGATACCGCCTGTAGGTGGCATACCGATTTCAAGTGCATTAAGGAAGTCCTCATCTGTGTGCTCTGCCTCATCATCTCCTGCTTCTGCGTTAGCATCCTGTGCTGCAAAACGCTCACGCTGATCGATAGGATCATTAAGCTCTGAGTATGCGTTACACATCTCCCATGTATTGATGAAGAGCTCGAAACGCTCTACCTTTGTAGGGTCTGTAGGCTTCTTCTTTGTAAGTGGAGAAATCTCGATTGGATGATCTGTAATAAATGTAGGCTGGATAAGATTCTCCTCGCAGAACTCCTCGAAGAAGAGGTTAAGAATATCACCCTTCTTGTGACGGTCCTCAAACTCTACGCCCTTTTCACGAGCGATAGCCTTTGCTGCCTCATCATCAGCAATAGTATCAAAATCAACGCCTGCAAACTTCTTTACAGCGTCTGTCATTGTCATTCTCTCGAAAGGCTTGCCAAGGTCGATTTCGATTCCGTTGTAAGAAAACTTTGTGGAACCAACAACCTTTTCAGCAAGACGACGGAACATTGTCTCTGTAAGCTCCATCATGCCTTCGTAATCTGTGTATGCCTGGTAAAGCTCCATAAGTGTGAACTCAGGATTGTGACGAGTATCAACACCTTCGTTTCTGAATACACGGCCGATTTCGTAAACACGCTCGAAGCCACCAACGATAAGTCTCTTAAGGTAAAGCTCAAGAGAAATACGAAGCTTAACATCCTCATTAAGTGAGTTGTAGTGTGTCTCGAATGGACGAGCTGCTGCACCACCTGCATTTGAAACAAGGATAGGTGTCTCAACCTCCATGAAATCACGCTCTGCAAGGAAATTACGAATTTCCTTCATCATAAGTGAACGCTTAACAAATACATCACGTGAGTCCTTGTTCATAACAAGATCAACATAACGCTGACGATATCTCATATCTGTATCTGTAAGACCGTGGAACTTCTCAGGGAGAATCTGAAGTGACTTAGAAAGTAAAGTCATCTCCTCAGCGTGGATAGAAATCTCACCTGTCTTTGTTCTGAAAGCCCAACCCTTGATACCATAGATATCACCGATATCAGACTTCTTGAAATCTGCATATGGCTCCTCGCCGATTGCGTCTCTAGCAACATATACCTGGATATCACCCTTGCGGTCACGGATGTTGCAGAAGCTAGCCTTACCCATAACACGCTTGAACATCATACGTCCAGCAATGCTAACGTGAATTGGCTGAGCATCCATAATAGCACGACGCTCATTGTAATCGTCGTTAACTGCCTGCTTTGCAGCCTCTTCGTCCATGCCATCTGTATTAACTGGCTGACGACCTGCAAGAAGCTTAGCCTCGTGCTCTTCATATAAATTTCTAGCCTCATCTGTGTGATGAGTCTGGTCAAACTTTGTAATCTGGAATGGGTCCTTGCCTGCCTCCTGAAGTGCAGCAAGCTTTTCACGGCGAACCTGAAGTAACTGATTTACGTCCTGGCTGCCACCATTGTTCTGCTGTGCCATATTTTCTCCTTTGTTATTTCATATATATTTAATTAGATTAGTAATTACATAAAAAGTCATTCAATTATAGACCTAGAAAACTCTAGGTGTCAAGGGCGCTTATCGTCGGCCTGAGGCCTCCTTATACTAATAATCTTCGCCAGCTCGATTATTAGCATCACTGCTAAACCATCTGCACCAGCCAAACATCGCTCTTAACCATGAAATAACCCATTATATTTTTGATAAGCTCTGTGCCCTGTACAAGGAAATATACCCATACAATGCCAAGGCCGGTATAGTGAGCAAGGATAAATGCACATGGAGCTACAATTACCCATGTGAATACTGAATCGAAAAGGAAGGTAACAAGTGTTTTTCCTCCTGAACGAAGTGTAAAATATGAGCAATGGCTGAAACTACAAGATGGCATCCAGATAGCAGCAACTGCAATAAAACGAGTAGCAAGTGCTCTGATATCTGGATCTACATTGTAGATTCGTGGGAATAGTCCTCCAAATGCAAACATAATAATGGCCATAACTGTACAACAGAATACACTGAAGGCTATCATCTTGTTATCAGAATCCTTAGCCTCCTCCAGCTCACCTGCACCTAAATGCTGACCAACTACAATACTGATACATGCACCTAGCTGAATGAATACAATATTGAAAAGGTTTGCAATGGTATTTGACATACTAAGCGCTGTCAGCACATTCATTCCTCTGACTGAGTAGCTCTGAGTAACCATACTCATACCTGCTGCCCAAAGAACCTCGTTCAGCATAAGTGGTGCACCCTTTATAAGAATCTGTCTGAATACATTCGTAGGCAATCCAAATCCTGTATAGGCACCCTCTAAATACCTGTTTAATTCTCTATGTGAGTGAGCCCATATAATAACAATTGCACACTCGATATATCTGGCAATAACTGTGGCAAGTGCGGCTCCTCTTACACCCATCTCAGGGAAAGGTCCAAATCCAAAGATTAAGCAGTAATCCAAAATAGCGTTAGTAGCTACCGCAACCATACCAGCTACCATTGGCACAACAGTCTGTCCTGTTTCTTTAATATTGGTCGCATATGCCTGGTTAACAGCAAATGGTATAAGTCCCACAAGAATTATTCCTAAATACTGGAGACCATATTCCAGTGCAAGCTCTGGTGATGCACCTTCACTTTCTGTAAGGAAAAGTGAAATCAGCTGACTGCCAAATACTGTAAAAATCAAAATACCAATAAAGGTTGCAAGCAATGTGGCATACAGCTTGAAACGGAAAGTGTACATGTGACCTTTGTGGTCGCCCTTTCCAAAATACTGAGCGCCGTAAATACTACCTGCCGAAGCTGCACCAAATACCGCCAACGCAAATACGAAGTGAAGCTGGTTAACTGTTGCAACAGCTGAGATTGCTTCCTGTCCCAGCTGACCTACCATAATGTTATCCAGAAAACTTACAAAGTTTGTAATGAAGTTTTGGATAATCATTGGGGTTGCCAAGAAAATATATCTTCTATAAAAAGCTTTGTCACCAATAAATGTTTTCTTAAATTTTGCTAGCATTTTTCCTCCTTGTGTTGTCCCCTCATCAGTCAGCTACGCTGACAGCTTCTCCCAGTGGGGGAAGCCTAATTAAAAAATGCCGCGACCCGTGGATACGAGTTGCGGCACCAAAATTATCATCAATTACTTAGACTTCTTTGCTGCAAGAATCTTGTACTGGAACTCACCAGCCTCAGTCTCAACTGTGACTGTATCGCCCTTCTTGTGTCCAAGAATAGCCTTTCCTACTGGTGACTCATTTGAAATCTTGCCCTTAAGGCTGTTAGCCTCTGTAGAACCAACGATTTTATACTCTACTTCCTCGTCAAACTCTACATCAAGAAGTGTAACTGTCCAACCGATGTTGATATTCTTTGTGTCGTGCTCGTCTGTAACTACCTCAGCGTTTTTAAGAATCTTCTCGATTTCTTCGATACGAGCCTCGATATCTCTCTGCTCGTCCTTAGCTGCATCGTACTCAGCGTTCTCTGAAAGATCGCCCTGTTCTCTAGCTTCCTTAATCTTCTGAGATACTTCTTTACGTTTATTGACCTTGAGATCTTCAAGCTCATCCTCTAATACTCTAAGTCCTTCGGCTGTAAGTAAATTCTTCTTTGCTTCCATAATTTTTCCTCTCTGTACGGATATATTTTTGAACGGATTTTATAGTAAAAATCCTTGTAAATCTTAGTAACTTTTTGAATTATAAGCCACCCACATATTGATGTCAAGAATTCCCATATTGGTTCATAAAACTTTCAAAAAGTTTTTCTAAATCATCATATGACTCAACATTATTTATTGCCCCACGAAGCTTGCTGGCGCCCTTGTAACCTGCGGTGTACCAGGCAGCATGCTTTCGCATTTCTCGGATTCCTAAATAATCACCCTTGAACTCTATCTGAAGCTTTGCGTGGCGAAGCATTGTCTTCACCATTTCTTCCATAGGTGGCTTCCCAATAAGCTCTCCCGTTTCAAAATAATGAATAATCTGATGGAAAATCCAAGGGTTACCCTGAGCACCTCTTCCTATCATAAAGCCATCGCAATTTGTCTGCTCTTTCATGGCGATTACATCCTTTGCATCAAGGATGTCTCCATTTCCAATAACAGGAATTGAAACAGCATTTTTTACGTCGGCAATAATGCTCCAATCAGCCTTTCCAGAATAGAACTGCTCTCGAGTTCTACCGTGAACTGCCACTGCAGCCGCACCAGATTCCTGTGCCACATGTGCCATCTCTACAGCGTTAATATGCTCATCGTCAAAACCTTTTCTAATCTTAACGGTGACTGGCTTCTCTATGGCCTTTACCATGCTCTCAATAATCTTACCTGCCAAAACAGGATTTTTCATAAGAGCCGAACCATCACCATTGTTAACAACCTTTGGAACAGGACATCCCATATTTATATCTAAAATATCAAAATTTCTGTGCTCAATTTTTGCAGCCATGGCTCCCATAATCTCTGGGTCGGAGCCAAAAAGCTGAAGGCTGACAGGACGTTCCCTCTCATCGACAGTAAGAAGGCTTTCTGTGTTTTTATTGTTGTACATAATTCCCTTGGCACTAACCATTTCCATGCAGCACAGAGCAGCTCCCTGTTCTTTGCATAGCAAACGAAATGGCAGGTCTGTTACGCCTGCCATTGGTGCCAAAATCAAATTATTCTCTAAAGTTACGTTTCCAATTTGTAATTTTTCTATCATAAAATAATTATTTCTTCTGCTTTTCGTAAATATACTTCATTCCGTAAAGT
>JAEEGF010956033.1_pt1 | contig 20015 bp, 17 predicted proteins | sample 9134171 | NCBI WGS metagenome assembly JAEEGF01 (sample SAMN16246542, study PRJNA631951) | gut metagenome | biome: gut microbiome; feature: rumen; material: AP-attached | host: Bos | place: Iran: Karaj | collected 2018-10
TTTGCCGTAAACCTGCTCATAATAACTTCCACAGGCGATAGTTCCTCCGTAGAGTACACAAGCCTTACATCTCCGTTCATTGTCAGCTTGCCCGGCACGATGCAATTCCTGATCGGCCTGGTCTGCATGGTCTTAAGCCCCAGATCGGATAATCTGTCATCGATATCGAGGGTATATGAAATATGTGAGTGTAACTGTTCTGTGTTCATTTATTTCACCATTCTTTGTTAGTCGACAATCAATTGGGAATCCCATAAATGCCTGAATTCTTTAAGGTTCTCTGATGCGAGTTCTTTCTTGGAATTCTTCGAATATACTTTGTTAAAGTTTTTTGCAAAAGCTCTTGCCAGTTCATTGTCATATCCAAACTTTTTATATTCATGTAAGCTCTTAACACCGATTGCCTTAAATACCGCATTCTGCTCATTTGGAACCCACACAAATCCCATGTTCTTTTTGCAGCTTCCTCCATCAATCATGACCGCTTTTACATAGCTGACTCCCTGAGGATGATAGATATTCGTCTGCCCTTCCATGAAGGCTGTTAAATGCTTTGAAAAAAGTCTTCCTTTGATCATGATCCAGTTATCACTAACCTGGATATAAGAGAACTTTTTGGAGTCCAATCCATAAACGGGTAAGAATTCCTCGTCTTTTAGCAGTTCAGCAAGCTGCACTGTACTGAATATCTTGTTCCAATATGGAACGCAGGAAAACCTTAACCCGCGCCATACCATAAAGATCAGATAAGCAACCTGAAATACTACAAGTATAATCAGACGATTCTTATCATCCTTAGGATAGTTACCGTCAGGGAACAATCTGTTAAGTCCGCTTAACTGATGAATGATATTCCACAGCAGCAGTAGCCAAATCAAAAGCATTACAATCTTCCAAAACATTCCACCGGATTTAAATTCTGCTTTAAATAGATTCCTCATATACACCCCCGACATTTACTCATCTATTTCTTCGTACCAATACATTTGGGTTCCCTTGCTGTAAACCTGCTCATAAGAACTTCCACAGGCGATAGTTCCTCCGTAGAGTACACAAGCCTTACATCTCCGTTCATTGTCAGCTTGCCCGGCACGATGCAATTCCTGATCGGTCTGGTCTGCATGGTCTTAATGCCAAGCTCTGACAATCTGTCGCCCTCTTGTAGCGTATATGAAATATGTGAATGTAACTATTCTGTGTTCATACTACCCTATTCCATTTCTCTCTCAAGCTTTTGAACTCAGATGCAGAAAAATCCTTTAATTCCCGGCCCTCACTTACTTTTGAGTAGGTATTAATAAAGTGCCTTATAACGTCTTTATCTGATTTTGCATGTATATTAAAGGAATCAATAGACCTTATTCCGAGTCCTTGAAGTGCATCTTTTTCAGCTTCCTTAATCCAAAGACTTCCTGATGGAACAACGTGGCTGTGAGTTCCATCTATGAAGTATGCATCTATTACTACATCCGGCAATACCGACATTGGCTTTGTTGGACTTCCCATCATGCATCCGGTAAGATGTTTGGAATACAAATAACCATTGATCCTGACCCAGTTTTCACTAACCTCAAGCTTTCCGGTAATACCATTTGTATCTGTATCTATATAGGCACGCTCGAATTCTTCACCATCAAGCATATCCGCGAGTTCCTTTACTGAAAACAAAGTACTCAAATGAGGAACGCACCTGACTTTCAAACAATACCAGATCATAATTCCTGTCATGATCACCAGACACAACACAAAAATCTTTAATCTATCCCCGGCGCCATATGAATTTCTTTTGGCAGGATCTACTACCGAAATAATTGTCGCTATAACCAGATATATCCAGATTGCAAAGATTGCTATTTTTTTTATCATGATACCTGCTTTAATCTCTGATATGACCAAATTCCTCATGACCCATTTCCTCCCGATCAGCCACCAACTACAGTTTCGTTCTCGCCACAGATATACGAATCTTCCACTTCCTTATAAGTATATGTATGCGACGCTGCTTCATATTTAGCCATGGCTTCTTGAATCTCTTCTATTTTTTTCTGAAGATTCCCCAGCATTGTAACTGTATTTTCAGACATGGTTGTGTAGCATTCACTCCACTTTTCTCTGTATTTCCTATAAATGTCTGCATAATCACCCAATCCCGAGCTGAGCTGAGTATTTGGATAATGAAACAAAAAAAACTCATTTCCTGTCGTGTAATCTGTATTCATTGTTTCCAAATGCTCGGTCAATTTCTCAATAAGCGCTGCACACTTAGACGCATTTTCAATAGCTTCCGGATTAGGTGTATCTACCTGCACTGTTTTCATATTCCCACTCCTGTACTTAATCCATTTTTGCTTTTATTATGCAATAAGCTTTTTTGTTTCCGTTTTCATCTTCACGTACAATGAACTCATGGAAGAATGAAGAGCTGATCTTTTTCCCTTTTGCCTGCGCTTCCGCAATCAACTCGTTATATGCCGGCTCTGTATTGGTCATGAAATCACCCTCAACAACCTTTGATACCATATTGTTATAAACAATTGCATCTGCGTACATAAGCTCGCTTCCCTCAGGAAGTTCGTTTTCTTCTGCAGGCTGATAGAGTGTCGCCTCCATAATTGCCACATCGTCATTTGTGAGCTTTATATCATCCACCGAAAGAAAAAACATTCCCTTTGGTGTAATCTTGCTTTTCTTTATTTCATCCAAAAAACTTTTGAAAACTTCTCCAAAATCCTTATAAATGAAAACATATGATTTAAAGAAAACATTTCTATAATCTATTTTTGTTAAATCTTTTTGTAAATCCATAACTGCTATTATCCCTCTTTTATCTTCTGAACAACCGCAGAATTCGTAGTAAAGTTATCTACATCATCCAGCAGCTGATCAACTGCCGCTTTTAGTGCATCGTATGTTTTATTAACATTTGTTGCATGGTTCTCTAAAAACTGCGTAGCTGCGACAAACTTATCAAAAGCTTGCCCTTTCCACTCAGCAGAACTAATATATGCATCCAGTTCAGAAAACGCTTCTTCCATTGCAGTTTTTCCTTTGTCTGCATGTCCTATATCCTCTGAAACATCGCTTCTCTTGGTCTCATCAACTAATATTTCCGTTGCTTCTACATAGGTTGCTTCAGCCATTGTCTATTCCTCCTATTTCTTAGTGATCCTGATATTCCCTAAAATTAACAACTTTTTCAACGTCATACTTTGCATCAGCATCACTCATGGCCATATTAAGATTATAGTTATACATATAATCACTGAGTTTTTTAAAGCTGTTCTCGATAAGAAGATACTGGCTTTCCAGTTCCTGGCAGTATTCTTCGACATAATTACTTGCCTGCCCTTTGTACATCTGTTTCAATGTTTTCCTAAGAGACTCCACACCGCTTTTCGCTGTTACTGCAGCTGATTTTCCTTTTGCACAGGAAGCATCCATTATTCGCATCTCTTCAAGACTTATCATTACATCGCTCATATTTATCCACTCTCCTTATGCCGTAGCTCCAAACGTCAAGAAATCCACAAATCCATCAATTCCGTCTTTAATATCATCAATCAGCCCTTTGTTATCACCATTGACATCTACTCCATTAGATGCGTAGATAATGGCTGCAGAAGCTGCAACACCAACAACAAATCCTATCGCAGTTCCAACTCCCGGACAAACCGCAGTTCCTATCGCCGTTGCGCCGGCAACAATTGCTTCTGACGAAGCGCCTAAAGCAGCTCCTGTTACAACATCAACCACAATATCAGTAGCAGTTTTCTGCACGTTTGATGCTGTAAGGTTCCAGTTGCCGTAATCATCTCTTAGATTTGTTGTTACATCACTGTAAACCATTATCACATCGCCAATTATCGCAATTCCTGATGAAACCGCTCCTAATTTGTTTCCGGTTTTCAGAGCATCGCCAAAATCTTTATAATTATTTAATGGATTAAGTCCTCGTTTAAATGAATCTTTCCATACCTGTCCAGGCGTCATATTTGCTCTTGCAATATCTGTACCGGAGCAATCCAGATCAGATATATCAACGCCATTCTTTCTTACCATTCTGGCATCGTATCTGGTCCACTCTTTTCCTGTAAGATTTTCAAGGAATGCCTTTGCATCTTTTGTTACTGTTACTCTTCCGGGTTTTACATTAATAATTTTTAGCGTGTTCCCGTCTCGTGAAACAGTAAACATATAACCGTCTACAAACCAGTGATAGACGCCCTGATCGCTGGTAAGCTGTGACGACAAAGTAACTAACGTTGATGCTATATCTCCTCCAAACGCTTCTTCAATCTCCCTGATTGTCGCTTGAGTTAATGTTGCTTTATTGTCAGTAGCTGTTTTTCCATCCAATATATTCTGAACCTGATTCTGAAGGTTCGGAATATCATCCTCTATTCCGTGGCGACCATACTCCAGCATGATTCCATACTCATTCACAACAGTGTTGTAAAAGTCGTCATCTATAAGCTCCAGAATATTTTCAAAAATATCATTATTGAAATCTGCCATCTTATCTCTGCGAACACTGACTGCATCAATATTTGACTGCGCTAAAGTCTCAGTAAACTTCCCGATTCCGGGTATTGCTGCAGCGACTATATCTTGATTTGCAACTATCGCACGATTCTTAACCAGCTGATACTTGCCAATGGCAGATGTCATTTCTTCATGAATAAGTTCACTACGAATAAATTCAAATTCGCTCTTGCTTCCATAAAAATACTGATCTGTTCCCATATCTTCTACTCTTTCCGGTTTTATTTATTAAGGGGCGTCTTAACCCTTGAAACGCCTGCGGCTGTTACAAAGAATCCATCACCCGGCTTAAGCTGCTTATTGTTAGCTCTAAGAAGCTGTATAGGAGCTTCAAAGAGTTTCTGAACCCTAAGATCCTCAAAGATAAGGATATTCTTGTTAGCAAATACAGCTTTAACAATCTCAGGCGCTGAGAAGCCTGCTGCCGTAGTCGGCACATCTGTAAGGATGATTGCTGCCTTGAGTGAAGCTGCTCTGTTGATGATCTGCTTGTATACAGGCAGCATCTTGTTACCAATAGGCATGCTCTGGTAGTAGTCGTTGGAGTTGATGATAAGCACAAGAAGTGGCTCATTATCGATAAACTCCTGATCTCCGGACATCATGCGCTGATATCTCTCTTCAAGACGTGCTGCGATCTCTTCAACCGCTGCGTTGTACTCTTCCTGCAGGATTGTATAGAGCTTAACGGCTTCAATATTCTTATAATCCTCAAGCAGATGCTCAAAGTTATCCATTACATACATCTCAACAGGTGCCTTCTCTCTGTTGTTATTGAGAGTGTTCATAATGTATGAGATGTAATTCTTCTTGCCCTTGTGACGAGGTCCGCTCAGGCACAATGTGTTCTGGGTAAGAAGCTTGATCTTGGCAGGCATTGTGTTGGCATAGTCAATACCAAGAAGAAGTTCATATTTACCTGTCTCAAACTCAGGATAAGTAGCAGCGATGTAATCGTCGCTATACTCCTTGGGTACCTCAGGAATATTGCTTCCTCTGAAGTCTTTGTGCTTTGCGTTGGTCTCCTTGATAAACGCCTTGATCTGCTCGATCCTGTCAATCTCTTTTTCCGCATCAAAGGAAATATATGTCTGGCACTCATAAAACTCTCGGTCAAGTTCAAGCACGCATCTTCCCGGGGTATCATTGGGACGAAGTCTGCATCTTCCAAGAAGGATTGAGTAATCTGAATCATCATTACAGTTCAGAGCAATCTTTCTTGAAATTGTAGCCATGAGCTTAAGGCCGATTCCTGCTGCCTGAACAGCAGTCATAACAACTGTCACACCCATTGCAAGACCTTCTCTGCAAAGGTTCATGAAGTTGCCTTCATACTGCGGATACATTTCCTTGAATGCATGGAAGTTATCCACCATTACAATGATCTGAGGCAGTTCTGTTTTTCCTGCATCACGGTATGCACTAAATGAACTGAGACCGATCGATGAAAGGATCTCTTTTCTCTTGGCAATCTCTTTTTCCAAAATCCTGAAGAGGTTCTGGATCTTCTCTTCATCAGTTGAAACAACAACACCACCGACGTGCTTGAGGTCTCTGAAGCTTCCAAGGATCATGGATGCGAAGTCCAGGATGTAGATAGTAACTTCAGATGGTGTATACCTCTCAGCAACTCCCCTGATAATGCTCTGGAGAATGTTTGTCTTACCATACTGTGTCGAACCGACAATAAGGAAGTTGTCCTGTGTCAGGTCAAAGTCGATGATTCCCTGATACTGATGTGAAGGATCATCATATACACCCATAGGTATGCATACATTCGCTGACTTGCTCTCATAGCCCTCCACTGTGTATGGGATGACATCCTTGAGGGAAGGAAGACAGATATCAGGAAGTTTCTTGATACCCTTCTCATCACAATACTCGTGGATCCTGTTTACAAGCGCGTCAAGCTGAGTGATATTTCCGTCAGCCTTACTCTTCTTCTGCTCGTAAATGATGGATCTTCTACCGTCCAGATTTACAGCACAGATCTTGAACTGTTTTCCTTCATCGATACTGTCAACCTGTGCAGGCGCACCACTGTACGCTGACTGGAAGAGTTCGAATATCTCGTTGTTACCTACCTGGAGGTATGCACGACCGGGCTCCTTGATCTCAGCAGCAAGAGGAGATTTGAGCACCTCATTACTGTCGCTCTTATCCTGAACCTTCAGACAGAGCTTGAATCTGGAGTTTGACCAGATCTGATCGTTAACGACACCGGCAGGTTTCTGTGTAGCAAGTATAAGGTGAACACCAAGGCTTCGACCGATACGTGCTGCAGAAATAAGCTCCTTCATAAATTCAGGCTGCTCACTCTTAAGCTCCGCAAACTCATCGACAATAAGCACAAGGTGCGGAAGCGGAGTAGGTGTTACTCCCTGCTTGTATAACTTGATATACTCATCAATCCTGTTGGTATTGTATTTTGCAAACAGCTCCTGTCTCTTAAGAAGCTCAGCCTTAATAGACTTAAGGGATCTGTCAATTTCTTTTCCGTCAATGTTTGTAATGGCACCGTTAAGATGTGGAAGGTTTCGGAACTGGTTAGCCATTCCACCACCCTTAAAGTCGATGATGATGAATCCAACTTCGTAAGGATGGAAAAGCGTTGCCATAGAAAGCACATATGACTGGACAATCTCAGACTTACCTGAACCTGTAGTTCCTGCAACAAGTCCGTGAGGTCCGTGACCCCTCTCGTGAATATCCAGGCTGATGACCGATCCGTCACTCTTTACTCCCAAAGGAGCAGCCATAGTCTCATATATCTTGGAGTTGTTCCATCTCTGCTCAAGGTTAATATCATAAGCATTCATGATACCCATGAGCTCATACAGCGTTATGTTCTTGGTAAGTGTACTCTCAAGGCTGACATCATTTACGTAAACACCAGCAAGCTTAAGTGCTGCATTCTCAACTGCTGCCTTGCTTATGTGAGAATACTCAAAGCTCTGCATCTTTGTTCCGTTTTCAATGTCCTGAATATAACCTGAATTGTCGTTGGCACTAAGGAAGATCCTCTTCTGGCATGCTCTGTGGAGCTTCTCTTCCCTCTCCTCAAAGAACACGAAGGAGAATCCCATGTTTCTTGCCTTTTCAACATAGTTGTTGACCGGATGACCACTCATCTTATCAGGTCTGTAGACCAGAACGATAAAATCAGGACCTGCTATGTTCTTGCTTCCTGTTCTGTCACTTGATGAACCCTCTCTTGCAGAGAGCATTGAATAGATCAGCTCCAGTCCCTTCTTGGTGCTCTCCTCATCGTACATGATGAACCTTCTGTTCATCTCATCATCCATAGAGTTCTTGAGCCATCTCACCCAGGAAAAGAGCTCTACGTCCTGCTCATCCATGATGAGGAAAAGCTTAACGTCTTTGTAGAAGTGCTGTCCGGCAATCAGGATGATCATGTTTTTGAGCATCTGGTAAAGCTTATTTCTGTTACCTACAAAACCGATCGCATTTAACTCGCCAAGAGCGATATCGATTGGCATTCCTTCGATGAACTTGTATTTATCATGGAGCTGTTCAGGATATGTCATAAGTTCATCTTCAGTCTCAACATATTCCTGCTTTTTGTAGTCAACCTGATTGGCGGATTCTACCATTCCGTGGCCGATGCTGATATGAAGATAATCTTTATGGCTCTTTTCTTTCTCAAAAAGATGAGAGTCAAAGTTTTCAATATTTCTGAGAGTAAGCGCTGCTGATGTGCCCATTTTCTCGGCAACAAGCTTTTCCTCTTCTCTGCTCTCTTCAATGTCTTTTTCCTTTTTAGTGATATACTCGTTGTACTTTCTGATCCTGTTGGCTACCTTTTTCTTGTAGTCCTTCTTGTTTATAAAGTAGTTGACTATACCAACAATAACGCTTGCGCCCATCATAGCTGCAAAGTAAAACGCATACATCTTATTTGAACTCATGCTGGCTCTTACAAGCATCATGATACCCATGGTTAACAAGGTGGGAAGAAGAGATAAAATAAGACCTTTTTCATTTTTGTTCGGTGCTGAGCTGGGCTGAAGCACTTCAAGCTTCTCATCGGGAAGCTCGTATCTTTGTCTTGCGCTTCTTACAAACTCAGGATATCCTGCTGCCCTGAGCTGCTCATCTTTTCTTGTCATCTGGAGATTGGTCTGAATTCCGGCTGAAGCGGTGGTCCTGAGAACTTCTCCATCCAGGTAAAAGATAATATTATAAAAAGCCAGGAATTTCTTCTCGGCTACTGTGATCTCTTTTTTTCTTACAGGTACGCCGTTTACAGCAACTCCATGACCTATCTTTTCAAGGTTTACAGTGTATGTACCATTGCTGTTGTGAACAAGAGTGATATAATCTCCGCTGGCCATTTGTTCGCCGACATAAATGTCAGCTCCCGAAACGCCACCGATAACAATCTTCTTATCTGACGGAATTGAAACCCCAAGATCGTAGTTGTCCTGGAATGCTCCGAAATCCATTGAGAAATCTATATAGAGGAAAGGAACATCGGATGCAGAATAGCATACTGTGACAATTTTCTCAGTAGTCATCTGGCAGCGAAGCTGTCCAAGGTTGTTTCCTGTTCCGCTCTTTAAGCAGATCTCCTCATTACAAAGCGCAATGTAGGAATCATCCTGCTTTCTTATCTCAATCTTAAAATCTGTAAGGAAATATTCTCTCTTAAGGCTGACCTGGCACTCTTTGTAAGTACCGATGGTCACTGACTCAAAAGAATCTGCCAGCTTTATCTCCTTGTATATTCTGTTTCCGTAAAGTGTTATCTGATAATTCAATTCTCGTTCCTCTGTTACAGGTATTACTCTAAGTTCCTAGCATTTCAATCTGAATTTACTCTTCTCTGCATAAATACTGCTGAGCTTCGTAAGTGCATCTATGTTGATGTTGTTTTCTTCCAGTGCCTTCTGCGCTGCCTGCGCCATTCTTGACATGTATCCCAATCCGGCCCCTCTGATGGCACTGTACATCTCGTTGTACCGGCTCCCTGCATTTTCAGGATCATCGTTTCCAAGAAGTCCTGCGTGAAGACAAGCTGCAACCTTAAGTGAATCATTGCTGATCAGCTTAGGCTTCATTCCAAATGACGTTGCATAATTACCCTGAAGATTGTTTGATACAAAGTATCTGTTGGCACCATCCATCTGATGCCATTTCTCATAAAACTCCTGCTTACTGATTCCACAGACATTTTCCGCGGTCTTGATATCCTCAAGTCCGGCACCTTCTTTTCGTAAAAGAGCTGTGTAAAGCATATCCTTTTTCTCAGGATTGCAATCATAACTAAGTGTTCTGACCCTGCTCTTGTTTCTGGACAAAAGGCTAAGGTATACCGAGAACTGACTGCTTACGTATTCATTGAATTCCTTAACGCCCTGTCCGTATGCTTCAAGAGACTCCCATAAAAGGCTCACTCTCTTTTGTTTTTTTGCACACTCTCTGATATTATCTGTATACAATGCGACATTCAGGTCAATGGTTTTAAGCCTGGCAAGATGTTCCTCAAGCTCTGTTATATCTTTTTCCTGTTTGATACTCTCATTTTCAACAATATCGGTGTTGTCTTTGATAAGACCGCTAAATGATGCCTCTTCTCTGCAGAACTCATCATCAAAATACAGTATATCCTCAGGCCCCAGAGCACATGACGCATACTCTTCTGAAGTGAAGGGATCCTCTCCGGTTTCGAGGATATTTACGAAATCCTCTCTTCTGGCCAAAAGAGCTTTTACTCTTGTTCTACTTTCTTCAAGTGCCCTGATCATGCAATCTGTCTTTTCCATGAAGCCGTGAAGGACAGAGTTCATAAAAACTGTACTTCCATCGTTAAATGCATCCGCATAGGCGCCGGAATTTGCTTCTGCAAGTTTTGCATTTCCGGTCGAAAGTTCACCTCGCCAACCTTCAAGTTTGTATGACAGCATCTGATATCTTTCTGCTGTTTTTGTCAGCCTTTCGGCACTTATAAATGTTTTTAACAAAGTTCGATCCTCAATCTAATTCACGGATGATGTATTTCACAATAAGCTTCTTCAAGCTCTGCCTGCTTAAGCTGTTCCTTTACAGTCTCCAAAGCTTCATCTATTTTAATTTTTAATGCACGGGCATTACTCTCAGAGTCTTCGTCAAGCTTACGGAACTGAGCTGAAAGCTCTCCGGATTCTCCAATAGTCACGCTGTACTGTTTCTGAAGATCCGTAAGGGCTGTTCCCACATTGACTGCTTCATCGATTATCTTCTGAGCATAGGCCTGTGCCATTTCAAGGTTTTCTATATCATCTATGTAATTACTTATATCTTCGGCCCTGCAAGCCATTGAAAATCTCCTTAATTCTTATACACGCTTATCCATCGGTTCCTGTTGCTGCGGGATTTGAAAGAATGGATGACATCACATCCTGATCCTCATTCTGAAAGCCTGAAATCTGTCTGTTTAAATTAGAATGAGCATTATGAGTAAATGATGAGAGACTCTGAAGTTCATTCTCGATCAGCCAGGACATGTTTCCGAAGGAATCTCCCGCATTACCCAGCCACCAGTTTGCCATTTCCTCATCAACTGCTTTTATGGACTCGAGCTCGGTCTTTTGTTCCATTGAAGCATTGCTGTATGATGCAGCAACCGCTCTTGTTACTTCAATATCGTTGATAATGTCTCTCATAAATTTTCCCCTAATAAAACCCAAGTGATGGTTTGACCCATCACCTGGATAAAAAACTAAATTTAGTTATCAGCTAAGAACTTCAATGTTGATTCCTGAAGAAGCACTCTGGTCTGCCTGAGCACTTGTAACAGCAACATTCTGAAGTCTTGATGCAAGATCCTGAAGCTTAGGAACGTATGTAAGCATTGCTGCCTTTGCGTTCTCCCACTGTGTGTTGCAAGATGTGCTTGCATCACCGTGTACTGCTGCAACAAGCTCAACGATTGCATTATCTACGCTGTTTACCTTTGTTACGAGCTCCTCAGCAAACTGATTGTAGCTCTCAGCCTGTGAACGAAGTAACTCGGAATTGATCATCTTATCTGCCATTGTTATATCCTCCTTGTTTTAATTAGATTCCTGCCATGCTGTTTGACTGTGCAACGTCAAGCTGTGCATACATATCAACTGTCTCTGTAGCCCAAAGAACGAATGCATTTACTGCATCTTCCATTGTTGACATATCGGCATCGAGTCTTGTGTAGCTCTCATCGAAAACGCCAGCAGCGTCTCCAAGCCACTCTGCTACTACCTGGGTCTTAAGATTCATCATCTCATCACGCCAGTTAAGAAGAGCTGTCTTAGCGAGCTCAAGGTTCTGAATTGCGCTCTGTGCGCCAGATTCTTCAACACCAATTCTTCCATCGTTTGCCATTTTCTTTTCTCCTTTTAAGATGTATTTATTGATTCGTGCTTCGCACGCTCAATACATATTAAATTCTGTACTGGAATTCCTCATCAGCTATCTTGATGACATCGCCATCTTTGAGCTTCTCTGATGCTCCGGCTTCCAGTCTGTTGCCGTTTACAAAAGTTCCGTTTGTTGAATGACAATCCTGAATAAATACTTCGTTGTTTACAGTATTGATAGTTGCATGAGTCCTGCTGACTGCAGGGTTATCCTTGATGCAGTAGTCAACATGCAGAGAATCCTTTCCAATACTGAAGGACTGTTTATCGACGATAATGTTGTCAGAGTTCTTTCTCCTTATAAGAGTACCTGATGTAATAAGCGGCTCTCCCGGAGGTGTTCCCATTCCCGGATTAAGAAGCGTTGTTGCTCCTGTGTTCTCATCGTGTCCGATGACTCCCGTCTCCATGCTTCCGCTATAGTTGGGAATATTCTCTATGGGTTTCATCTGAGGCATTATCTTCTCAGCTTTTTTCTTTTCTTTCTTTTCCTGGATCTCAGCAAGCTTCTCAGGTGGCATGTTTGCCTTGTGCTGTTTGATGACCATAACAACAGCCAGCGCAATAAGTGCAAGTACCAGTACCGTAAGTACTATAACTGCTGCAATAAGCCATCCGGGGATAGGTGTCGGCTGTGGATCCGGATCAGGAGTAGGCCAGGGTGTCGGAACAACGGGAACTTCCTCCGGTTTAGGATCATTTCTGTGGATCCATATCTCGTAATCCGACTTAGTCATCTTGGTGTACTGAATACCAAGACTGTCAAGCATATTAGCGATCACTGTAGAATCAAGTGAAAAGTAATTATTGCTGTCCTCAACATACTCGTTCATTCCTATTACAAGACCATCTGCATTGAGAAGAGGACCACCGCAGTTGCTCTTACTTATCTCTGCTGTATGTTGGATAAGATCCGCTCCGTTATAGTCAGAAACTGTTGCAACCACGCCCTGAGTCATAGTCACACGGTCATGTGCGTAGTACTCATTCTTCTCGTAGCTTATTCCCTCAGGAAAACCAAGTGCATAAACTGCATCCGTAGTCTTGTAGGGTTTTGTTTTATCGCCAGAATCCTGGACAAGCAGCGTGAGAGGCGTTCTGTTGAGGTTGGGCTGTGCTATTGAAAGAACACAAAGATCAAGGTTCTCACTGGAGTTAACCTCTGTGCACTTAACAGTCATATCATTTTCAAATACAACCTCTGTGTAAGGCTTGATGTTATCCCAGGCATTATCCTTATTAGAAATCTTGTAGTACTTATAAGCAGCTCTCTTTAGAGATCTGTCAGGATTAACAATGTGGTTGTTGGTAATGATATACTCAGTTTCTTCCGCAGATCCAATAAGAATTCCTGTTCCGCCATAGATGATGTGCTTGTTGCCCTTATCATCCTCAAATACTGTGTTAACCTGTACAACACCGTTCATTGCCTGCTCAACTGATTCAACAGTTGAAAAAGGTACTCCGGATTCTTCCTCAGAAGAATCTGCTTCAGAAGCATCATCTGTAGCTATGGCTTCGGTTGAGCCCTCAAGGGTCTCACCTTCAGCCCCATCAATAGCTTCTTCCGAAGTCTCCTCTGTTGCTTCCAAAGTGCTTTCTCCGGCAGTAGCATCCTGAGTTTTCTCTTCCTGAGTCGGGAAAAGAACGTTCTCCATTTTCTCAACGGTTTGATCCGCTGTTGCTGCATCTGATGCATATACACTTGTGGGGGCAAGCATTACGCCTGCCACCATAAGTGCCAATATTGATTTCCTTAACTTAAAATGTGTCATGAAAAACTCCTTTGAGCCATCACGGTATTACTGATCAGCAGATTTCTTTTTATAAATTGTTACTCCGGCTCCTGCGCCTGCTGCAACGATTCCAAGTGCAAGGATCATAAAGATTGCAACTCTTACAGGTCTGTTGATAGTGTTTGTTTCGCCATCATCAGTTGTATGCGATGTTGCAGAAGGATCATCTTCGATTGACTTTGTCTCCTTTGTGGAAACAAGAATGTTGTCATATACGACAGTCTCAACGTTTCCTGCAACGTCTTCAGCAACAATAGTGATTGTCTGCTTGTTCTCTGACTCATTAAGTGTTATGGACTCAACACCGCCAGCAGCCTCAAGAGCTTCAGCATCATATGCGCTAATCTCTTTTCCGTCTTTATAAACTGTAAGGTTTGTAACACCCATGTTGTCTGTTACGTCAATGTTTACAGTGTGAGATGTCTCCTTGTATGTCTCTCCGCTCTCAAGACCTGCTGCAACAATACTTGGTGCTGTCTGGTCTACAGCAAAGTTGATCTCAGCGTCACGGCTCTTGTTGTCCTGTACATTTGTTGCTCTGTCCTTGGTATAAACTGTTACAGAGTAAACACCGTCTTTCTTAAAGTTGTCTTTAGAAATCGTGTATGTATAAGTCTTCCAGCTTGTATCACTGCCCTGCTTGGTTACCTGATACTGTTTGCCGTTCTTGAGCTCTTTTACATCTCCGTCCCTACTGATCGAAACATCCTTGTATGTAAGCTCATCAACGTTGATCTCTGTGATAGCCACATCCTTAGGCTCGTTTGTGTAGTACTCCTCGTTGAGTGCCTTAGCTGCATCTCCCAGAACGAATACTGATCCGAATCTGTTTACAGAGAATACAAGCTGTTCCTTGGTCTCATTACCTGCAAGGTCATAAACTGTAGCCTCGAGGGTGTAGAGATCATCCATTTTCTTAACTCTCTCAAAGTCGGCATAGGAAACAACAAATCCGTTCTCTGTAGGAGCTATCTGGCTTCCGAGTTCAACTGCTCCGTTGTTTGAGCCTGTCATTGTAACGACTGTTGCATCCATATCCATGTACTTATCAACGTAAGTTACTGAAGGAGCAACTGTTCCGTTGTTAGCTGAGAAGTTCTCAACTCCTGCAAACTTTACTTCAGGTGCTGTTGTATCGATTACGAATACATCTGATGTAAATGCTGATGCAGTGTTTCCTGCAAGGTCTTCGCAGTTGATGATGTAACCATATGTACCGTCAGCTGCAAAAGACATATGTGCGTAATTCTGCTTGTCGTCTGATGCAAATCCACCAAGCTGAGGGAGCTCAGTTGCATCAGCCAGAGGCTGTGATGATACCTTTACAAGATCAGAATTGAATGAAATATCTTCAATATCTACAGTGGCTGTTCTCTCAGTTCTGTAGTACATTCCGTTGCGTGGCTCGTTGAAGTCGTATGCAACCTTGATGTTAGGTGCTGTCTTGTCGACTACGAACTCTTCAACCTCTTTTACAGAAGCAGGGTTTTGAGCCAGGTCTTTTGCGGTAATAGAGAAACTGTAATAACCATCCTCCGCAAATGTTACTATCGCCGTATAGGTTGTAGCAGTTTCAGCATCACCATCCGGTATCCATGGTCCTACTTCTGCCTGTCCATACTTGCTCTTAACATCAATCACAGAAGAAGTATCAAATGAAAGATCTTTTACTGTAATTGTTGCTTTTCTTCCGGCATTATAATACTTGCCATTACGTACATCATTGTTGTCAAACGCGATAGGATCAACAATCACAACAGGTGTGGTGTCGACTGTGAAGATCTCTGATTTTATGTCCTCTGCCACACGTCCTGAAAGATCCACAGCGTGTACAGTTACCTGATATGTGCCCTCTGCATCCGTTGTCCAGGTTGCAGTAAACTCTGTACCACCATACTCTCCCTGCCAAGCAGACCCATTAAGTCTTACGTACTCTTCGTTCAACGCACCGTTCTCATCTCTTCTTGAAACAAGCACATATGAAGCGTCTTTATCTAACCAACGTTCTTCTACTTTGACATTTATTGCAACATGGCTGTTGTAGTATCTCTGATAACCGTTTCCAATTGCAATACTAGGCTTAGGTGTTGCTTTATCAACAACAATCTGCTTACTCAATGGTGATGGAAGAAGTTCATCTCCATCTGTGTTTCCTTCTTCATCCGGCTCTTTTTTGTCTTTCGCGTAGGTTTTGAGCTGGTACTTATAACTATCTGTTGACTCCGAAACCGTTCTTACGGAGTAAACCTGCTGTACCACTCTTGTGTTATCCCTGCTGGATGTGTTAACAGCCGGATCAATGATCATGTTTCCATCGTTCCAATGATCCTCATCATCATTGTTAACAACACGAGTGTACTCAGTATCGATTGAAAAATCGTTTACAATTACCTGCCCCGTAATATCTTCCTGATAGAAAGAGATCGTTCCCTGTCCGTCAACCTCTTTCTCTACTCCACCCTGAATATCATACTTAACAGTAGGTGGTAAAGTATCATCGCAATATCCGGGAGTGTCATCTGCGTAATTTCTTTCTCCACTATTTCCTGCACGATCATGCGCTTCAATCTTTTGAAGTCGATACTCTACTGCGCCAAATAGTTCAAATCCCGCTTCAATAATCGAAGGGGTGATTCTCCTTTTAATTACAACATTGCCATCCTCATCAGTTGTAAGATGATCATAGTCGATGTCAAAATGGCATCCATCAACCGTGCCCATCCAAGTATCACCAAACCATCCCTTAAAATAGATATCAATCTGGCACTCAATATAATCAAGGCCGCTCTCTTTTTCAGCTCTATACGCAGCTTCTTCAGCCGGTACAGTAAGTTCGAAGTAAATTGTTTTATTATGTCTACGCCTTACAGCATAAACATTTCCATTGATTGACTCTGAGTTATACCCGGTAACATCAACTTTAACGATATGAGTATCAAACTGCTGCTTAGAAGCACCGATATACTGATAGGTAAAGCTATAATTCTCCTTGTAGTTATTCTCAGAATCAAAAGTAAATGTTGCTTCAACATCATACTTCCTGGTTTCGGTGTTAAATGATGAAGTAAAACTCTTGCTTAATACATCACCTTCAACTCCAATACCTTTAAGCTCCCTGGCTGTCTGGCCTTTATATTTTATGGTATAGACAGTGCCTAGATTTGTTGTGTTGTACCAATCATCCGATTCAACAGTTGCTTCCTTATTGAGCTCACTAACCTCATTGGCACTGTAATAACATACTGTTCTGGAAAGTGTCTTTTCCTGCGGATGATCATCATCCTCATCATGATAAACGACTATTTTCGTAATCTTATATGTACCATGATCAGAAGGAATCCATTCGAAAGCTCCATTCTGATATGTCATATCATCAGTTCTTCCATCATCAAAAACGATCTTCGCAAATGAACCTTCAACCTGTGAAGCTGTCAGAGCCACCTTGAGTTTACTTGCGTTTGTTGAATAAAAAACTGTGCCATTTCCACTAACTGTATAGCTACCGTCACCCCCTCCGCAGGTAATACCATCAATATTTACTTCTATCCTGCGAAGTTCATAAATGAGTTCATATACACTTTCGGCATCAACTCCATTTTCAAATGTACACTCGAGGGTAGTGGAAGATGCGCCTATATCGTTATTACTCACACCATTGAACGATGCTTTTGCCAGTTCATATCCGGTCGGAGCCTTGATGTCAAATGATACAGAAACATTCTCATCATCACGGTTTAACTCAACTCGTTCCGGTATTGGTAATACTTCACTAAAAATGCCACTGGAAATACTACGTCCGTTGGCCATGACCGTTGCCTGTGGAACAGCATGTCCCATTGTCCCTCCGGATTCAGAATCGTTTACTATCTGCTTTACAACTACCATAATGGAATCAGTATTAATGCCAGCCCCCAAAGCATCGGTCTCTACAAGGCTTGCACCCAGCATTTCTGCCTGATACTGTTCATACCAACTTCTAAAATCTGCTATATCTTCATCTGATAATCCATATCTCTCTTTAAGTTCATCATCAGAAAGATCTACAGCACTCCAAAAATCATCTTCAGAAGAAAAACCAAAGCGTTCCATAAGCTCTTCTGCTGATATTGTTTCAGTTTCAGTCTCTTCAGCTTCTTCCTCTGTTTCTTCTGTTTCCTCGGTCTCTTCAACCTCTTCAGGAGTTTCTGTTGTAGGAACTTCCTCTTCAGGTATCTCTACAGCCTCAGTTCCTTCTGAGATTTCTTCACCTTCTGTAACCTCAGCACCTTCCTCGGTTTCAGAAGTTCCTTCTACTTCTTCTGTTTCCCCGGTACCTTCGACTTCTTCGGTCTCCCCGGTACCTTCTACTGTTTCTTCAACAGTTTCGGTTGTCTCTTCAACCGTCTCTTCAACTGTTTCTGTTGTTTCCTGATTTGACTCAGACACCTGAGTCTCGACTGCTACTTCATCATCCGCAGATACATAGACAGTAGTAACGCTACTACTGAGCACGACAGGGATGAGAAGTACTGAAATAAGCCTCCCTAGAATGCGAGACTTAGCGCTAGCTGGTTTCATAACTACCTCCTCAAAAACCAAATAAAATTACATAATACCTACCAACCAGAGCCCCTCAACCCTATTGATAAAGAAATTATAAAAATTTTATAAACTCACTGACAACGGCAATTATAGTGCATTCGCACAGCCATTGCAATAAATTTTTAATCGATGCATTTTTAACGTAATTTTATTTCAGTCGTATTTTTTCGCCGTCATTTTATACAACATTTTTGAAATCAAATATGTTGCAATCTTTTTGAATAATTTTTAATAGCATATTTTGAGAAGTGTATACACGTGATTAAGGAGACGTCAATGTCGCAGATATCCTATAATAGACCAATCATTTACATTATTAAAAAACTGATTGGAGGCATTATGGATATCTCTCACAGAAAAGTAAACAAAACACTGACTTTTGTAGACGCAAACAATACCCCCATTGCGAATAAGGAAATACATATCGCGCAGACCAACCACAGCTTCTTATTTGGCTGCGGAGCTTTTGATTTTCTTCCTCACGTAATGAACGGAGACGAGCGAACCAAAGAGATAACAGACAGCTGGCTTGAGATTTTCAATTACGGAACTCTGCCATTTTACTGGGGAAACTTCGAACCTGAAGAAGGCAGACCAAACACTGACACTCTTATGAAGACTGCCAAATATCTTCAGAGTAAGAATGTCAAAGTCAAGGGCCATCCCCTCTGCTGGCACACAGTGTGCGCCGACTGGCTCATGAAGTATGACAACGAAACAATACTGCGCAAGCAGCTTGACAGAATAGAGCGCGAAGTAAAGGGCTTTGCCGGTGTTATCGATATGTGGGACGTCATCAACGAAGTAGTTATCATGCCCATTTTCGATAAATACGACAACGCCATCACACGTATCTGCAAGGAAAAAGGCAGAGTAGGCCTTATCCGAGAGGTCTTTTCCAAGGCACGCGAGTGCAACCCAAAGGCCACATTGCTCCTTAACGACTTCAACACATCAATCAATTACGAGATCCTGATCGACGGATGTCTGAATGCCGGTGTGCCCATAAGCGCTATCGGGATCCAGTCTCATCAGCATCAGGGCTACTGGGGAAAAGAGAAATTGGAAGAAGTTCTGGATCGTTTCTCATCCTTCGGACTTCCTATCCATTTCACCGAGAACACTCTTATCTCAGGCGATATCATGCCCGCGCATATCGTGGATCTCAACGACTGGCAGGTAGATGAATGGCCAAGCACTCCCGAGGGAGAAGATCGTCAGGCAAGAGAAATCGAAGAGATGTACCGCATTCTCTTTTCACATCCTCTTGTTGAGGCTATTACAACATGGGACTTCAAGGACGGCGCATGGCTCAATGCACCAAGTGGATTTTTGAGAAAAGATCTTTCAAAGAAGCCGTCTTTTGAGATGCTAAGGAAACTTGTTAAGGAAGAGTGGTGGACCGACACCACTGTAAAGACTGACGATAACGGCCGTGTAGACTTCTCAGGATTTAAGGGTGAATACAGACTGACCGCCGGCGACATGCGCGCAAATGCAACATTCTTAGGCGATCAGGAAGATGTTATCAAACTTTCAGGCAGTGTAAATTGAGAAAGTTTATCAGGATAGTGCAGCATATCCGGCATATATATGGTATGGGTCTTCCTCATACTTTTGGTAAACAGTGTGTTGTCTTTATTCATGAACTATCCTCACCGACTCTGCGTCGGAAAGGGTTTCTGTTATGCCGCAGAGC
>JAEEGF010951785.1_pt1 | contig 20011 bp, 16 predicted proteins | sample 9134171 | NCBI WGS metagenome assembly JAEEGF01 (sample SAMN16246542, study PRJNA631951) | gut metagenome | biome: gut microbiome; feature: rumen; material: AP-attached | host: Bos | place: Iran: Karaj | collected 2018-10
TCCGCTTCCTCCTCCGGCCCCTCCGGAACGGCGGTGGCGTCGCCCCCGTCCTCCCCGGGCGCCTTCGGGTCGGCGCCGGCGCCGGCGTCCTCCTCCGGCAGCTCAGCCGGTTCCTCCGGGAGCTGCACGTCTTCCGTCAACAGTTCTTCCGGCGTTTCCGCCAGGGGTTCCTTCCGGTCCCTGGGGGAATGGTCGCCTCCGAATCCGCCAAATAGCTTCATTTTCTTTGTTCCTCTTCTTCAAAATACGCCAGCGTCTGCCGGGTGAGCGGGATCTCCGTCCAGCCGCTGCGCCGGACGTGCTCCAGGGTCTGCCGCATGGCGGCGGCCATGGCTGCGTTCAGATCCTCCTCGGCAAGACGGCGGACCTCCTCCAGGCCGGGATGATCCCGGGTGGGCTCGATGCAGTCCGCCAGCCAGATGATCTTTTCCAGAAGGCCCATTCCCGGCCTTCCGGTGGTGTGCCACAGGATGGCATCCCGGATCTCCCGGGAAGCGCCGAACAGGCCCCAGGCCGCCGCCCCGCCGGAAAAGGCGTGGAGCACCTGAGGGTACCGCCGGGCGAATTCGCTGTTCAGGATCGACTGTCTGTCCTCCCCGGTTAGATCCTCCGCCGCGCCGATTCCCGGGATTATACCATACTCTGCGCATAAGCGCAACTGTTCTTCCGGGGACATCCGCTTTGTGACGTCGTGCAGCAGGGCGGCATTCTCCGCATCCAGCACGTCCGCGCCCCAGCGCCGGGCCAGGCGGACGGCGGTATCCCGGCAGCCCAGCACGTGCTTCACCCGTTTTTCCTTGTACCAGGGTCTGACCAGACGCCAGAGGGCCTCCGGGTCCGGCCTGACGCCATACAGCCGCTGGCGCAGCACATAGGCGTACAGGGCGTCCGTGAGCCATCCGCCCCCCTCGCCGCGCTTCAGCGCCTCCCGCAGGAGGGTGGAGGAGATCACGGTGGGCTCCAGGCGGATGAGCTCCACCCTTGCCCCGTATTCCTCCCGAAGCGCCGACGCCTTCTCCTCCAGGGCGGGCACGTCCTCCGGGGCCCGGGGATAAGCCGCGATGCACAGGTGCTCCAGCAGCCAGTCCGCCCGGTACCACCGGTCCAGGCTCAGGAACATGTCCGTGCCGCAGAGGAGCCACAGCTCCCCCGCCGGATCCTCTGCCAGCAGCTGCCTGGCCGTATCCACGGTGTAGCTCCGTCCGGAACGGCGGATCTCCAGGTCCAGCGCCTCCGCGCAGGGCAGGTCCTCCGCCGCCAGCCGGGCCATCTCCAGGCGCTGGGAAGCGGTGGCCGTATCCTCCGGCAGGGTCTTGTGGGGCGGCTCCCCCGTGGGGATCCAGTACAGCTTTTCCAGGCCGAGCTGCTCCGCGGCGGCTCTGGCCGCCCGGATATGGCCCAGATGGGGAGGGTTGAAGGTGCCCCCCAGGAAGCCCCGTTTCATGCCTTGGGAAGGGTGATCTTCGGGGATTCCGGATCCGGCCGGTACAGGACGAAGCGGCTGCCGATGACCTGCACGCCCTCCGCGCCCGTCTCCCGGGCCAGGATGTCCCCCGCCTCCCGGGCGGTGAGCATGGCGGTCTCCAGCACCCGGCACTTCACCAGCTCCCTGGCCGCCAGGGCCTCGTCCGTCTGCCGCACCACGGCTTCCGTGACGCCGCCCTTGCCGATATGCACGATGGTATCCAGCCCGTTGGCCAGGCCCCGAAGATATGCTCTCTGTTTACCCGTCATTCTGCAAAACACTCCCTGAGTTTCCGCTGCATTTCCGCCAGGGCCAGGGCTCTGTGGGAAATGCGGTTCTTTTCTTCCATGTCGATCTCCGCCATATGGCGGCCGTCCGGGAGCCGGAAAACGGGGTCGTAGCCGAAGCCGCCGTTCCCCCGGGGGGCAAGGGCGATCTCGCCGCGGCACTCCCCTCTTGCCGTGAGCACCCGTCCGTCGGGGAAAACCGCCGCTATCACTGAGACGTATTTTGCCCCTCTTTGTTCCTGTCCTTCCATATTCTTCAGCAGGAGCTTCCAGCGGTACTCGTCGCTGAGCTCATGGCTGCCCCCGTATCTTGCGGAATGGACGCCGGGCGCCCCGTCCAGGGCGTCCACCATCAGGCCGGAATCGTCCGCAATGGCGGGAAGGCCGGAGGCCTCCATCACCGCCCGGGCCTTGATGACCGCGTTTTCCTCAAAGGTGGCGCCGTTCTCCTCCGGCTCCAGATCCACGCCCGCCTCCGCCTGGGACAGGACGCGGATCCCCTGCTCCCCCAGGATGATCTGCATTTCCGCCAGCTTCTTTTTGTTTTTGCTGGCCAGTACAAAGCACAGCTCCTTCATGACAGCAGCGCCTCCGCGAAGGCCTCCGGGTCGAAGTCCAGCAGGTCGTCCGCCTGCTCGCCGACGCCGATGAGCTTCACCGGGATGCCCAGCTCCCGGTCCACCGCAAAGACGATGCCGCCCTTTGCCGTGCCGTCCAGCTTGGTGAGCACCAGCCCGGTGACGTTTGCCGCCTGGCTGAACTGCCGCGCCTGCAGCAGGCCGTTCTGGCCCGTTCCGGCGTCGATGACCAGCAGGGTCTCCCTGGAGGCTCCGGGCAGCTCCCGGTCCAGGATACGGCTGATCTTGTTCAGCTCGTTCATGAGGTTCGTCTTATTGTGGAGCCTGCCCGCCGTATCGCAGATGAGCACGTCCGCCCCTCTGGCCTTGGCGGCGGCGATGCCGTCGAACACCACAGCCCCGGGGTCTGAGCCCTCCTCATGGCGCACGATGCCCGCGCCTGCCCGGTCCGCCCAGATGCCGAGCTGTTCCGCCGCCGCGGCCCGGAAGGTATCCCCCGCGCAGAGCAGGACCTTTTTGCCCTCCGCCGTGAGCCGGGCGGCCAGCTTGCCGATGGTGGTGGTCTTTCCCACGCCGTTGACGCCGATGACCAGGATCACGGAGGGCTTTGTATCCAGATGCAGGCCGGGGTCTCCCGCCTCGGCGAGCTGGGCCGTCAGGCTTTCCTTCAGGGCTGCGCGGATCTCCTCCGCGCCCCGGAGCCCCTCATGCTTCGCCCGCTCCCGCAGCGCGTCCACGGTCTCCACCGCAAGCTCCGCCCCCACGTCCGCCAGGATGAGGGATTCCTCCAGCTCATCGAAGAATTCGTCGTTATAGCCGGTGAAGCTGTCCAGCAGCCCGGTGAGGTTCTTTCTCGTCTTGCTCAGTCCGCTTTTGATCTTGTCCAGAAGTCCCATCGTCTCACGCCTCCGTGTTCTTGACCGCTTCCTGCAGGTCCACCCGCAGCACCTGGGAAATGCCCTTCTGCATGGTGACGCCGTACAGCATATCCGCTTCTTCCATGGTGCCACGCCGGTGGGTGATCACCAGGAACTGTGTGTTATCCGACATGCGCCTGGTATACCGGGCAAAGCGGGTGACGTTTGCCTCGTCCAGGGCAGATTCGATCTCGTCCAGCACGCAGAAGGGCGCGGGGCGCACCTTCAGCATGGCAAAGTACAATGCGATGGCCACGAAGGCCCTTTCGCCGCCGGAAAGCAGGGTCAGGGTCCGGAGCGCCTTCCCCGGCGGCTGGACCCGGATCTCGATCCCGCAGTTCAGCACGTCCTGGGGATCCTCCAGCACCAGCTCCGCCCTGCCGCCGCCGAAAAGCTCGGTGAAGGTCTCGCTGAAGCTGGCCGCCACGGACTGGAATTCCGCGGAGAAAATGCGCTCCATCTCCGCCGTCAGCCCCGCCAGCACCTCCTCCAGCTCCTTCTTGGCCTTGTCCACATCGGCCTGCTGGGTGCTGAGATAGGTATACCGCTCGTTGACCCGCTCGAAATCCTCGATGGCGGCCAGGTTGGGCGTGCCCATGGCGCTCATCTCCCGGCGGAGCTGCCCGGCCCGCTTCTGCGCCTTCGGCCCGCTTTCCAGCTCCATGCGCTGGGGCTGGGCGGTGGTCCTGGTCAGGCCGTAGCTGTCCCAGAGCTTGTCCACCAGCTGCTTTTCCTCCAGATCGGCTGCGACCTTCTTCTGGCCCGCCTCCGCATAGCGCCGCTCCAGCTCGTTGATGCGCCGGTTGCACTCCTGGGCGTCCCGCTCCGCCCGGCTCCGCCGGGCTTCGTGCTCCTGCCGCCGGGCCATGGCGGCCTCCAGCTCCGGGCGCTCCAGGTCCGCGCTTTTCCGCTTCTCCGCCGCCCGGTCCCGGGTCTCCCGGATCCCGGCGTCCAGCTCCCCGTTCTGCTGATGCAGAAGGCCGGCGCGCTTTTCCCGTTCCTCCCGCTCCCGGCCATAGCCGAGGATCAGCTCCTCCCATTCCCGGATGCCGTTTTCCAGGGTCTCCCGTTCGCCGGCGATGGCCGCCTCCCGTTCCCGGAGTCTGGCCGCCGCCTCGGTGAGCTCCTGCAGCTTCCGGGCAATGCTCTTTTTATCCTGGCTGAGGGATTCCGCCTCCGCCTGGAGCCGGCGTGCCTCCGCCCGGTGCGTCTCCGCAGCCTGCTTTGCTTCCCCGGCGGCTTTGGCGAGGCGTTCCGCCTCCGCCGCTGCGGATCTCAGTCCGTTCTCCGCTCCCGCCAGGCTCAGCTGCACCGCCTCCGCCAGCAGGCCCCGCTGCCGATTCTCCGATTCCAGCTTCAGCACCTGATCCTGGATCTCCCGGAGCTCCCCGGCGGCAGACTCCGCCGCGTATTCCGCGTTCGCCAGTTCCTTTCTGGCGGCAATGAGCCGGTTCTCCGCCTCCTTGACCCGGCCGCGCAGGGTATCCTCATCCTCCCGCAGCCGCTGCAGCTCGTTTGCCCGGGACAGGATGCCCACGTTCCTGGCGGCGCTGCCGCCGGTCATGGAGCCGCCGGCGTTCACCAGCTGCCCGTCCAGGGTCACGATGCGGAACCGGGCGCCGAAGCGCCGGGATATGGCGATGGCCGCGTCCAGATCCTCCGCCACCACCGTTCTGCCCAGAAGATTGCGGATGATCTCCCCATATCGGGGATCGTATTCCACAAGGCGGGAGGCGACGCCCTCGCAGCCTGCCATCCTGCCCAGCTCCCGCTCCTGGAGCTCATTCCCCCGGATGGCGGACAGGGGCAGGAAGGTGGCCCTGCCGGCGTCCAGCTGCTTCAGCCGCTGGATGGCCGCCTTGCCGTCCTCCTCCCGCTCCACCACGATGCTCTGGAGGGAGCTGCCCAGGGCGGTCTCCAGGGCGACGGTATACCGGTCCTCCGTATGGATCAGGCTGGCCACGGTGCCCAGAATGTTCCGCAGGGTGCCCCGGGAGCTCTCCCGCATCACGACCCGGACGGCCCGGGAAAAGCCCTCGTATTCCTTTTCCATATCCTCCAGAAGGCCGATCCGGGACTGGGCGGCGCGCAGGTCCATCTGCATCCTGCTCAGGCTCTCCTCCAGCTCGGAGACCTGCCGTTTCCGGCCTTCGGCCCGCATGCGGTAACCGCTGAGCTGGTTTTCCGCCTCCACGGCCTTCTGCTGTCTGGCCTTCAGCTTTTCCCGGGAGGCGGCCAGAGCCTCCTCCTCCTGCTTCAGCCGCCCGAGGAGGCGTTCATGCTCCTCCCTGGCCTCCGCATCCTGCCCCGCCCGGCTGTTCACCGAGGCGGTGATGGTCTCCAGCCGCGCCTCCGCCGCCGCAGCGGCGTTCTCCTCCTCGGCAGCCCTGGCGGTGAGCCGGTCCAGATCCGCCTCCGCCACGTCCGCCTGGCTGCTGGTCTCGCTGCTGTCCCGGAAGAGGGCGTTTTTCTGCTCCGCCAGTCCGGCCTGCTCCGCGTCCAGCCCGGCGATCCGGCTGCGGCGGTCCTCTATGCGGCCGTACAGCTCCTTCTCCCGTTCCTGCTGCCGCCGTTCTTCCTCCTCCAGCCGCTCCAGAGCGGCCAGGTTGTTCTTCTTTTCCGCTGCCAGCAGGTCCGCGTCATGCTCCAGCCCGGAGGCCTCTCCGTCCAGGGCGCCGATGCGGCTCCGCAGCGCTTCCGCCTGCTCGTCCGCCTCCCGGATCCCCTCGCTGCAGGTCTCCGAGAGCCGGTAGAGCTTTTCCAGCTCCTCCTTATCCCGGGCGAGCTGGGCGCCCGTCTCCTCATACTCCTCCGCAATGAGCCTGGTCTGGTCCGCAAGCCGGTCCAGGGCGTCCATCCACAGGGATATTTCCAGACCCCGCAGCTCGTCCCGCAGGATCAGGTATCGCTTTGCCGCCTCCGCCTGCTTCCGCAGAGGCTCCAGCTGAATGCTGATCTCCGAGAGCTTGTCCCCCAGGCGGAGCATATCCTGCTCCGTGCGGTCCAGCTTCCGCTGGGTCTCCTCCCGCTGGTACCGGTATTTGGAGATGCCCGCGGCCTCCTCAAAGATCTCCCGCCGGTCCGTGCTCTTTGCCGCCAGGATCTCATCCACCTTGCCCTGGCCCACCAGAGAGTATCCGTCCCGGCCCAGGCCGGTATCCATCAGCAGGGCGTTCACGTCCTTCAGGCGCACCAGCTTCCTGTTGATGTAATACTCGCTGTCGCCGCTGCGGTAATACCGGCGGGTGAGCATGACCTCGTCCGCATCGCAGTCCAGGGCGCGGTCCTCGTTCCCCAGGATCAGGGAGACCTGCGCGAACCCGGCGGCGCTGCGCTGGGCTGTGCCGCCGAAGATCACATCCTCCATCTTGCTGCCGCGCAGAGCCTTGCTTCGCTGCTCGCCCATGACCCAAAGGATCGCGTCGGAAATATTCGATTTACCGGAGCCGTTCGGCCCGACGATGGCTGTGATGTCTTTTTCAAAGCTGATCCGGGTCTTGTCCGGGAAGGACTTGAAGCCCTGGATCTCCAATGCTTTCAAATACAATGTTATGACCTCATCCGATGGAATAGAATCGTGTTATTATATCAGGAAGCGCGGGATTTTACAAGAAAGAGCGAAAGATTTTCCGCATCTTTTTTCCGCAAGGAACAGATCGCACTCCTTGTTTCAAGGATCAAGTGCGGATAAGGCGGTATACTGCTGCTGAAAAGCAGAAAACGGGGGCGTCGGCTCCCGTCTTCTGTGCATGAATATAGTCTTGCATGTTTACCATAGGATGGCAAGGATCTGGGCCCCCAGGACCACACAGATCAGGGCGAAGGGATAGGTTGCGGCATAGGAGGCAGCCACGTCCTCGGTGCCGCAGGAGCTGATCAGCGCGCCAAGGGCAGGCGTGGAGGTCATGCCGCCGCATACGGACCCAAGGGTTGTGAGGGTGTCCAACTTCATGAGTCGGGCCGCAAGACAGGCCAGGATCATGGGGATAAGCGTGACGATGATGCCGAAAACAAACAGCTTGATACCCTGAGCCATCAATACCTCCACAAAACCCTGGCCGGCGTCGGTTCCAGCGCCGAGAAGGAAGAGGCAGAGGCCAAGCTCCCGCATGACCTTGACGGTACTGTTGGGCGCGGTGATGGAAACAGGACCGATATGGCCGAAATGTCCCACGATCAGGCCGATAAAAAGCGGTCCGCCCGCGGTGCCGAGAGAAAAGCTCATGCCGCCGGGGAGCGGGAACTTCACCTGACCCAGCAGGATACCGAAGACGATGGTGAGGGCCATGGGCAGCATGCCGAAGGGCTCCAGATGCAGATATGTTTTGCCGCTGTCTTCCAAGCCCTCCTCGGCATCGCCGAAGTTCTTGCCGTGGAGGCTTTCCCGCAGTTTTTCCACCTCGGCAGGCACATTGCAGCCCACAAGTTTGGGATAGAGCTGAACGAAAAGGACCACGCCAACCACGCCGAAGGGATAGGCAATGCCATAGCCCACAGAGGCCAGGGATTTCGCCTCTATGCCCTTCGCGGCGAGGACGGATGCGGTGGCTTCCGTGGCGGCGGCAAGGCCGGGGGTAGAGGTAAGCGCGCCGGTATAAATGCCGATGGAGAGATCAAAGCTTACGTTGAGGAGCTTGCCCAGGGCCACCGTGACAAGGCCGCCCACCACCACGATCATGACGCCCAGGGTCAGGAAAGCGTAGACCTTCTTTTTGAAGTTGCGGAAAAAAACCGGGCCTGCGATCATGCCGACAGAGCCGACGAAGATGGCCAGGCCGAAATTGCGGACAACGGAGGGGATCTCTACCCCGAAATGCCCAAATACGAGCGCTACCAGAAGGATGCCTGAGGTGCCGAGGGAAAGGCCCTTGATCTTCACAGAGCCAAGGAGATAGCCAAGGAGAAGGATCAAGAAAATTGCCAGAAAGCTGTCCATGCTCAAACTTCCTCTCTATCCGTATTGAAACTGGCGGAAACGCTTTGGCTGGTATCACTATACGCTTTTCTGCGTGATTTGTCCACCCGGAGGAGGCGATTGATCTTCCGTGGAAAGGACCCTTGGAAGAAGGCAGCCCTCTATAGGCACGAAACGAAGAGAAGCCAGGGAAAAGGTTTCGATGAGCTTTCTTCGATTCTCCCCGTGCTGGCCGATCATTTGGGAAAGCTGGCGCGGGGCGATCCCGATACGAACATGGGAACCGGACGGGATCCCCTGCAGAACTTCCTCCGCGCGATGCAGCAGCATCCGGCTTTTGACAAGTTCCCCCAGCGCGGGATGATAAGCCCCGGCAGCAGCTTCGCAGGAGGAGAGCTCCTCCGTGGGATTCAGGCCAAGACGGATGACGGGGACCCGGGCTTCTTCAAACAGCGGCAGGAGCCTAGCGCAGAGCTCCACCGCGTCCTCGATCGTATGCTCGCTGTATTCCCCTTTTTTCCAAAGATCAAAGAGCTCCGTGTCCCGGACGATCACCGTGGGATAGACGCGCACGCCGTCGGGACGCAGGGCGATCAGCTCTTTTGCCGTGTACAGGCTTTTCTCCGGGCTGTCCCCGGGAAGACCGGTCATCATCTGGAGGATCAGCTCCAGACCGGCTTCTTTCACAAGGCGGGAGGCGCGGCGCACATCCTCCGCCGTATGCCCGCGGCCGGAGAGACGCAGGACTTCCTCTTCCATGGACTGGGCGCCAAGCTCCACGGTGTCGACTCCGAAAGAGCGCAGCCTTGTAAGGATATCGGGGTCGATGGCGTCCGGTCTTGTGGAAAGACGGACGGAATCGATCTCACCGCGAAGAACAGCCGCATGGGCGGGAGCAAGCAGCGCGTTTTGCAGCTCCACCGGGATGGCGGTGAAGCTGCCCCCATAAAAGGCCAATTGCCGCTTTTCCCCATGACGGGGAAAGGCGGCTGATTGTTTTAGGATCTGCTCCACATCGGAGGCAGTGGCCGGTTTCATCTGGCCGGAGATCCGGCGCTGGTTGCAGAACACGCAAGCATGAGGGCAGCCCAGGTGGGGGACAAAAACCGGCAGGACAGAGACCCTGGCGCTCATGGGGCAAGATGTTCCAGCGCCTCGCGGGCGGCCATCTGCTCGGCTTCTTTTTTGCTGCGGCCGCTGCCTTCGCCCACGGGGACGCCGTTTACCAGGACGCGGAAGACAAAGGTCTTGTCATGGTCCGGGCCGGACTGGCCCAGCATTTCATAGCTGATGAGCTGATTGGGCTTGCGCTGAACGAGCTCCTGCAGAGCGGTCTTGTAATCCTCGCTGCGGTGCTGTTCGCCAAGATCCGCGGGAAGCAGCAATTCGTTCAGGATGAAGCGGCGGGGCTCCTCCAGGCTGCCGGAATCCAGGTACATGGCAGCCAGGATGGACTCCACCATATCAGCCAGGATGGAAGGGCGCTCTCGGCCGTGGGTGCGCTCCTCTCCCCTGCCGAGGCGCATGTATTTCCCAAGCTCCAGGCGCTGGGCGATGCGGTGCAGGCTCTGCTCACAGACAAGTTCCGCCCGCAGCCGGGTCATGCGTCCCTCCGGGATGGGAGGATCCTGACGGTAGAGAAAATCCGCGGTGATGTGGCCCAGGATGGAATCGCCCAGGAACTCCAGGCGCTCATAACTCTCCTCGCCGGAGCAGTTGCGCTCGTTGGCAAAGGAACTGTGGGTCAGGGCTGTTTCCAGCAGCTTGCGGTTCCGAAAGCGGTAACCGATGGTTTCTTCCAGCTTCTGCATATCACTCTGTTTTCAGCTTCATATCGTCGATATGAGCGTTGATCTCCTCGATGATGCCGGAATTGACAAAGGCAACTGCCTGGCGGATGGCGGCAAAAAAGCTGGCAGCGTTGGAGGAGCCGTGAGCCTTGATGACAGGCTTGGAGATACCTACCAGAGCGGTGCCGCCCACCTCGTTGACGTCCATGGACTTCTTCATGAGACCCAGGTCCTTCTTCAGGACCAGAGCCGCCAGCTTATTGACGGTGTTCTTATAGAAGACGCCCTTGAGGGACTTCATCATATACTTGATGACGCCTTCGGTGCCCTTCAGCAGGACGTTGCCGGTAAAACCGTCGGTGACGACCACATCCACGCTGCCGTCAAAGACATTGGTGCCCTCCACATTGCCGAGAAAATTGATGCGGCCCTCCTCATGCGCCTCCTTGAGAAGCTCAAAGGTCTGGTGCTGCAGAACGCCGCCCTTGGTGTCCTCAGTGCCCACATTCAGCAGGCCCACCCGGGGACTCTCGCAGCCCATCATACGCTTGGCATAGAAGCTGCCCATATAGGCAAACTGCAGGAGATATTCTGCGGTGCACTCCACATTGGCGCCACAATCGATGAGCATGACGCCGTTTTTGCCGGCGGGAAGCACGGGAGCCATGGCGGCCCGGCGGATGCCGCGGATACGTTTGACCGTGAGGGTGGCGCCGGTGAGCAGGGCGCCGGTGCTGCCGGCGGAGACGAGCGCGTCTCCCCTGCCGTCCTTCAGAAGGGTCAGGGCCACCGCCATGGAGGAATCCTTCTTGCGGCGGGTGGCAGTGCTTGGATCGTCCTCCATGGTGATGACATCCCGGGCATCCACGATCTCAATGCCGTTGAGATCCTGCTGGCCCTCCTGCTGCAGCACCCGGCGGATGGCTTCCTCCCGGCCCACAAGCAGCAGCTCCACCTGGAGCTCTTTTCTGGCACGCAGCGCGCCTTTTACGATTTCCTCCGGGGCCTTGTCGCCGCCCATAGCGTCAACGATGATCTTCATAGGAAAAAATCTCCTTCTCTCGTATCTTGTCGATCCATTCCAGAGAGCGCCGGGAAATCTCGGCGTTCTTGTTGCGTTTGCCCTTCACCCGATAGCCAAGAGGGCTGATGATGCCGAAATTGATGTTCATGGGCTGGAAATCGCCCACGCTGCCGCCGGAGATATACAGGCCCAGAGCGCCGATGGCAGTTTCCTGGGGGAAATCCACAGGAGGAAGGCCCAGAACGCGGGCGGCGGTCTCGATGCCCACCAGCATGCCGGAGGCGGCGGATTCCACATAGCCCTCCACGCCGGTCATCTGCCCGGCAAAGGAGATGCGGGGATCGCTCCGCAGACGATAGTAACGGTCCAGCAGCTGAGGGCTGTTCAGGTAAGTATTGCGGTGCATGACCCCATAGCGGACAAATTCCGCATTCTTCAGAGCCGGGATCATGGAGAAGACACGCTTCTGCTCGCCCCAGGTGAGATGTGTCTGGAACCCCACCAGGTTATAAAGCGTCCCGTCGGCGTTGTCGCGGCGGAGCTGGACCACGGCGTAGTTTTCCCTGCCGGTGCGGGGATCCCGCAGGCCCACCGGTTTCAGCGGGCCGTAGCGCAGAGTATCCACCCCACGGCGGGCCATGACCTCCACGGGCATGCAGCCTTCGAAGACGCCGCTGTCATCAAAGCCGTGGACAGGGGCCTCTTTCGCGGAGACAAGCTCCGTGACAAAGGCCAGATATTCGTCCCTGTCCATGGGGCAGTTTACATAGTCCGCCGTGCCCTTGTCATAGCGGGAGGCGAAAAAGGCGCTGTCCATATCCACGCTCTCCAGGGTCACGATGGGGGCCACGGCGTCATAGAAATGCAGGTCGCTCTCCGGACAGAGGGCGGCAATGCGTTCGGCAATTGCGTCGCTGGAGAGCGGGCCTGTGGCGATGATTACCTCCCCTTCCGGGATAGCGTCCGCCTCGGCGGTGACGATCTCCACATTGGGCAGGGCGCGCAGCCGCTCTGTGACGGTGCGGGAAAAACCAACCCGGTCCACGGCCAGGGCGCCGCCGGCAGCAACCCGGTTCAAGTCGGCGCTCTCCATGATGAGAGAGCCGAGCCGGCGCATCTCCTCTTTCAAAAGGCCAACGGCGTTGGTGAGCTCGTCACTTCGCAGAGAATTGGAGCAGACCAGCTCCGCAAAATAGTCCGAGCTGTGGGCGGGACTTTTTTTCAGCGGTTTCATTTCTACAAGGCGCACGGGAATGCCCCGTTTGGCCAACTGCCAGGCACACTCGCTGCCGGCAAGGCCCGCGCCGAGAACCGTTACTGTTTGCATGACTTAATCCTTCGTTTTCGCCGTTTTACGCGCGGCGGGCTTCTTTGCGGCAGCGGATCTGGAGCTTGTCTTTTTGGCGGCAGGCTTCTTTTCTTCGCCGCTCGCGGCGTCTTTCTTCTTTTTCTGATAGCCCCGTTTGTCCTCAGGCACGAAATTGACACATTCCTCGTTGACGCAGAAGGGCTTCAGCGCACCGCGACCGGATTTCTTGAACATGGTCTTGCCGCAGGCGGGACAGAAATCCTTGGTGGGTACGTCCCAGGTGATGAAGCCGCAGTCCGTTCCCCGCTCACAGGCGTAGAAAACATAGCCTTTCTTGGAGGTGCGCTTGAGGATCTTGCTGCCGCACTTGGGGCATTTACCGGGCATTTCCACCACGATGGGCTTGGTAAAGGTGCACTCCGGGAAGCCAGGGCAGGCCAGGAACTGACCGAAGCGGCCCTTTTTGACCACCATCTGGCGGCCGCAGACTTCGCAGCGCTCGTCGCTGAGCACATCGGGGACCTTCAGCCGCACGCCGTCCAGGTCTTTTTCAGCCTGCTCCATCTCCCGATGGAAGCCACCGTAAAACTCAGTCAGAACATCACGCCATGCAGCCTTGCCCTGCTCGATGCCGTCCAGTTCCTCCTCCATATGATTGGTGAACTTCAGGTCCACGATATCGGCAAAGTGATCCTTCATCATCTCCGTCACGATCTCGCCAAGCGGCGTGGGGCGCAGGTACTTGCCCTCTTTGAGCACATAGTCATGGGCGGTGATGGTGGTAATGGTGGGGGCGTAGGTGGAGGGACGGCCAATGCCCTTTTCCTCCATGGCCCGGATGAGGGTGGCCTCGGTATATCTGGCGGGAGGCTGGGTGAACTGCTGGTCAGGCAACATCTTCTCCAGCTTCAGCAGCTCCCCTTCCTCCAGAGAAGGCAGGGGGCTGGAGATCTCGTCGCTCTCCTCATCCCTGGCTTCCTCGTAGACGGCGGTATAGCCGGGGAATTTGAGCTCGGAGTAATTCGCGCGGAAGGTATAGCCGGCGCTGAGCACGTCCACAGAGACGTTATCATAAATGGCGTTGGCCATCTGGCAGGCAGTAAAGCGGCCCCAGATCAGCCGGTAGAGCCGGTACTGCTCCTGGGTCAGGTCCTTGCGCACAAGCTCCGGGGTCAGGCGCACGTCGGTGGGACGGATGGCCTCATGGGCATCCTGGGCGCCGGCCTTGGTCTTGAAGCGGCGGGGCTGGGAAGGAAGATAGCGGTCTCCGTAGCGCTCGCCGATAAAGCCCCTGGCAGCGCCGAGGGCTTCTTCAGACAGGCGGAGGGAGTCGGTACGCATATAAGTGATGAGGCCGACAGAGCCCTGTCCCGAGATCTCCACGCCCTCATAGAGCTGCTGGGCAATGGACATGGTGCGCCGGGGCGTCATGCTGAGGCGGCGGGAAGCCTCCTGCTGCAGGGTGGAGGTGATGAAGGGGGGCGCAGGGCTCCGCTGCTTTTCGCCGCGCTTGACGCTGCCCACGGTAAAGGGGGCGTCTTTTACGGCATCGATGACGGCATCTACGTCCTCGCGGCACTTGAGATCCATCTTCTTTTCGCCCTTACCAAAGAAACGGGCGTTGAAGCTGCCGCCTTCCAGTCTGGAAAGCTGGGCATCCAGGAGCCAATATTCTTCCTTCACGAAGTTCTGGATCTCGTTTTCCCGATCCACCACCATGCGGGTGGCGACGGACTGGACCCGACCGGCGGAAAGGCCCCGTTTGACCTTGCGCCAAAGCAGCGGAGACAGGGTATAGCCCACGATCCGGTCCAGGATCCGGCGAGCCTGCTGGGCATCCACCAGGTCCTGGTCGATATCCCGGGGATGCTGGATACTCTCCGTGACGACCTTCTTCGTGATCTCGTTGAAGGTAACGCGTCGCGCCTTACTGTCCGGCAGTTCCAGAAGCTCCTTCAGGTGCCAGGATATAGCCTCTCCTTCCCGGTCAGGGTCCGTTGCGAGATAGACCGTACCGGCGCTTTTGGCGTCCTTTTTGAGCTGCTGGATCAGCTCCGTCTTGTCCCGCACGGGAATATACTGGGGCTCAAAGCCCTTTTCTATATCAACGCCCATCTTGCTCTTGGGAAGATCCCGCAGATGCCCCATGGAGGCAGTGACCTTATAGCCGCTGCCCAGGTATTTTTCGATGGTTTTGGCCTTGGCGGGAGATTCCACGATTACAAGATTTTTCGCTTTTGCCATGATAGTTCCTCACTTTTTGGTGATATTCAACTGATAAAAATTGCCCGGAGTGCGCTTGACGTAGTTCTTGATGGCAAGAATGGTCAGATGACGGAGCACAGTTGCCGTGGGAAGACCCGTGCGCAGAATGATATCGTCCACATGGGTCCCGGCCGCATCGATGGCCGATACGATAGCCAACTGATCCTCCGGAAGACCAGAGAGCTGATTTCTCAGGTCAATATAGTCCGGGGCAGCGGGCTTGTCAACGTCTTTTTCCTCCTGCACAGGCTCCGAAGGCGGCACGGGAGGCGTTTTGGAACCGGAAAAAGGTGCAGGATCATTCCCCGCGTTCCGCAGTTTACCGGGAAAGAGAATCTGGAAATCCTGCAGCACGTCCCAGCCGCAGGTGGCGAGATTTGCACCCTCCTTCAACATGGAAAGGGTACCGGCGCTGTTCTCCGCATTCACATTCCCCGGAACGGCAAAGATCTCCTTCCCCTGTTCCAGCGCGTCCTGGGCAAAGAGCCGGGTACCGCTGCGCTCCGGCGCCTCCACCACCACAAGGGCAACCGAGAGACCCGCGGCAATACGGTTTCGCTCCCGAAAGAACTGCTTTTGCGAATGGCGGCCTGGCGGGTATTCGCTGATCAGGCAGCCTCGAACGGAAAGCTCCTGGGCCAGACGGGAATGCTCCTCCTCGTGGGGCGTGCCCAGCACGCCGATACAGCTGCCTTGGGCCAAAAGGGCGCCGCGGGCAGCCTCCGCATCGATGCCGTGGGTCAAAAGAGACACGACCGTACCGCCGCAGCGACAAATCTGGAAGGCCATATCGCGGCTCATTTTCAAGCCGTAAACGCTGGCTTTGCGTGTACCGATGACGGCGACAGCCGCTTCCCGGTCCAACTCCGGCAGCTTCCCTTTGGCATACAATACCACGGGAGGCGCAAAAATATTCCGCAGTCTTGCGGGATAAGCGGCATCCTGATAGGTCAGGATCTGCAGACCCTGTTCCTCACAGGCGCCGAGGATAGCGCTGACCTGAGAGAGATCCCTCTGCTCCAGGCGCTCCGCCTCCAGGGACGTGACACCCGGAACGGAGGAAAAAGCACCTTTCGGGGAGAGCCAGGCCTTTTCCGCATCTCCGAAATGGCGGATCAGAGCGGCCTTGGCCTTGGGACTTACCGAGGCGGCGGAAAGCCAGATCCAGTATGCAAGAGAAGCCAAAGCCAACACCTCCCCGATTCACGGACGATTATAGCAGACGGAAGCCTTAGCGGCAGGCCTCCCACATGAGGACAGCCGCCGCGACAGCAGCATTGAGGGATTCGCTGTCCGGCCCCATGGGAATCACAACGGTCTGATCGCTCATGGCGATGAGTTCCGGACTGAGGCCGCGGCCCTCGCTGCCAACGGCCACCGCTGCGCGGCACAGAGGGACCTTGCGCACGTCAACGGCACGCTCATCCAGAGCAGCCGCATAGAGCGGAAGCTCCTGATCCTTCAGAAAGGAAGAAAGGAAGTCCCGGTCGATTTCCAGGACAGTCTGACGAAAGATAGCGCCCATGGTGGCACGCACGGTTTTGGGATGATAGAGATCGGCGCAGGCGCCGATGAGAATCACCGCGTCCATGCCGAAGGCATTGGCCGTGCGGATGACGGTGCCCACGTTCCCGGGATCCTGAACACTCTCCAGCACGATGGCGTTTTTGAGCTTGCCGGGTTTGTTGCAGCCGCGTATTTCCACGGTAAAGAGCGGGCCGGGGCTGTTCTGCATGGGAGAGGCAAAATCAAAAAGCTCCCCGGGCACGATATACTGACGTGTCTCATCGGGAAACAGGATCTCCCCCGCCTTCTCCTTCCAAAGTACGGAAGTGACCCTGGCTCCGAAAGCCAGCGCCTCCTGCAGGGTCTTGACCCCGTCACAGAGATACTCCCCCTGCTGACGCCGGTAGCTGCCGTCGGAGGCTAAAAGCCGGACGTGCCGGATATATGCGTTTTTGCGCGAGGTGATCGTTTCCAAAAGAAGGCCCGCCTTCCGCTGTTTTATTATTATAGTACTGCCGCTTGCCATCATACCTTGTCGGAAAGCATTTTGCAAGCCCCAAAGAAAAGAACAGATCCCCCGGAGTCGTTCTCAAGGGGATCTGTTTCGACGGATGGACTTGCATCAGTCCAACGTTTTGCTGTCTTCCATGTCCAGGATCTGGCGGAACTGGGTCTCGTACAGTTCCCGGTAGGTGCCGCCCTTTTCCAGAAGCTCCTCGTGAGTCCCGCACTCGGCGATGACCCCGTCCTTCACCACAAGGATCCGGTCCGCTTTCAGGATGGTGGAAAGCCGGTGGGCGATGACGATGCTGGTGCGGCCTTCCATCAGTGCCTCAAGCGCCTCCTGGATGGCGTTTTCGGTAATGGAGTCCAGAGCCGACGTGGCCTCGTCCAGGATCAGGATCTTGGGATCTTTCAAAATGACACGCGCGATGGAGAGGCGCTGCTTCTCGCCTCCGGAGAGCTTAAGACCCCGGTTGCCAACCATGGTCTCCAGGCCATCGGGCTGATTATGGATGAAATCGCTGAGGTTCGCGATATAGCAGGCGGCATCCAGTTCCTCCTGCGTAGCGTCTTCCTTGGCATAGAGCAGGTTCTCCCGGATGGTACCGTTGAAGAGGTAGCTGTCCTGGGTTACGACGCCGATCTGCTGGCGCAGATATTTCAGGTCAAAATCCCGCACATCCACGCCGGCGATCCGAACAGAACCCCCCAACACGTCATAGAGTCGCGGGATCAGGTTGACGACAGTGGATTTGCCGGAGCCGGAGGGGCCCACAATGGCATACATCCTGCCGCCGGGGACGGTAAAATCGATATCGGTGAGCAGGGGCTTTTCCGGGTCGTAGGAGAAGGAGACGTGATCGTAGACAATGTCGGCGTCGGTCACATCGGGCTTGAGGCCGTTTGGCGGAGACTGAATGGGATTTTCCATGTCGAAATAATCGAATATCCGGGTGAAAAGGGCCAGAGATCGGGTGAAATCCACATGGATATTCAAAAGGCTTTCGATGGGTCGATAAAGCCGGTTCACCAGAGCCACGGTGGCCGTGATGGTACCGACAGTCAGACTGGCGTCGGCCTTCGCGATGATGAACCAGCCGCCGGCAAAGTAGATGAGCAGCGGGCCAAGCTGAGTGAACATGCCCATGACCACACGGAACCACTTGCCGCTGCGCTGTTCCTTGAGCTGAAGCTGGGTGACCTCCTCGTTAACACCCACAAAGCGCTGATACTCCCGCTCCTCCCGGGTAAAGAGCTTGACCAGAAGAGAACCTGAGACCGAGAGCGTCTCGTTCACCAGCTGGTTCATCTCATCGTTCTTGGACTGGCTCTCGGTAAGGATTTTCCAGCGGGTCTTGCCGACGCTCTTGGTAGGGATGACCAGAAGAGGAATGACTACGATACCGATGATGGCAAGCTTCCAGCTCATGGTGAAGAGGGCGACCAGGGTGGTGACTACGGTGGCGATGTTGGAGACGATGCTGGAGAGGGTGCCGGAAATGACAGAGCTCACGCCGGAAATGTCGGTGTTCATGCGGGTGATGATATCGCCCTGCTTTTCCGAGGTGAAGAAGGCGTGGGGCATGTGCTGCAGATGATCGAACATCTGGTTCTTCATATCGAAGATGATGCGCTGGGAGATCCAGGCGTTGATATAGCTCTCCAGCACGCTGATGATCTGGGAGCCTGCCAGAGTAATAAAAGCCAGGATCAGGAGCTTGATGAGCAGGGTGAGGTTCTTCCCCACAAGGGCCTCATCGACGATTTTACCGGTGATGATACTTGGCAAAAGGCCAAGGACGGCGGAGAGCAAAATCGCCGCAAAGACCAGCACAAACTGAAACCAGTAGGGCTTCAGATAGGACAGGATACGCCGGAGCAGCGCAGCGCTGACCTTCGGCATGTTTTTCTTTTCATCCTCCGTCAGAAAACCGCGGGGCCCCATGCCCCTTCCGGGTCCGGCCATAGGATCGCTTCCCTTCGCTAAAGATGGTCCCATTGTATTGCGCGCAAGAGAATTCGTCAAGAAAAATGCGTATAAAAAGCGATCATCATAAAAGAGATACGAAAGAGAAGATATACCGCGTATCTGGTATACGGGATCAAAACCAGTTTTTTCAAATTCCTATAGACTTTGCAAGTTTATCTGTGTTAAGATGTGAGCATCGAGAGATGAGAGGAGAACCGATATGTTTGACATTCCTGTCATAGCCGGTGCCGCCGACTGGATCAGCGCTGTTTTCAGCGGCATGGACCAGAGCGTCACCCTCTTTATCCGCCAGCTGTATGAGTTTGGCGGCGATCCCATGACAAAGTTCATGGAGTTCGTATCCCTGCTGGGCAAGCACGGCATGTTTCTGATCGCCCTGTCCCTGGTGCTGGCTTTCTTCAAGAAGACGCGCCGCTTCGGCACCGCCATGTGCGCCGGCCTCTTTCTGGGAGCCCTGCTGGTGAATGTTTACCTGAAGGACGCCATCGCAAGGCCCAGGCCCTATACGCTGGACTTCTATAAGCAGCTCTGGATGACCGTTGGGCAGAATGTGGAAAGCGACTTTTGCTTCCCCTCCGGCCATACCAACGCCGCCTTCGCGGCAATGGTGCCTGTATTCATCCTGGGCAAGAAACGCTGGAGCTGGCTTGCGCTGGTGTTTGGCGTGCTGATGGGTATTTCCCGCATCTATCTGGTGGTACACTTCCCCAGCGACGTGCTGGCCGGCATGATCACCGGTACGGTGACGGGCATGATCGGCACCTTCTGCGCCCTGATCGCGCCGCGCTGGTGGTACCGCTGGGATGTATTCCGGAAGCGGGCCAAGGAAGCAGAGGATTAGGATGTTCGGATTCGGCAAGTTAAAATTCCGCGGCGTAGACAAGAGCCTCGTCTCCGATGAGGAGCACCGGCAGGACTACGAGACAGCGGAGAGCATCGGCAGGGTACGGCTTGGGAAGCTCTGCCTCTACTACAGGGACCTGGGGAAGAAATACTTCGTCCCCTACGAGTACATCGACCGCTCCTTCACCCGGATCAGCGAATGTCAGCCGGACGACAGCCCAGCCTATTATTACTACCGGCTGATCCTGGTCCACGGAGAAAAAGAATTTGCAAACCTCATCTTCAACAAGGAGGAAGAGGTAGACAGGATCCACGCAAGACTTCAGGAGATCCGACCGGAGATCCAATACGGCTACGTTCCCCCCGCCGACGGGAAGGAACGCCCCAAATTCATGTAAAAAAACCGGAAGGCTATGACAAGAGCCTTCCGGTTTTTCTATTATGGAGCTGGTAATGTGACTCGAACACACGACCTGCTGATTACGAATCAGCTGCTCTACCGACTGAGCTATACCAGCACAGGAGTTTTTTCAGCGAATGAGAGTATAGCACAGAGCAGAGCAATAGTCAAGTTGCAGTTCAGAAAAGAAGCTTTGGAAACTGTAGGGTTTACAATGA
>JAEEGF011473393.1_pt1 | contig 20008 bp, 15 predicted proteins | sample 9134171 | NCBI WGS metagenome assembly JAEEGF01 (sample SAMN16246542, study PRJNA631951) | gut metagenome | biome: gut microbiome; feature: rumen; material: AP-attached | host: Bos | place: Iran: Karaj | collected 2018-10
TATGCCTATTATCATTATTTATCTGTTCCTTAGAAAATACATCATTGAAGGTGTTACAAGAAGCGGACTTAAGGGTTAAGTTGATCACTTTGGCAAATGCCAATGATGATAGATATGTATTACCGCAAAAGCGGAAAAAGAGAGGAGATCTATTATGAAAATCAAAAAGATCGGCGCAGGCATTCTTGCATCTGTAATGGCAATGTCTATGCTTGCTGGTTGCGGAAGCAGTGCTAACACTGAAGCTCCTGCAACAGAAAACAATGAAGCAGTAGCTACAGAAGCTGCTACAACAGCTGAGGAAGTAGTTGCTACAGGCGAAAAGACAATCGAGCCTACAGAGGTTACTTTCTGGCACTATATGACAGGCGGACTTGAAGAGTCTCTTATCGCTCTTACAGATGAGTTCAACTCAACAAATGAGTACGGCATCACAGTTACACTTGTTAACCAGGGTAATGCCGGAGACCTTCAGACAAAGCTTCAGGCAAGTGCTGCAGCTGATGCACTTCCAGATCTTACACAGGCATACAACAACTGGCTTACACCTTACCTTGATAAGGTTGTTCACCTTGATGACTTTGTAGCTAACGATTTTGACAACTGGGATGATGTTGTAGAAGCTTACCGTGGTGAGTGCTCTGAGTTCGGATTCGTACACGCTGTTCCTTTCAACAAGTCAACATATGTTCTTTTCTACAACAAGACTCTTTTCGATGAACTTGGTCTTGAAGCTCCTAAGACATGGGCTGATGTAGAAGCTGATGCTAAGGTTGTATACGATGCAAAGGGAATTTCTTTCATCGGATATGATGATGCAACAGGTGTTGTTGAAGCTTCTCTTATCCAGAACGGTGAGAAGTTTGTTGACGAGAACGGTGCTCTTTTCAACACAGACGGTGGTCTTGAGACATTTGAGTATCTTTCAAACCTTTACAACAACGGATATGCACGTCTTGTAGGTGAAGATCAGTTCTTCTCAAACGTACTTAGCAACCAGAACATCGCTTGCTATGTAGGTTCTTCTGCAGGTGTTTCTTACATCAAGGCTGAAGGATGGGAACTTGGCGTTGCTCCAATTCCTGGAAACAAAGTAAACGCAGCTAACATGGCTGGAACAAACATTGCTATGTTCGCACAGGATTCAAACAAGCAGCTTGCAGCTTGGGAATACCTTAAATTCCTTACAAGCACAGAAGCTACAACAAAGTTTGCTGTTTCAACAGGTTACCTTCCTGTAAGACAGTCAGCTTATGAATCTGCTGATTACAAGGCTTATATGGAAGAAAATGTTTGTGCTGCAGCTTGCTATGAGCAGTCAAAGGATTTCTTCTACTCACCAACATTTGATGCTTCAAATGATATCAGAAACAATGTAAAGACTGTATACGAGCAGCTCGTTCTTGAGAACGCAGATGCTAAGACATGGCTTGATACAATGATCAGCACTGTTAACGCACAGTTCTAATTGTTGAAAATCTTTAAAATGTAGAAATAGAAAAGCTTTCTACTTTTATGGTAGAAAGCTTTTCTTATCTGATAGAATTCCGGGAATTATATGAGATAAGGAAAGCTTTTTGAAGTGCAAGGAGGTTGTTTTATATAATGACACAGTTGAAATTTTACAGTGGACTCAGGGAAATCGGTGGCACAGTTGTTGCCATAGAAACAGATAAGGCAATATGCATTTTTGATTTTGGTTATGCTAATGCAGACAGGCTGGATGATAAAGTATATACAAGGCCCGGGAAAGAAACTACTGACCTTGTGAAGCTTGGAATTCTTGATAGAGTAGACGGTATATATGAAAAAGAAGATGCTCATGCACTTGGACTGAAGGCATATGGAGAAGTAGATAAGGAAGTGTTTGTCATCATTTCTCATATGCATATCGATCATATGGGAGGACTTGGTTCACTTGCCAAGGAGCTTCCTGTATATATGAGCAGTGACTCAGCAATTCTTTACCATGAACTTGGAGTAATGGGAGAGTTAGAGCTTAGGGAACATGAAAATGTTCTTCCAATAGATTATGATGGCTCTGTTACTGTTGGAGATATTAATGTTACATGCGTTCAGGTTGATCATGACGTTATGGGAGCCTGTGGCTTCCTTATTGAGACAAAAGAGGGTAAGATCTGCTATACAGGTGATTACAGATATCATGGATTCCATCCTGAGATAAGCAGTGCTTTTGCGGAAAAATGTAAGGGTGCAGACCTTATGATCACTGAAGGCGTTACCATAAGCTTTGCAGATGTAGATATGCTTTCTTTGGAAGGCCCTGTCAGAGATAACAGTGAATGGACTCTTCTGGAAGATATGAAGACTCATTCCAAAGAAGAGAGCGGTCTTATCGTAATAAACAACTATAACCGTAATGTAGAGCGAATCCATCGCATGATAGGAGCGGTAAAAGAATGTGGAAGAACTCTTGCATTGGAACCGGCTCAGGCAGACTATGTAGCAGCATTTTTCCCTGAGGATGAATTTGAGGTCTATATTCCTGAGGGTGGAGAGCTTACAGCACCTCTGTTAAAGAATAGAAAAGTAGTTACCAGAAAAGAAATTATGGCTAGTCCATCTAAGTATATCCTTCAGCAGGACTATAAGAATGCATATGAGCTTTTTGATCTTAAGGAAGTAATTTCTTTATACCTTCATATGGATGGAGCACCGCTTGGTGATTATGATCCATCGTTCAAAAAGTTTTATGCATTATTGGATGTTCTTGGAATCAATTATAAGAGATGTGGTCTTGGTGGTCATGCGGAACCATATTATCTTAGAAAAACAGTAGATACCATAGCACCAAAGACATTGGTTCCGCTTCACAGCTTCAGACCTGAGCAGTTTAGATCAAATATGGTAGAAAAGATTATTCTGCCAAATGAAAATGGAACAATTACACTGGGCATCTAAACTCAGAATAAGCCTTTTCTCCAGGACTTTTGGTGATAGCGGACAAACGCCGTAACACCTACGATTGTCCAGGTAATTCCTGTAGCAACCCAAAGTCCCCATGCACCAAGAAAAGGGAGTGAACAAAACAGCGCCGGGAAGATGACTCTTCCTACCATTTCTGAAATACCGGAGATGAGTGGGAACCATGCATCTCCGGCGCCGTTTAATATTCCGCGGCATACATATATTGTTCCAAGTGGAAGATAAAATGTAGACAGTATTCGCATAGCTGTTCTGCCAAAAGCAATTACTTCCGGTTCGTTTACAAATATTCTCATAAGGAAATCACCGAATATCCACATGAGTGGAATCATAACGGCAGCATATATTCCCATCATGGTCATTCCGATTCTATAGCCATTCTTTACTCTGTCACCCTTTTTAGCACCGATATTTTGTCCTGTATAGGTAGACATAGAATCACCAAGAGCTTTAAACTGCATATTTACAAGATTTTCAATTTTGCTGGTAGTAGTAAAAGCAGCGATTACCACTGAACCAAAGGAATTGATGACTCTTTGCAAAATTACAAAGGAAAGAGCTATGAGCCCGCTCTGGAGAGCCATTGATCCGCCAAGAGTATAGCACTTTATAATGATATCTTTATCAACTCCAAAGTCTCTTTTCTCAAATCTGAAAATCGGATTTCTGATAAAGGCATAACCTATGGACAAAAGTGCAGAGAGAGCCTGTGCTGTAATAGTTGCTACAGCAAGTCCCATTACGCCAAGGTCAAAATAGATAACAAAAGTAAGGTCCATAAAGATATTAAGAAAACTCGATACTATAAGAAAATATAGGGGAGTTTTGGAATCGCCGATACCTCTCATGATGTAGGAGATAGTGTTATAAAGGGCAGTTCCGATAAAGCCTATACATATGATAGACATGTAAATTACTGAGTCTTCAAGGATGTTCTCAGGAGTTTTCAGACCATATTTCAAAACCGGTCGGGACAAAGAAAAACCTAAAAATCCTACAAGAATAGAAGTGGCACTGACCATATAAAAGGCATTTGTGATAGTTTTTTTGACACCGTGATTGTCACCTGAACCAAAAAACTGGGACACGATTATGCCGATTCCTGTGGCAAGTCCATTTCCCAAAGCGAAAAACAGATTGGTGATATGTCCTGTTGAGCCTACAGCTGCAAGAGCATTTGCATCTATGAATTTGCCTGCAATTATAGTATCAACTATATTGTATAGCTGCTGGAATATATTGCCGATCATCATCGGCATCATGAAAGATACGAGAAGGCTGAAGGTATCACCGTTTGTCATATCCTTTGAGTATTTTTTGGGTAAAGCATTTGCCATTTTGGGGAATTCTCCTATGTTCTTGAAATAGTTTTAGACAAAAAATTACTGCCGTGGGGAAAGAAAGTAAAACCCAGGCAGTAAATATAGTATAGAATATGATAATAGAAAAAACTAATTAAAAGGTATGCTTGTGCTATGAAAAATTATTATTTCATGCTATTTAGTAAAATGTAATGAAATTGCCATTTTTCTGCTTGCTTTCATACATTGCGCTATCAGCTTGTTTGTAGAGCTTATCAAAAGAAAAAGTATTATCGGGACAGCAGAAAGTAGCCCCTACACTTACGCTAAGTTTCCAGTCTTTTAGCTCTGGAAGGTCGAATTTGTTCACGTTGGCAAAAAGTCTTTCGGCAACCAGACGTCCGATATCTACATTATCTACTCCGGAAGCAAATACTGAAAACTCATCTCCGCCAAGTCTGAATACAACGTCTGATTCTCTGAATGTTTCGATAAGACAATCAGCGATTCCTTTGATTACCTTATCGCCAACATCATGACCGTAATTATCATTTACAAACTTGAAATGATCGGCATCCAGTAATAAAAGCATACCGCATTTACCTTCTTCAAGAGCATCAAATATTTTATCCTCACCGCCACGCCTGTTCAAAATGCCGGTAAGGCCATCTGTTTCAGAACGACGCCTTAAGTCTTCCTGCCTCTTTTTATCTTCGTCTATAGATTCTGTAGCCCAGATAACATGATGAAGATTGCCTTCTTTATCCCAGTCTGCAGCGATAAAATGCATTCGTGTCCAATGATTGTCAATATCTATAAAATCATGGGAAATTGATCTGGTATTACTCAACCTTTCTGCTATAGTTGAAAAGTCCATGAACTGTTCAAGCATATTTCTGGAGGATTCCACAGCAATTGCCTTAACGATTTCATCAACTCTGGTTAAGGAAAAGTTCCCTGAAGAAAGGATTTCGGAAAGCCTTTCGCTGACCCACATCTTATTTAGCTTCAGATCCTTAAGGTCAAGAATTGAAAGAGAAAGATAAATATCTGCTATAGCAGTAAGTTCACTCTGAAGCTGCCTTGTTTCATTATGCCTTCTTCTGAATAAACGAAACGCAAGTAAAAATGCGAAGAAAACAATAGACAGAACAACGATTGAGTGTATGTGAATGAAAACTATGGAGCTGTAGAGCTTGCTTTCATCATAAACAAAAACAGAATACCACTCATTGGTGATATGTCTGCTAAATACGAGCTTGCGTGCACCGTCGTCGCTAACAGAAAAGATATTATTTTCATTTTGGGACAGAATTCCATCATATATTTTCTTATGAAGTGCAATTCCATCATTGGAATAGTTTTTCCCAATTTCATCTTTATCAGAATGAGATACAATCTTTCCGCCGGAATCGATGACCAGTGCTGATTCTAATTTTTCGTTTTCGAGCATTTCTTCATCGATCTTTTGTATACCATCAAGATAAATGTCCATCGACAAAACACTTTCTTTATCATCCAATAATTTGCTGACAGACATCATAAGTGCATTGGTCTGGACGTTTATATATGGCTCGACAAAGGCAACTTCGCCATCAGCTTTTTTGGCATCAATATACCAGGGTCTTTCAATCGGATTAAAGCCTTCAGGTGGTATCCACCCTGAGCTGTCAAGGTATTCGCCGTTTATATAACCGTAAATTCCTGTTGGATTACTGTCTACAACGCTTGAAAATGTATCAGTTCCATTTATCAGAAATTTATTTATTTCTTTGTTGGTCATACCATCAGCAAGCATTTCCTCAACACTCTTGGAAGTCAGAAGAATGGCATCTTTGGGAATACTAAGATAATGCTCAATATCCTGAGACATGGTAATAGTGTTGGCATTGCACATGTTTAAGATACTTTGCTTGGATACGTTAAAAAGACGTAAGAAAACAGAGATAGAGACTGTAGCTCCGGCAACCGCAATAAGAACAATGATAAGACAGTCTTTTATTAGTGCTGCGTTATTAGTATTCTGAGAATTTCTATCCATACATCACCTATGGCCTCTCCGAAATACGTTATCGCTACGATACTGCAAGGAAAATTATACCATATTTTTGTTTGTGCCGAGGGCATTATATGGAGTGTTTATGTTTATTTTAGATTTACATAAAGTGATAAAAATCTATTATGCTACGATAAATCATAAATCCTGGGCTGAATTTTTATGCGGACATAGAGGTCAGCGTACTGAGATGGACTTAGTTCTTCAATGTAGTTTAATTGAAAGTTCTTTTTAATCCCGTTCTTTATAAGGATGTCGGCAGCCTTGTTATAGGCAATCGCAGCCTCAGCCTCTGAATTATAAATGCCAACTACATAGTTACTTTTAATATGTATAATAGCCTTATATTTTACAAAGCCTTTACGGGCAAACTGGCGCACGCCGCGGTAACGGTTAAGGATAATTATATTTTCATATCTAAGGTCAGTGGGGTCGTCGTTGGCAAATCTGTAATCCCGCCCCTGTACTGCATAGCTCTTTATGCCATAGCGCTGCAGAACAGATAACTGGCTTCCGTAATCAGCCACAAAAAGATGACTGCCTCTTTTCATTATTTTATGAGAGGAGTAGTAGAATAAGTCATCTATATCAAACTTTAAAACGTAATCGGGAGTGAGATAGTACAGAAAATAGTTCTGCTCCAGATAAATTGGATTGGAAATATATACACCCTTATCTCTGAAATTTACAAGGACGACACTTTTTTCAAAGGGGAGATTCATTCCGGGGCGATAAGAGGAAATAGTATAGCTTTCATTATAAAGAATGTAGTAGGCCTCATCATAGACAGCGCTTGCCCTAAGTTCATCTTTATATGAACCCAAAGAAATATGCTTCCCACAAAATGTTATGGAAGCTCGGTAAGAAGGTGTTCCGTTCTTTAAAGTAGTAGCATATACCCCAACTCTTTTTTTGGAATTCAAGATTATTCCCCCATTATGGTTACATAGCTGTTTACAGTGCAATTTGTAAATATATGAGAAAAAATTTTAGGTTTACTTTACTAATTCAAAGTGTTAAATTATTATGGATGTACCTTATACCAATATGGTATACTAGTGTCATAGTATGTGATATATATCACAACACTATTTTATCAACAAAAGAGGAGTAAAGGCAATGGAAAAGGAAGTTTTGTACAGTAGCACCAGAGGTGCTTTGGGTAATATTCGTGCGTCTGAAGCGATACTTAGAGGACTTGCCCCGGATGGCGGTCTGTATGTTCCGGATCATATTCCGCATCTTGAGAAATCCCTTAGAGAAATTGCAGGACTTAGTTATCAGGAGACTGCTTTTGAAGTAATGAAGCTTCTTCTTACAGATTATACTGAGGAAGAGCTTAAATACTGCATCTCTCACGCATATGATTCAAAGTTTGATACAGAAGAAATTGCGCCTTTGACAGAAGCAGGCGGAGCTTATTACCTGGAATTATATCATGGTTCAACTATAGCTTTTAAGGATATGGCTCTTTCCATTTTGCCTTATCTTATGGTTACAGCAGCCAAAAAGAACAATGTAAAAAATGAGATTGTTATTTTGACTGCAACAAGTGGAGATACAGGAAAGGCAGCACTTGCTGGTTTTGCAGATGTTCCGGGAACAAAGATCATAGTATTTTATCCCAAGCATGGTGTAAGCCCTATTCAGGAACAGCAGATGGTTACACAAAAGGGAGCCAACACTTGTGTAATCGGTATTGAGGGCAACTTTGATGATGCTCAGACCGGTGTTAAAAAGATATTTACCGATCCTGAACTTGCAGCAGTTATGGACAGCAAGGGATTCCAGTTCTCATCAGCCAATTCCATCAATATCGGAAGACTGGTTCCTCAGATCGTATATTATGTTTATTCTTATGCCAAACTTCTTAAAGAGGGAAGAATTGCGGATGGCGATTCTATAAACGTCGTTGTTCCAACCGGCAATTTCGGCAATATACTTGCAGCATATTATGCTAAGAACATGGGGGTGCCTATTGCTAAGCTTGTTTGCGCATCCAATTCCAATAAAGTACTTTTTGATTTCTTCAAATCAGGTGAGTACGACAGAAACCGTGACTTTGTGCTTACAGCTTCACCATCAATGGATATTCTCATTTCTTCAAATCTTGAGAGACTTATCTATCACATTGCCGGTGACAATGCGGAAAAAGATGCTGAGTTCATGGGCAAGCTTTCCAAAGACGGTAAGTATGAGATTACTGATGAGATGAGAAGTAAGCTCGTTGATTTCTTCGGTGGTTATGCTTCTGAAGATGAGACTTTTGCTACTATAAAGAATCTTTTTGAAAAGACAGGTTATCTTATCGATACTCATACAGCGGTTGCAAGCTGCGTATATGACAAATATGTTGCAGAGACAGGTGATAAGACTGTTACAGTTATCGCTTCTACGGCAAGTCCATACAAGTTTACAAGAAGCGTAATGAACGCTCTGGGGCTTGGAGATGACAGCAAGGATGATTTTGAACTTGCAGACAAGCTTTCAGAAGTATCTAAGGTTGATATTCCTGAGGCTGTTACATCAATAAGAACAGCTGAGATATTGCACAAAACAGTAGTAGATAAAACAGAAATGGAGAAAGCAGTCAAGGATTTCCTTGGGCTTTGATTTAAATAGAAATGAATACCTTTAATAATATTTTTGATATTTTAATTGTTTTTGGCGGAGCTATGATTCTGTACTATGCAGAGCAGATGAAAGCAAACGATATCATCAAGGTTGGTATAATCGTTCCGCCTTCAGTAAACGTAAAAGGAATGAAAGACAGGGAAGGCTTTAAGAACTACGCTTTTCCAAGACATGTCTTTCAGGGACTGGTACTGATTCTCCTTGGAATGATCGGAATAGGTCTTGACCTTTATGGAAGAGCAGACCTTCATGCACTTATTTATATAGTAGTGCTCGCATTTTACGTTATCGGTAACTTTGTGATCGAAAAGGGAAAAAAGAAGTTTTATTAAACTAGTTGTCTAATTGCTTATATAACAAGGAGGTGCGTATGGATTTAGGAAAAGGTTACTATTCGGACAACACACCGGAGATTGTTGAATTATCTAAGCTTTCAGAACAGGCAGACCTGATCGAGAATGAGCTTTTCATCAAATATGATGTAAAAAGAGGTCTGAGAGATTTAAACGGAAAAGGCGTACTTACAGGCCTTACCAGAATTTCAGAAATAATAGCCAAAGAAGTAGTCGACGGAAAGGAAGTACCAAAGGACGGAGAAATATACTTCAGAGGCTATGATGTACACGAACTGATTGATGCTGCAGTAAGAGAGAACAGATTTGCATTTGAAGAATGTGCATATTTGCTTCTTTTTGACAAACTGCCATCAGGAAAAGAACTTTTCGAGTTTGAAAAGCTCCTGGGAATATATAAGAGCCTTCCACCTACTTTTGTAAGAGATGTAATCATGAAAGCTCCCAGCAGAGACATGATGAATACTCTTGCTCGAAGTGTTCTTACGTTGTATTCATACGATGACTATGCTGATGACGTTTCACTTCCAAACGTTCTTCGCCAGTCGCTGCAGCTTATAAGCATGTTTCCTCTTTTATCCATATACGGATATCATGCTTACAATCATTATCATGAGGGCAATTCTCTTTTCATTCACCCGCCACGTGAGGAACTGTCAACAGCAGAGACTATTCTATACCTGCTAAGACCGGACAGCCAGTATACGGAGCTTGAAGCCAAGCTCTTGGATATCTGTCTTGTGCTTCATATGGAGCATGGCGGTGGTAATAACTCATCTTTTACAACCCATGTTGTAAGCTCCAGTCTGACGGATACTTACTCTGTTATAGCTGCTGCTATAGGTTCTCTCAAAGGACCTCGTCACGGCGGTGCCAACATTAAAGTTGTTCATATGTTCGACGATATAGAGGCAAATGTAAAAGACTGGAAGGATGAGGAAGAAGTTGCTGCATACCTGGATAAGATTCTGAATAAAGAAGCCTTTGACGGAGCAGGACTTATATATGGTATTGGACATGCTATTTATTCCAAGTCCGATCCAAGAGCCATGATATTAAAGAGCTTTGTCGAGAAGCTTGCTGTAGAAAAAGGAAAGGAAGAAGAGCTTGCTCTTTACAAGCTTGTTGAGCGTCTTGCACCTCAGATCATCAGCGGTGAGAGAACGATGTATAAGGGTGTAAGTGCAAATGTGGACTTTTATTCCGGATTTGTTTATAGAATGCTTGACCTTCCGGAAGAGCTTTATCCAACTATTTTTGCCATGGCAAGGATTGTTGGCTGGAGTGCTCACAGAATGGAAGAGCTTGCCAACAATGGCAAGATTATAAGACCTGCTTATATGGCAATTGAACCAAGAAAAGAATATGTTTCCATGAAAGAAAGAGACTAAAGAATATTTGGCGTTCCGTTTGTTTTGGAACGCCATTTTTATGTCATTATATGCTATAATGTTAAGCGTCTAATGAAGATAATTGTTTTATAACGTTAGGAGACAAAATTATGGAAGAAAGAGATATCTTAAAACTTATCGATCACACACAGCTCCAGGCTGATGCTAAGTGGGAGGACATCGTTTCACTTTGCGATGAAGCAGTTAAATATGGCACTGCTACAGTATGCATCCCACCTACTTATTTAAAAAGAACTCATGACAAATACGGCGATAGCTTAAAGCTCTGCACAGTTATAGGTTTCCCTCTTGGATACAGCTGCGCTGAGTCTAAGGTTGTTGAAGCAAAAGAAGCAATCAAAGATGGTGCTTCTGAAATTGATACAGTAGTTAATGTAAGTGATGTTAAGAATCACAGATATGATGAAGTAAGAAAAGAGCTTGAGATGATCAGAGAGGCTTGTGGAGACAAGCTTTTAAAGGTTATCATTGAGACCTGCTATCTTACAGAAGAAGAGAAGATCGAGCTTTGCAAGATCGTTACAGAAGTTAAGGCTGATTATATCAAGACATCTACAGGATTTGGCAGCGCAGGTGCTACACTTGCAGATATTGAGCTTTTCAAAAAGCATAGCGGACCTGATGTTAAGATCAAGGCAGCAGGCGGCATTCGTACAATAGAGGATGCTCTTGCATACGCTGAGGCCGGATGCAGCCGTATCGGTTCTTCCAAGGTAGCTCCTTTGATTGCAGCAAAATATAATTTATAAGGCCAGGTTAAATTCGATGTCATACGAAAATACAGTAATACAGGACAGACTAAAAAGATTAAGAGCAAAAATGGAAGAAAATGGCATTGATTACTATATTATGCCAACTTCTGATTTTCATAATTCAGAGTATTCTGCTGATTTCTTCAAAGTAAGAGAATATTTCTGCGGCTTTGACGGTTCAAACGGAACACTTGTTGTTTCCAAGAATTTTGCCGGAATGTGGACAGACGGAAGATATTTCATTCAGGCAGAGAATCAGATGAAAGGAACCGGTGTAGAACTTTTCAAGATGATGAATCCCGGAGTTCCTACAATCGCTGAGTTTCTTTTCGACAATATGAAAGACGGACAGACTCTTGGATTTGATGGAAGAGTTATTTCAACAAGCATCGGTGAGAATTTTGAAAACAAACTTTCCGGTAAGGCTGTTTCTTTTAAGATAGATAAGGACCTTGCAGAAGAAGTTTGGACAGACAGACCGGCACTTCCTTGTCATGATATGTATGTTTTATCTGATGAACTTTGCGGTCAGTCTTTTGCAGACAAGCTTACAAAAGTCAGAGCCAGAATGAGAGCGCTTGGTACAACTTCTTACCTTCTCAGCAAGCTCGATGACATTATGTGGCTTACAAATCTTAGAGGAAATGATGTAGAGTGCAATCCTGTTGCTCTTTCATATGCTTACATTACCTTTGATAAGTTTATTCTTTTTGTTCAGGGCAAAGAAGTTACAGATGAAGTAAGAGCATACTGTGATAAGGTTGGAATTGAACTTAGAGAATACAGTGAAATGATGGACTTTATTCAGAATGTCCAGATTGAAGGAAATGTTCTTTGCGACAAGAGAAACACAAACTTCCTTACATACAAAACACTGCTTGAGAAAACAGATGCTGCCAAGGTTCTTTTGAAAAATGAAAAAGACCCTACAGAGCTTATGAAAGCAGTAAAGAATGAAACTGAACTTACAAATATCAGGGAAGTATATCTTAAAGACAGCGCTGTTCTTACAAAATTCATCTACTGGGTAAAGACAAACGTAGGAAAGATTCCTATGACTGAATTTACTGCAGCAGAAAAGCTCGATGGAATGAGAGCAGAACTTCCCGGATTTATTGAGCTTTCTTTCCCGACTATCAGTGCATATAATGCTAATGCGGCTATGGCTCACTATGAAGCAACAGCAGATAATGCTGCTGAGGTTAAGGCTGAGGGAATGCTTCTTGTAGATTCAGGTGCAACATACATGGGCGGAACAACCGATGTTACACGTACAATTGTTGTGGGCAAGATTTCAGATGAGATCAAAAAGCATTACACAGCAACAGTTTGCGGTATGCTTCGTCTTGCGGCTTCTAATTTCATGAAGGGCTGCACCGGAAGAAATGTAGATACATTTGCAAGACAGCCTTTATGGGATCTGGGGCTTGATTACAATCACGGAACAGGTCACGGCATTGGATACATGCTCAATGTTCATGAAGGACCTCACAATATCAGATGGAGATATGCTGAGGGAGTACAGGAAGCTGTTCTTGAACCCGGTATGATAGTGTCAGACGAACCAGGTGTTTATATCGAGGGCAGTCACGGAATCCGTATTGAGAACATTGTTGAGGTCGTAAAGAATATTGACAATGAGTTTGGCACATTCCTTGGCTTCAGACATCTGACATATGCCCCTATTGATTTAGAGGCAATTGATGTTAAGTACATGGAATCAAAGGACATCAAGCTTCTCAATGATTATCACAAGATGGTTTATGATAAGGTTTCACCACTTATTGAGGATGCCGAGATAAGAGAGTGGTTAAAAGATGTCACTAAAGCGATTTAACTTTGTTTATATTATGTTTACCAATTTGTTGTTTTCATAAAATAAGTCTTAAAAATCGCGGAAAGCCTTGAAAAATAAGGGGCTTTGAATATAATAAAGATAGAAGTACAAAAGTACTTCTCCTGGGGTGTTCGATATCTCCTGTGTAATTTGAACCTACATTACTTTAAACGGGACTCCTATATCATCATTTTTAATGTCACGCCTTCGGCTCTGCGCATGCGCAGAACAAGCTTTGGGAGAGGAAGACAGCGATTATGGTTGCGGTAACCCACCTGGCGTCAGCTAGGAGTCAAATAACAGGAACCGGCATTTTGGGATTTAGTTAGGAATCAAAAGCAGTCATCTAGTTATGGCTGCTTTTTCCTTGTAGAGAGGCAATGTTATGAATATAAATAATAAATGGTTCAAAAAGAAATGGGTACCGTATACAGTAGCGTCCTGCTCGGCAGTACTCCTTTATATGGTTTTATCACATCTTTCAGCTATAGTTGATGGAGTTGACGGATTTTTTAGCTTTTTAAAGCCTGTTATTGTCAGTGCAGTAATAGCATATATCTTTGACCCACTGGCAAGATTTTTTAATAACTCTATATACAAAAAATTAAAGAGCGAAAAGACTAAGTGGAAACTGTCGGTAGCTACCGCAATCGTAGTTATTGTTACCGCTGTAGTGTTATTATTTGTTGCCTTGGTTCCACAGGTAGCAGACAGTATAAGTACATTTGTTTCAAATGTTGGAACATATGTTGAATCATCTCAGGAGCTTCTTGAAGATTTCGAAAACGGATCAGGAAGTACAATGTTTGGAATTGATATCAGTGGCATTACAGACTTTGGAGAAAAAATCCTGGATAATGTCAGTGGTTATTTTTCTCAGAATATGACTAACGTTGTAAATGGTTCGGTAAATGCCGGAAAGGGTGTATTTGATGTTGTTATAGCCTTTATCCTGGCTATCTATCTTTTGCTTGATAAAGACAGGATAATTCGCGGAGTATCAAGATTTATGGGACTTATTCTAAATGAAAAGACCTATCACAATGCCGGGGATTTCCTTGGAAGATGCAATCAGATTCTTATTAGATATATCAGCTTTGACATAATCGATGGTGTTATTGTTGGAATAATCAATTTTGTATTCATGCTTATTACAGGTATGAACTACTCGGTTCTTATTTCAGTTATAGTAGGCGTTACCAATCTTGCACCTACATTCGGACCTATCGTGGGAGCAATAATAGGTGGATTTATCCTTGTACTGGTTAAACCATGGCATGCTCTTTGGTTTTTGATATTTACAATAATATTGCAGACCATTGATGGATATGTGTTAAAGCCCAAGCTCTTTGGAGAGAGCCTTGGAGTGTCACCGCTGATGATCCTGCTTGCCATTATTTTGGGAGGCAGACTGTTTGGAGTTATCGGCATTCTTTTAGCTATTCCTTTTGCGGCAATCTTTGATTTCGTCTGGAAAGACTATGTTATGATCAAGCTCGAGGAAAGAAGACAAAATAGGAGAAAACGTGAAAAAGATAACTAAACCGCTTATTATTACAATCAGCACGATTTTTGGGTTTGTACTTTTAGTATTTGTGACAATACTTGGCTACCTTACTATTGATGAGTACAAACCGGAAGAGGTTGAAAAATTACAGGTTGAAGATTATGGCGGCAAGAGTATAAAACTCGACAGGAATATCAGGATAATGTCCTGGAACATAGGATATGGAGCACTTGGGGATAATGCGGATTTTTTTATGGATGGAGGGAAAATGGTCAATACCGCATCCAAAGAAAGAGTGCGCTACAACCTTGATGGCATTATCGACAGAATTGATGAAGTAAATCCTGATATATTGATCATACAGGAAATGGACAGAAATTCCACAAGATCGCACTTTGTGGATGAATATGAATACATACAGCGTAATTCAAACAGCTATGTTGCCAAGAATCAAAGCATATTTGCTTACAATTACAAGGTATCGTTTGTTCCTTATCCGATACCGCCCATTGGAAAAGTTGAAGCGGGTCTTGCTACATACAGCGCGTTCAAAATCAGTGAAGCTACAAGAATCAGCCTTCCAAGTTCTTTTAAATGGCCTATGAGTACAGGCAATCTTAAGAGGTGTCTTGAAGTATCAAGGATGCCCATAGAGGATTCCGAAAAAGAGCTGGTGCTTATAAACCTCCATCTTGAAGCCTATGACAATGGTGAAGGCAAGATATTACAGACCAATATGTTAAAAGAGCTTTTGAAAGAAGAACTCGACAAGGGTAATTATGTAATTGCAGGTGGGGATTTTAATCAGATTTTTTCAAATGTAGATACAAGCGACTATCCGTTTCTTGAAGGAACATGGAAACCGGGAAGTATTGATGTTTCTGAATTTGATGACAGGCTCTTTTTTGTGACTGATGCTTCTAATCCTACAGCAAGGTCATTGGACAAAGTTTATGCTGATGTTTCGGACAAGTCCCCTGATAAATTTCAGTATTATGTCATCGACGGCTTTATAATATCCGATAACATCAGGCTTCAGAACATCAGAACTCACAACACAGTCTTTCAATATGCCGACCACAATCCGATAAGCATGGATATGATGCTGATGTCCGAATAAAATACGTTCTTTTTTCGATTACGAAATATCATATAAATAGTGACAGTTGACGTTTTTTTGAATATAATAGAAGTACATGATATTTCGTGAAAGGGGACTGGAGGAAATGGTACAGAAAAAGAAACGTAACGTTATTGTTGGACAGTCGGGAGGTCCTACAGCAGCTATCAATTCGTCACTTGCCGGAGTGTATAGAACTGCTAAAGACCGTGGATACAACAAGGTTTATGGAATGATCCATGGTGTACAGGGCCTTATGGAAGGCAGATATGTTGACCTTTCAGATCACATTCAGAGTGGGCTTGATATTGAGCTTCTCAAAAGAACACCATCAGCTTATTTAGGCTCTTGTAGGTATAAGCTCCCTGAGATTTTCGAAAACAAGGAAATTTACGAAAAGATTTTTGAAATTCTTGCAAAGCTTGAGATTGATTGTTTCATCTACATTGGCGGAAATGATTCAATGGATACAATCAAGAAGCTTTCAGATTATGCTATTATTTCTGGTTCAGATATAAGATTTGTTGGTTGTCCTAAGACAATCGACAATGACCTTGCTCTTACTGACCATACACCTGGCTATGGCTCAGCAGCAAAGTATATCGGTACATCTGTTAAAGAGATTATCAGAGATAGCTGGTCCCTTGAGACAAGCCACGGACAGGTTATCATCGTAGAAGTAATGGGAAGAAATGCAGGATGGCTTACAGGTGCAACTGCTCTTGCAAGAGGAGAGGACTGTGATGGACCTGACGCCATTTATCTTCCAGAAATTCCATTTGATATGGATGCTTTTCTTAAGAAGATTAAATCACTTCTCAAGAATAAGGCATCTATAGTAGTTGCTGTTTCTGAGGGTATCAGAACCAAGGATGGTAAATATATAAGCGACATGGACAATAACGTAGAGTATGTTGACGCTTTTGGACATAAACAGCTTACAGGTACAGCCAGATATCTTTGCAATGTTGTTGCAAATGAATGTGGATGCAAGACCCGTGCTATCGAACTATCAACACTTCAGAGAGCTGCAAGCCATTGTGCTTCTCGTGTTGATATTCTTGAAGCATACGAAGTTGGTGGTGCTGCTATGAAGGCTGCTGACGAGGGCGACAGCGGTAAGATGGTTGTTATCGAGAGACTCTCAGATGATCCTTATCAGGCAGGAACAGAGGTTAAGGATGTTCACAAGATAGCTAACGATGAGAGAACAGTTCCAAGAGAGTGGATCAATAAGGAAGGAACTTATGTAACAAATGAGTTTATCACTTATGTAAGACCTCTTATCCAGGGCGATGTTGGACCTATCATGGTAGATGGTATTCCAAGACACCTCTACAGACCGGGCTTCCAGGATATTTTGTGATATTAGTTTTAACTTTTAGGGAACAAACATGATTGCATATAATACAGGAATTGCTGTAGTTGATGAAGAATTAAATATTATCGACACTGATTTTGCTTTTTCTGATTATGTTTCAGACAGTAAGCAAAAAAGCTTTCTTTCAAATGTTTTTCCTGAAGATCAACATCTTTTGTATGAAATGGTGGAGCATCTCGCTAGCAAAACTAGTGAGACGCTCTGCTTTCGTGTTTTTAGGAAAGATTCTGCGACAGCATGGGTTATTGCTAATTGCAAAAGAGCTGAGGGTGATTCCTCCAAAATATCCATATCATTAAAGGATGTGGATATTTTGAACGAAAGAAACAGAGAATCAATAGACTATGGTACAGGGCTTTTGGACAAGAAGACGATTGTTGACTATGCCAAGACTTTAATAAAGGACGACAACGAAGGCTTTGCACTGTGTATCATGGATATTGATAATTTCAAAAAGATAAATGATACCATGGGACATTCCTTTGGTGACAAAATACTTTTTGAAGTCGGTAAAATAGTTCTGAATGTCCTTGGCGGTGATGGAAAAGCAGGCAGGATTGGCGGTGATGAGATTATGCTCATCATCAATGGTAAATGTGACAACAATGGTCTTAGGACTTATCTGAAAGCCATAAGAGAAGGTGTAGAGAGGATGAGACAGGACAAGGATGGGTATCCACTTGTTACTGTATCAATCGGAAGCGGATATTTTCCAAGAGACGTTGATACATATGAAGGACTGTTTAATCTGGCTGACAAAATGCTTTATAGAGCCAAAAACAGAGGTAAAAACAGATATGTCATGTATAATCCTGATGTTCATGGCCCGATAGTTGATGGCAATCTTGATACCACAGGCGGAATCATCAGTGATGCTACTCCTCAGGATAAGACTAAGCTTGTGCTTGGTACGCTTGATGGTTTCTTTGGCAATACACACAAGACAATACTTACTTCCTTTATGCAGCTTATAGCGACTTATGAGATGGATGAGGGATACATATTTTTTAAAGATATTAACAGAAGCTTTATTGGATTTAAAAGAAATTTGGACAAGAAGTGCGACAAGGATACAGACCCCGGTAAGATTTTGGAAGAGACATCCAGTATGAGCTTTGCTGCAGATCCGGAATTTTTGCGCAAATTTAATGATTATGGAGTATTTGTTGTAGATACTCCTGAAAATCAGCTTGGAAGAACTGTCGGAGCGGCATCATTCTTCAAAGAGAATGGCATAAAGCATGCTTTCTTTTATAAGATGAATGAAAACTATCAGACCGGCTTTGTTGCACTGTATAATACGAGGGATAATTCAAGAAAAATACCGCAATCTGACGTGGATGATTTTACTTATCTCAGTAAAATGATTGAAATTGCCCTTAAAAACAGGTAAAAAACGACCCCAAATTACAAAAACATAGTATTTTTCTGCATTTTACTGTTGTTATAAGGCTTAATTAGTGGTAAAATGGCCTTTGTAATAAATAATTTCTTTTTGGAGGGAAAATTAAGATGAACAAGACAGAACTTATCGATGCAATCGCTAAAGAAGCTGGACTTTCAAAGAAGGACGCTGCTGCAGCACTTAATGCATTCACAGACACAGTAACAAAGGAGCTTAAGAAAAAGGGAAAGGTTCAGCTTGTTGGTTTCGGTACATTCGAGACAACAAAGAGAGCTGCTAGAACAGGTAAGAATCCTCAGACTGGCGCTGCTATCAAGATCCCTGCATCTGTAGCACCTAAGTTCAAGGCTGGTAAGGCTCTTAAGGATCTTGTAAACAAGAAATAATTTTATACGAAATAAGAAGCTGCGCTTTTTAGCGCAGCTTTTTTCAATTAATGATAATTAAACTATTAATGATAATTACAATCATTGATATTTTAATAATTTTTTTATAAAATATTGATATATGCACCCTGTCAACTTTTAATAAAAGGTATCACGTTATGACATTTGAAAGAAGCTTTGAGAACTTTGTTCAAATTTTATCGGAGGAAGATATTACTCCTGAAGTATCTCCCAGCGCGCTGGCAGATCTTTCAAAGGAGTACTTTCTGCGTTCAATCGTAGCTGTTGTATCTGATGCCGGTGAGTCTGACAGGTCAAAAGAACCGCAGACCATTATTCCACTATTTGGTCCGGTTCCTGAGAACGAAGCTCCGGCATATTTGTTCAAACACAAGCTTCCCAATAAAAAGGTTGTGGTCTACAATATTTTTCTTATGCCCGATAAGTCCTGGGGAGAGGATGAGTATAAGAGCTTCGCAATCATAATGGATATTCTTTCCTTCCATACGGAACGGTTTTTCCTTACAAACGTTGTGAAAAACAGCGCTCTGGTACAGTATCTTACCGGGCTTCCCAATTCGGGAGGTTTTCTTGCCTTTGCATGCAAGCTTATCGAGTCAAAGGCTATCATGGGGTATGATTCCTTTTATTTTAATCTTAAAAACTACGGCCTTATCAGCAGAAAGTTTGGAATTGCTGAGGGGGATGAGATAATGAAGCGCTACGCCTCAAAGATGCGTCAGTTCTGTGAACCGGACGAGATTGTGGCTCATTTTGGTGGCGATAATTTTACTGCGCTGATAAAAAAAGAACGGACTAAGAAATTTATAAAGTACTTATCCGGAGTTCCGGTTTATGGAATGAGAAATGATAAGAAAGAAGACTTTAAGGTAGAGGCTGTGTCCGGGATATATGCAG
>JAEEGF012264800.1_pt1 | contig 20008 bp, 18 predicted proteins | sample 9134171 | NCBI WGS metagenome assembly JAEEGF01 (sample SAMN16246542, study PRJNA631951) | gut metagenome | biome: gut microbiome; feature: rumen; material: AP-attached | host: Bos | place: Iran: Karaj | collected 2018-10
CCTTGACCCCGTCCGCGGCGAGCGCCCGGATCTCGGCGAGCACGTCCTCCGGCCTCCTGCTCCTCTCGCGCCCTCTCGTGTAGGGAACGATGCAGTAGCTGCAGAAGTTGTTGCAGCCCTGCATGATGTTGACGAAGGCCTTGAAGGGGAACTCGCGCTTGGACGGAAGCCCCTCGGGGAGCGCTCCGCCCGCGCTCTCGACCGCGACTATGTTCTCCCTGGTCTCGCGCACCGCGTCGAAGAGCCTCGGGAAGTCCTGAAGATTGTGGGTCCCGAAGACGAGGTCGACCCAGGGGTACTTTTCCTTGAGCGTGTCGATGACAGCCTGCTGCTGCATCATGCAGCCGCAGACCGCGACTATCATCTCGGGGTTCTCCTCATGGCTGTGCTTGAGCTGCCCGAGCACGCCGAAGAAGCGCTTGTCCGCGTTCTCCCTCACGCTGCAGGTGTTGAGGATCACGACGTCAGCGCTCTTCGGGTCCCCGCAGAAGCTAAGGCCCTTCTCCTCGAGCATGCCCGCCAGAGTCTCCGAGTCCCTCTCGTTCATCTGGCAGCCGAATGTTATCACGTGATAGCTGTTCATCAGCCGAATACTTCCTCGTTCTCGCGCTTTCTGCTTCTGGTCATCAGCGCCCTGACGGCCTTGTCGGGCTCGATGTTGCCGTTGACCACGTTGTAGATTGCCTCGGTGATGGGCATCTCGACTCCGAGCTGCCTGGAGAGCCTGTAAGCCGCGTCGGCGGTGTACATTCCCTCGACGACCATTCCGACCTCCTTCACCGCGTCCTCGGGCTTCATGCCCTGGCCGATGAGTATGCCGCAGCGGCGGTTCCTGGAGTGCATGGAGCAGCAGGTGACGATGAGGTCGCCTATGCCCGAGAGCCCCGTGAAGGTCGAGGGCTTGGCTCCGAGCCTCGCTCCGAGCCTCTCCATCTCGACTATGCCTCTGGTCATCATCGCAGCCTTGGCGTTGTCGCCGTAGCCCAGGCCGTCGGCGATGCCGGCGCCGAGCGCGATTATGTTCTTGAGCGCGCCGCCGAGCTCGAGCCCCGCGACATCGTCGTTGGTATAGATCCTGAAGTAGTCGTTCATCAGGAGATCCTGGACCGCGGCAGCGTCCTCTATGTTCGCGGAGGCGACCGCGACGGTCGTGGGCATCTTCCTGCCCACCTCCTCGGCGTGCGAGGGTCCGGAGAGCACTACGTACCTGAGGCCGTCCTTCATGGAGAAGGCGATCTCGGACATGCGCTTCAGTGTCTTCCTGTCTATGCCCTTTGCCACGTTGAGGATGAGCACTCCCTCGGGGAGCATGGGAAGAGCGGTCTCAAAGGCGCTCGCGAAGTGCTGCGCCGGAACGCTGAAGAGCACCATGTCGGCGTCCTTCAGGACCTCGGCCTCGTCGTCGCAGACGGTGATGCCGTCCGGAAGCTTGACGCCGGGGAGATACCTGCTGTTCTCCTTCTCATCCCTCATCTCCTGCAGATGAGCCTTGTCGATATCCCACATCCAGGGGGAATGGCCGTTGTTTTCAAGAGTGATGGCGAGGGCTGTTCCCCAGCCGCCCGCTCCGATGACTGCGATCTTTTTCATGACTGATTCTCCTTAAAAGTGTATCTTCGACTCGGTCCCGTTCAGGATCCTGCCGATGTTCGCCCTGTGCTTGACCAGGACGGTAAGACCTATCAAAAGCGCGTAGGGGAAGAAGCTCCTCGCGATGAAGAAGCTGAGTATTGGTAGCAGCACCGCCGCGAGCACGGAGCCGGCGGAGACCATCTTCGTGAGCGCGATGACGCAGGCCGCGGCAGCGAGCACGATGAGGCAGAGCTTAGGCTCCAGCGTCATGATGGAGCCGAGAGCCGTCGCGACGCCCTTGCCGCCCCTGAATCCGTAGAGCGCGGGCCAGATGTGCCCGCAGATGACGGCGAGCACGCAGATCCCGGCGTAAGGCCCCGGGAGGAAGGTCTTTCCTATGAAGGCGGCCGCGCAGCCCTTAAGTATGTCGATCAGGAAGGTCGCCGCGGCGGCCTTCTTTCCGTAAGTGCGCAGCATGTTCGTCGTTCCCGCGTTGCCGCTGCCCTTCTCGCGTATGTCCCCGCCCATCGCCTTGCTTATGACGATTGAGGGAGAGATGCAGCCGAGAAGGTAGGAGACGGCCGCGCAGATGATGATCTTAAACATCGTCCTTGTCCCCCTTCTCCCTGAACACGAACTTTATGGAAGTGCCCTCGAAGCCGTAGGCCTCGCGGATCTTGTTCTCCAGATATCTCGCGTAAGAGAAGTGCATGATGTCCCTGTCGTTGATCTGGAAGCTGAAGAGAGGCGGCTTGACGCCGATCTGCGTGGCGTAGTAGATCTTGAGCCTGCGGCCCTTGTCCGAGGGCGGGTTGTTCATCATGACCGCGTCGGCGATGAGGCTGTTGAGCTGGCCGGTGCCGACCCTCATGGCGCGGTTCTCGGAGACCGCTCTCGCCATCTCGAGCACGGGGAGCAGCCTCTGCCCCTTGAGGGCGGAGGTGAACATCACGGGAGCGTAGCTCATGAACTGGAGCTCTCCCTTGATCTTGCGCTCCATGTCGCGCATGGTGTTGGTCTCCTTCGGCACGAGGTCCCACTTGTTGACCACGACTATGATGCCCTTGCCCGCCTCGTGAGCCATGCCGACGATCTTCTTGTCCTGCTCGGTGAGCCCCTCGGTCCCGTCGATCACGAGCAGCGCCACGTCGCAGCGCTCGATCGAGGCTATGGCGCGGATGACGCTGAAGCGCTCGATGTCGTCGGTGACCTTGCTGCGGCGGCGTATACCCGCGGTGTCGATCAGGGTGTACTTCACCCCGTCGTGCTCGAAGGGCGTGTCGATGGCGTCGCGGGTGGTGCCCGCGATATCGCTGACTATGACCCTCTCCTCTCCCAGGAAGGCGTTGACTATGGAGGACTTGCCGACGTTCGGCTTGCCTATGATGGCGATCTTGACGTCGTCCTCCTCGTCCTCAGCCTCGGAGGCGGGGAAGCGCCTGACTATCTCGTCGAGCAGGTCGCCGAGGCCGAGCATGTTGACGGAGGACACGGGGAAGGGATCCCCGAGCCCGAGCTCGTAGAGGTCGTAGAAGTCCTCGGGAAGCCTGCCGGAGTCTATCTTGTTCGCGACCAGTATAACGTCCTTGCCCTTGCGCTGCAGCATCTCTCCGACCTCGCGGTCCGCGGAGGTGAGCCCGTCCCTGCCGTCGACCATGAAGAGTATGACGTCCGCCATGTCCATGGCGACCTCAGCCTGTGCCCTCATCCTCGAGGGGATGAGCTCCTTGGAGCTGGGCTCTATGCCGCCGGTGTCGATCAGCATGAAATGCTTGCCGGTCCACTCCGCGTCGGAGACTATGCGGTCTCTCGTAACGCCGGGAGTGTCCTCGACTATAGACACCCTGCGCCCTATTATCTTGTTGAAGAAGGTGGACTTGCCGACGTTCGGGCGGCCGACCACCGCTACTATTGGTTTGCTCATAAGACTTTCCTTTTCAAGCTTAGCGCGCGGGGGCTTCGGGGAGGCGGCGGATCCGCTCCCGTCCCGGCACAGTTTGACATATTATTATGCTACAAAAACGCGCGCTTTTCAAGATGCGGGAGCGCTTCCGCGCCTGGGATCAGCTTGTCGAGCCGCCCGCTGCGAAAGATCGTGATGCGGGTCCTGTCGCGAAAGGTCTTTTAGCGGGATCCGGCATTCTGAAAAACCCCCTTCCCGCGCATTGCCCGCGCGCCGCCTCGGTGCTATAATGAGTTGTTAAATCGTTCGGAGGTAACAGCGACATGAAAGTAGCCGTAGTCGGAGCCGGCAAGCTCGGCATAGCCATCACCCAGGCCCTCCTCGGAGGAAAGAACGAAGTGACGGTGATCGACAAGGACGAAGAGCTCATCGGCAGGATCAAGGAGCGCTTCGATATTCTCACAGTCAACGCCAACGCGGTCGAGACCGAGGTCCTCAAGGGCATCGGGATCAGCGACTACAAGCTGCTGGTCGCCGCGACTGACAACGACGAGCTCAACATGACCGTCTGCAAATTCGCGAAGGATCTCGGCTGTCAGCAGACTATAGCCCGAGTCAGGGCGCCGGAGCACGTCGCCCAGCGCGACTTCCTGCAGAACTCCATGGGCATAGACTTCATCATCAATCCCGACATGGCCTGCGCGAGGGCGATATTCAGGACCCTCACGGAGACCTACAACCTGCACGGCGGAAGGTTCGCCTCCGGCGGCACTATCATACTCGAGTGCGCAGCCGACGAGATAAGCGGCCTCTGCGGGCACAAGATAAAGGAGACCGCCAAGCAGCTGAGCGGAGTTCTGATCGCGGGAGTCTCCAGAAACGGAAAGATCATCATCCCCAACGGCGAGACCGAGATACTCCCGGGCGACGTCCTCTTCATCATAGGCTTTGACAAGAGGATCCGCGAGATCGAGAAGAGCATCCACAAGGCCAAGCAGTACACCGGGCTCAGGCGCGTAATGATCGCCGGCGGCGGCAAGACGGGCTTCTACCTCGCAAAGCTGCTCACCGAGTTCGGCATCGGCGTCAAGATCATCGAGATGGATCACGCCCGCTGCGAGTACCTCTCTCAGAACCTCGACGACGCGCTCGTGCTCAACGGGGACGCCACCGACACCAACATGCTCGCCGAGGAGGATCTCGGCGGGATGGACGCCTTTGTCGCCACCACCGGCTTCGACGAGGAGAACCTCCTGCTCTCGCTCGTCGCCAAGCAGGCCGGCGTCAAGAAGATAGTCACCAAGATAAGCCGCAACAGCTATTCCCAGCTCACCGGCCAGCTCGGGCTCGACATGATCATCAACCCGCTCGAGATCAGCGCCGCGAGCATACTCAGGTTCGTCGAGCGCGAGGGCCGCGTGGTCTTCTCGCAGATGATCCAGGGCCAGGCCGAGTTTGTGGAGATCGTAGCCGAGGAAGGCATGCCGATCACCCAGAATACCCTCGCCCAGCTCCAGCTCCCCGAGGGCGTGCTCATCGCAGGCGTAAGGCGCTCCGGAAGCGCGATCATCCCCAGCGGCAGCACCCAGATACATCCCGGCGACAGCGTCATCATACTGTCGCTGCTCTCCAGCACGGCTTCTCTCGAAGCCCTTCTGAACAAGTGATATGGCACTGCACATCAAACCGATAATCAAGGTCCTCGGACTGGTCAGCGCCATAGTCGCGCTGATGATGCTCATACCGGCAGGGGTCTCCGTCTACTACAGGGAGACCTCCGAGGCGCTCGCGTTTACGTACGTGGCGGTCCCGGTCATGATCCTGGGCTTCGCAGCCTTCAAGATGACCCCGGCGATAAAGGACCACGACATCCGCATGAAGGAGGGATTCTTCATAGTCGGAGCCGCGTGGATAGTTCTCTCGGTCGTCGGCGCCCTTCCCTTCATGATCTCCGGCGACATCCCCCGCCTCGGCGACGCGTTCTTCGAGGTCGCCTCGGGCTTCTCCACCACTGGATCCACCATACTCACCGACATCGAGGCTCTCGCCAAGGGCATGGCCTTCTGGCGCTCCTTCACCCACTGGCTCGGCGGCATGGGCATACTGGTGCTCACGATCGCCATCATGCCTATGCTCGGCATAGGCGGACAGAGGATCATGAGGGCCGAGACCACCGGTCCGACCATGGACAAGATCAGCTTCACGATCAACGACTCCGCGAAGAACCTCTACATCGTGTACTTCGCGCTCACGGTGATCGAGGTCGTGCTGCTCTGCCTCGGAGGCATGAACCTCTACGACTCACTCGTGCACAGCTTCGGAACGATGGGAACCGGAGGCTTCTCCAACTACGCCGACAGCGTCGGGCACTTCGAGAGCGGTTATCTCCAGATGGTGATCGCCGTATTCATGATGCTCGCCGGCATCAACTTCAGCCTGCATTATTCCGCCGTCAAGGGCAATATCCGCCAGGTCCTGAAGGATTCCGAGCTCAGGGCCTACCTCGCCATACTCGCCGGCTCCACAGCCTTCATCATGGCGATGCTGCTGATATACAAGTGCGTGGGCGACCCCTGGACCGCGTTCAAGCAGAGCTTCTTCCAGGTCAACTCCATAACGACGACCACGGGCTACGGCACCGCGGACTTCGACCTCTGGCCCCTGCCCTGCAGGATACTGCTCGTCGCCCTCATGCTCGTGGGCGGCTGCGCGGGCTCCACGGGCGGCGGCGTCAAGGTCATAAGGGTCATAATACTCTTCAAGATCATAGGCCGCGAGATCAAGAAGAAGCTCCACCCGAACGCCGTAATGCCGATAAAGGTCGGAGGCAAGGTCGTAGCCGAGAACACCATCTCCGCCGTATCGGGATTCCTGTTCCTGTACTTCATGATCATCGCAGCGTCGGTCTTCATCGTGAGCTTCGAGGCGCCCGACTTCACAACGGCCTTCACGACCGTAGTCGCCGTCATCAGCAACATAGGCCCCGGCCTCGCGGCCGTAGGCCCCACGCTGAACTACGCCTTCTACTCGCAGGGCATCAAGATCTTCCTCGGCCTGCTGATGATAGCCGGAAGAGTCGAGATCTTCACCGTGTTCCTGCTCTTCACGCCGAGCTACTGGAATAAGAACAAGTAAGAAACGCAAGAAAAAAAGACCCGGGGACGGGAAGAGGCGCATCGTTCCTCTCCGCGTCGCCCGGGTCATTTTATTATCTGTTCGATGCAATACTGATAAGCGCTCAGCCCCTCCGCGGGGATGCGCGGCGCTCACTCCAGCGCTATCGCCATGTGCGCCTTCACGTCCGGTATGCGGCCGCTCAGAGGCCTGAGCATCGCCCTGTAGCCGGAGACCTCCATCGGGCTCTTCGCGAAGGAGTTCTGGCCGTACATCGCGTCGATCTTCCTCTGGAAATCGATGACGTCCTGCGGATAAGACAGCCTGCAGGGGGCGTCGAAGAGCGGCTGGGGCTCAAAGTACTCGATGTAGCCGGCTTTTTTGTAAAAGCCGAATAGCTTGTCGTCCGCGGGCAGGGTCGCGATACCCTCGCAGCCGAGCGCCCCGGCGTAGCCCTTGACGAAGCTGAGGAGCATGAGCCCGAGACCCTTCCCTCTCTGCGCCTCGTCGGTCGCCATTCCGTAGAGATAGACGCACCTGAGCCTCTCGATCCCGCCGCCCTGAAGCGGCGCGCCCGAAGCGTCCACCCTGCTGTCGAGACTGCAGGGAAGCAGGTAAGCCATGGAGATTATCCTGCCGCCGTCCTCTATGACAGCGCAGCGCTCCTCCCTGTACAGATCCTCAAAGAAAGCGTCTATGAAGCGCTCCTCGTCGCCGAAGGCCTGCTTCCACAGAGCCTTCAGCTGGGGCACGTCGTTTTTTTCGGAAATTCTGGTACGCAATCCGTTACTCCTGAAAGAATATCTGCCTCGCGGCAGGACCCGCGAACAGTGTATCGCGGCGGGTGACGCGAGGAGGGGCTCCCCGCAGCGAGGAGCGCCCGCACCGCAGCTGGCGGGGAGGAGCCTCGCGGCAGGACCCGCTTACAGTCCGCCGCGGCGGGTGGCGCGGGGAGGTTTATCTTACCTTCGGCACCGCGCTGAACTTGCTGAGCAGCAGCTCCGGATAATAAGTCATCTTCGCCTGCCTGAGCCCGGGGATCCCGAGATCATCCTCGCGGTTGATGTACTGCACCGAGGGGTACTTCTCGTGGATGTACTTCGCGAACTCGCGGTTGATCATAGCGTAGGAGCCGTCGATCGAATCGAAGGCCTTCTCGAAGTGGGTCACGAAGACCTCTCCGTGCCGCATGAGGCTTCCCGCGGTGAAGGCGACGACCTTGCCGTCGACCCTCAGGACCGCTCCGTCGAGCCCGAGGACATCGAAGTTCTTGAGGCAGCGGTGAAGAGCGGTGTTGTCTCCGCGCAGGGTCGAGCTTCCGTCGTAGAGCAGCTCGGTCTCGAACCACTTCTCGTCCATCTCGAGGGCTTCGGGGATGTTGCTCTCGCTGAGCGGCTCAAAGCTCCAGTCGCTCTGCTGCTGCTCGAAGTGATGGATGTGGTTGCGCTTCTTGCTGAGCTTGCGGCCGGCGAGGGTGGCGAGCTTCTCAGCGCTGTAGAGATAATCGAAGCTGTCGCGCTCCTCCCTGATCTCGTACTCGCCGGGGAAGAGCTCCTCGAGCAGCCTGGCGTTCTCCTCGCTCATGCATACGAGGATGAAGGGCACGCCCTCGGAGTCCGCGAACTCCCTCAGATGAAGTATCGCCGCCCTGACGTCCCCTCCCACGGGGAAGAGATACACGCCGTCGGCGTACTCGGCGGTGATGCAGCCGTCGACGAAAGCTATCTCGGTGTTGTAGCTCTCGACCCAGGCGTACATGTTCGCGAAGCAGTATTCGCAGGCCTTCTCCTTAGTCTTCGCAAGGATGGCGTCGACCGCGGCCTTTTCCTCGAGCTTCGCGTAGTGGAAATCTATCATATGACCTCTCTTTGTAAGGGTGAAAGCCCCGCCGCGCGCGTTCCTCCAATGCGGAGGCCGTTCGCGCGGCCGAGGCGGTTTTACTGTTTCAGCGCTTTTCAGGCTTTACGTTCACGCAGAGCAGCGATACCGGTCCGAATATCATGTGTGCCTTTCCGAACTCGTCCATGCCGCTCTCGAAGTCCTCCATGCCCTCGTCGTTGACGTTGAAGAACCTGAAGCGGTCCTTGCCGGTCCTGATGAAGGTGACGAAGTGGGGGATCTTCTCCTCGTAGTAGCGGAAGATGCCGGCGCTGCAGCTCTTCGCGTGAAGCAGGCAGTTATCCCTGCCGTGGTACTCGCGGTAGTTGGGGATGTGCTTCCTGAAGTACTTCCGCATGGTCCTCATGAATGTTGGACCGCGGAATCTGGGCATCATGGAGTTGAGCTCCTCGCGCACCTCGTTGATCGTTACGTCGTGGCCCAGGAAACGCCTGAGATTGTAGCAGGCGATGAAGCCGCAGCCGTTTCCGCTGGCGGCGACTGTCCTGTACTCGAAGTCGGAGAACAGGTCCTGCCTGATGATATATCCGTCGGAAGAGAGAGCTCCCTCAGGCAATATCGAGTTTCCGAATTTGGCCATGCTTCTCCCCCTCCTTTTTGTACCATGAGAACAATACGCGGGGATTATATCACAATAGCTTGCGTGCGGCTAACTGTTTTTGACGCGCTCTGAAAATATTATGCGAAGGCGCCGGATTATCACCTGACGGGCGGGGCGGACATGGTGTATAATCTATGCGTTTACGCGGGCCGGCGCTATTTTCGGCCGGCGCACCGGAGGAAGCTTATGGACACTATGACGCTTATCGGGGTCGCGATCTCGCTCGTGAGCCTCGTAGGACTCTCTGTATACACGGGAATGAAAAAGAGCAAGGGAACGGGCGGGCTCTCCGTCGCCGTAACCACCGGCCTCCTCATGGGGACCATAGTCGGCGGCTCGTCCACCGTGGGCACCGCTCAGCTCGCCTTCAATTACGGCATGAGCGCCTGCTGGTTCACCTTCGGCTGTGCCATAGCCTGCCTCGTGCTCGCGCTGATGTTCTACGATCCCATCAAGAGGAGCGGCAGGAGCACCCTCGTCGGCATCATCGACGGTGAGTACGGTGAGAGAGCCGGTACACTCGCGACCGTCCTCAACTCGGTCGGCATGTTCATAAACATCCTGTCGCAGCTGCTCTCCTGCTCTGCGGTCGTGCTCGTGGTCTTCCCCGGGACTCCGGGGCCCGTCGCCATCGCCGCAGGCGGAGTATTCATGATAATCTACGTCGTCTTCGGCGGCACCAAGGGCGCCGGCATAGTCGGCATTCTCAAGACCGTCCTGATCTACGTCGCGATGGTGAGCTGCGCCCGCATAGCGATCTCGCAGAGCGGCGGGATGACCGCCTTCATGAGCTACGTAGAGGGTCTCAGCGCCCGGATGGGAAGGAACCTCTTCTCGCCCTTCGGCAGGGGCTTGGGGACCGACCTCGGCGCGGGGATAAGCCTAGTGCTCGGCGTCATAACCACCCAGACCTACACCCAGGCGATGCTCGCCTCCAGAACAGACCGCGGCGCCAAGATAAGCGCCCTGCTCTGCGCGCTCATGATGCCCCCGCTCGGGCTCATGGGGATCGCTGTCGGCCTTCACATGAGGTCGCTCGTGCCCGACCCCTCGACCTTCGTGACGAGGACCGCCCTCACGAGCTTCATCCTCGACTACTCGGGCATGCATCCCCTGCTCGCCGGGATAATACTCGGAGCTTTGTTTATAACCGCCGTCGGGACCGGCGCCGGACTCGCGCTCGGCATTGCGACCGTCGTCGACAGGGAGATCATCTCCAAGCGCAGGCCCTCGCTCGCGGGAAAGACCGTCAGCCCCGGGATCGCCGCGGTCGTGACCGTCGCGACCCTGCTCTCCTGCACTCCCATCGGAGACACCATACTCTCCTTCGGATTCCTCAGCATGTGCCTGAGAGGCTGCACCGTTTTCGCCCCGCTTTGCTTCGCGCTCTGGGCGAAGGGCAAGATCCCCGGCAGATACGCCGAGATCTCCATCACCGCGGGCTCGCTCATAGCTCTGGCTCTGGGCCTCGCGAACATGTACGGGATAATAAAACTGCCCTGCGACTCCGTGTTCTTCGGGATCGGGGCAGGAATGATCGTAATGCTGCTGGGGCTGAAGAAGCAGCGCAGTTGATGAGAAAGAGCCGCGCGACAGGACCCGCTAACAACGTTTCGCAGCGGACGGCGCGGCAGCTGCGCCCCTAACTGAAGAATATCCTCAGCCCAATCGCGATCAGTATCGCGCCGCCCAGAAGCGGCGCTTTTTTCGTGAGTGCGGAGCCGAGATCCTTCCCGGCGCGTATTCCGAAGGAGCAGACCGCGTAGGTCACGGCGCCTATTATCAGGGCTTCCGCGAACGCCTGAGCCGCGCCCAGGTGCTCCGTTGCGAGCCCCACAGACAGCGCGTCTATCGAGGTCGCGACTCCGGCGGCAAGAAGCTCGCCGTCGCCCGCGACGGACATGGACGAGCCCTCGCCCCCCTTGAGCCCTTCAATTATCATCTTAGAGCCGAGGAAGACCAGGACTATCAGCGCCGCCCAGGGGATGACGCGCTCGAGCTGCGTTAGCAGCCCCGCGGCCGTCTTTACCAGGATCCAGCCCAGCAGGGGCATGGCAATCTGAAACAAAGAAAAGCAGCCCGCGATCCTGACTGCGCGCGGGCGGCTCATGTGAGGCTCCTCGAGCCCCGCGACCACCGACACCGCGAAGGCGTCCATGGCTAGAGCGAAGCCGAAGAGCACCGATTGTACTATAAATCCTGCCGTCTCCAAGCTTTCGTCACCTCAGGCGGATCAGGCCTTTTCTCCCCAGAGCGACTCCTCGGTCACCTCTTTGCGCATGAACTTGGTGATCATCTCGCTCGTGAGAGCTACGTGGCTCGGAGTGTAGCACTCCTGAAGCTGCTCCGGAGTCCACCAGCGGCCAGCGGCGATCTCCTCGCCGTCCGGCTTCACGGTGGGGTCGCCGTCGACGCGGCAGTAGAAGCCGTGCAGCAGGCTGGAGCTCATGCCCCAGGGCTCGCTGCGGTAGAATCTCAGGTCCTTTACCTTGAGCCCGACCTCCTCCTTCACCTCGCGCGCGACGGTCTCCTCGATGCTCTCGCCTATCTCGGCGAAGCCCGCGATGAGGGCGAACATGCCCGCGTTCGGGCGGTTGTACTGGGTCGTCAGGATCTTTCCCTCGTGGATGACTCCAACGATGACGCAGGGGTTGATCCTGGGATAGATGAGGTTGCCGCACTCGGGGCAGCGCATCGCGCGCTCCTTGCCGTCCCTGACGAGCTCATGGCCGCAGCGGCCGCAGTAGCGCTCGGTGTCGTACCAGTTGTTCAGGTGGAAGGCGATGATCGCGGCGTAAGCCCTGTCGAGCGGGAACACCTTGCCGTAGACGGAGATGTCGCGGTATTCGTAGTCCGCGAAGGCCTCGGGGCCGCCGCCGGGGCAGAGGAAGTAATCCTCGCCGCTGATGTCGAAGAGGAATACCAGCTTGGAGGCGTCGGGGCCTCCGGCCGGGACGATCTCCTCCGCGCGGGGATAGCTTATGGTATCGCCCTCGACGCGGCATAGCAACTTCCTGCCCTGGAAGCACATCACCGGGCTGTCCTGGCATGCCGCCTTCTCGGGGTCGTAGTGATTGTGGAATACCTTGGGAAAGATCTCGTGGATCAAGATGCTGTCCTCCTTGATGAGATTTATCGTTGCAGCGCCGCGGTGATCCCCGGCGGGACCCGCTCACAGTCCTTTGCGGCGGGTGACGCGGGGAGGGGCTCCCCGCAGCGAGGAGCGCCCGCACCGCAGCTGAAGGGGAGTAGCCCCGCGGCAGGACCCGCTCAAAGCCCTTCGATGCGGGTGACGCGTGGAGCCTCGCGCTGTTTATCCCGAGCCCATCTGCGGCGCGGGATCACTTCCCGAGCACTATGAGCTCCTTGCTGTAGTGATTGAGTATCTCGCATCCGTCCTCGGTCACGAGCACCAGATCCTCCACCCTCACTCCGGTGTTTCCGGGAAGGTAGATGCCGGGCTCGATGGAGAAGCACATTCCGGGCTTGATGACGTGCTCGTTGACGGAGCTCACGTCTTCGCCCTCGTGGTCGGCGAGGCCGATGCTGTGGCCGAGCCTGTGGGTGAAGTTGGGACCGTAGCCGAAGCTCTCGATGTGGCGCCTCGCGGTGAGGTCGATCTCGCAGAACTTCCTGCCGGGGCGGACTTCGGCCTCGGCGAGCAGATTAGCGTCGCGGCAGATCTCGTAGATCTTCCTGTCCTCGTCCTTTACGAACTTCCAGTAGAAGGTGCGGGTCATGTCGCTGCAGTAGGACTTCCATACGCAGCCGGTGTCGACGAGTATGCAGTCTCCGTCCTTCAGGACGGTTCCGTCGGCGTGATGGTGCGGATCGGCGGCGTTGGCTCCGAAGCTCACGATCGGGGTGAAGGCGTTGCCGGGGCAGCCCTCCTCCGCGTAGCACTTCATGATGAATTCGGCGCACTCCTTTTCAGTGACGCCGTCCCTGATGAAGCCGGTGAGCTTCTCCATGGCGCGGTCGTTGATGAGGGAGGACTCCCTCATGCGCTTCTGCTCCTCCTCGTCCTTGATGGCGCGGACGCCGTTCACGCAGGCGTCGGCGAGCACGGGCTTAAGCCCGGGAATCTCGCTCATGAACGGGATGAGGAAGCGGGCAGCCATGGTGCTGTCGACTCCGAGCCTTCCCTCGCCGAGATAGGGGCAGACGACCTTAGCGACGCTGTCGGTGTCGTCGAAGAGCACTATCTCGGCGTCCACGGGGCCGAGCCTGAAGAGGCGGTTGGCGAAGAGCACGCTGCCCCCCTCAGCCCTGATCAGGAAGCCCCAGAAGCGCTCCATTGGGTGATTGTATATGTCGGTGAGATACCTGATGCTGTCGGGATCGGTGACGAGCAGCTGGCTGAGCCCCTCCGCCTTCATCGCGTTCCTGACCTTATCTACTCTTGCTTTGAACATAGCGGTCTCCTCTCTTTTCGACGCGGCGGCCTGCAGCCTTCGGGCAAAGCGCCCCTCGCCGCCCGCCGGGCATACGGTACCGCACATTATAACACGAAAAAAGGAGCTGTGCGCGGGGCACAGCTCCTTTTGACGGTATTTTGCGTTTTGTCTTAAAGCCTTTGATCTGAGTTTTTTCTAGATTATCTCTCTTTTGAAACTGTCATCAGTTCAGGACTAGATGTCCATGAGCATTACGATGACTACAGCGATGAGCATCGGCACGACGGTGTACTTGACGACCTTCATCGGATCGACGCCGGCGATACGGCAGACGATGATGGTGACGGCGGCTACAGGGCTGAAGGTACGGCCGTAGTTACCGGTCCTGAGTACGACGGCGGCGAGGCCGGCGAAGTCGAGGCCGATGGTCTCAGCATGCGGCAGTACGGAGTCGAAGAAGGCGAGCATCGCGGCGTTTCCGGAACCGGAGAGAGCGGCGATGAGCATGGGTCCGAAGGCTCCGCCATAGGCGGCGATGTTCGGATTGGCCTTCATGGCATTTACGAGGGCACCGGTGAGTCCGATGTTGCCCATGCCCTTGGTGAATACAGCGGCGGAAGCCATCAGGGTGATAACGCTGAAGAAGGAGTCTCCCTGTCCTCTGAAGAACATGGTGGCGACCTTCTGATAATCCTTGGCGAACACGAGCATGGCGACAACGAAGCCTACCCACATGCAGGTCGCGGCGTCCATGGCGGAGGGAAGGACCGGGGTGTACTGAGCGAGCAGTACGAGGGTCAGCGGAACGATCGGCAGGATCGCGTAGAGCGGGTTGACCTTGAAGGACTTGGCGGCGGCGAGAGCCTTCTGTACGGCCTCTTCATCCTCCTCTCCTCTCTTGGTGAGGAGCTTCGCGATGATGGCGAAGATGATGGGGATGGCGACGAGGACGACTACCTGAGCGAGGAAGCCGGCGTTGATGATGTCCTTACCGGTGATGACGCCGTTCGGATCAGCGGAAGCGGCGGCGAGGGTGAAGGAACCGCCCGGGTTAACATCGAGGCCGATGCAGGTGCCCTGAAGGACGGTAGCGGCAGCCAGGGCCGCGGGAATGCCCAGAGCGGTCATCAGGGGGATGAGCAGGGAGCCGGCTACGGAGCCGACGGTGGCGGCGGAGCCGAGGCCCATCGCGATGAACGCGGTGATGTATACGCAGAACGGAACGATCAGCTTCCTGACCTTGGAGACCGGGCTGATGAGAGCGTAGATGAGGTGATCGCAGCATCCCATGTCGGTCATGATCTTCGCGTAGCCCATGGAGATAACGGTGGTGTATACAACGGAACCGTTGACCAGGGAGGCGCAGTAAGCGGGAACGACATCGCCGATCTTACCGGAAAGCAGACACATGAGGAATCCGCCGATGATAAGGGACAGCTTGGTGTCGAACTTCAGAATAATTGCCACAAATACCAGAACGGTAATGGCAGCTCCGATCCAAAGCATAGATTTCTCCTTTCCTTGGCTTTAAAAAGATGGATGATTGCGGTGTTCGCAAAATACCTGTTGCGGCGCCTGTGGGATATAGATAAAAAAGCGAGGCGCCTCTTTCATCGAAAACATGAAGATTTCGTGAATTTACATGTCTATTATATCGCAGACAACGAAAGTGAGCAAAGGGAAATTGATATTATATATATCTAATATAAATATCCCTATGACTCCGTTATAGTTTTTGGCTTTATGAGTCAGCCGCCTCATGATATATTAAATGATACTACTATTGGATCAATAACCCCGTTTTGAACAGGAGGTCACAAAAATGGATGTATATGAGCGCTTCACCGGCGAGGAGCTCTACGGCGACTTTGACGCCGAGGGCGCCTGCAGGAGGCTTTCCGAGGCGGTGCGCCTGAAGAGCGTATCCGACTGCCCAGACCCGGCTCCCTTCCTGGAGCTGCACTCCCTGATAAAGAGATGCTTCCCGCGAGTAATGGAGGAGGGAAGCTTCGAGACCGTCGACCGCAGCGTCCTCATCAGGATACCCGGAAGCGATCCGTCGCTGCTTCCCGCCCTCTTCATGTCCCATCTGGACGTGGTCCCGGTGGTCGAGGGTACCGAGAAGGACTGGACCCACGACGCCTACTCCGGAGATATCGCCGGCGGCTACATCTGGGGCCGCGGCACGCAGGACATCAAGTGCCAGGTCTTCGGCGAGCTGGAGGCCGCTGAGTACCTGCTCTCCAGGGGGCTTAAGCCCGCGAGGACCATGTACTTCGCCTTCGGCCAGGACGAGGAGACCTTCAACAGAGGCTCCAAGGCCGTGTCCGACCTCCTCATGAGCCGCGGCGTAAGGCTCGAGTTCGTGCTCGACGAGGGAGGCGGCGGCATGCAGTCCGGCGAGCTCTTCGGAGCCCCGAAGATCTGCGTCATGCCCATCGACCTCATGGAGAAGGGCTACGCCGACCTGAAGCTCACCGTAAGGAGCACCGGAGGCCACTCCAGCAGGCCCTTCGGCGGCACCTCCCTGGCGAGGCTCGCGCGCGCCATCACCCGCATCACCGAGGCTCCCTTCCCGGCGGAGCTCTGCCCCACCCTCAAGCAGGGGCTCAAGACCGTGGCTCCGTACATCGAGGATCCTCAGTTCAAGGCCCTCATAGACGGGATAGACGAAAACGGGCAGGCCGTCGCCGACGTCTTCATGGGAACGAAGGACTTCTTCCCCTACGTCACGACCACCATCGCTCCGACCATGATCAGCGGAGGAAGCTCCGCGCCGAACGTCATGCCGCAGAACATGGAGGCCGTCATCAACTTCCGGATCGCCGCGGGTCACACCCCCGAGGAGGTCATGGAGCACTGCAGGAAGGCCGTGGATGACGACAGCGTCGAGATGGAGTTCCTGCAGGCCAACCCGGCGTCCGCGGAAGCCCGCTTCGACGGGCTCGGATACGCCGAGCTCACCAAGGCGCTGGCCCGCTTCTACAGCGATGTGGTCTTCGTACCCTTCATCACCGCGGGCGGGACCGACGCCCACAACTACGAGCAGATCTGCGATACCTGCCTGAGGTGCAGCCCCTTCGTCTCCCCCGAGGAGGAGCAGCACGGCGCCCACGGCACCAACGAGAGGATGTCCGTGAGGTCCTTCATCCAGGGCATACGCGTGCTCATCTCCATGATGGAGAGCAGCTGCTGCTTCAAATAGAGCGCGGCTCTCATTAAAAATAACAGGCCTAAGACCGTCCGGCGCCCCTGAGCCTCAAGCCCGGGAGCGCCGGCCCTTGAACACAGACCATGAACATAATCCTTACTATCATAACCATACTCATAGAGCTCGCCTTCGGCTACTTCGCGCTCTTCGCGCTGATCGGCCTGGGCAAGCCCTTCGAACGCTGTCCCGAACCCGGTGAGAAGCTGCGCTTCGCCTTCGTACTCCCCGTCAGGAACGAGGAGAAGGTCATCGGCAAGCTCATAGAGAGCCTTCAGGAACAGGACTACCCGAAGGAGCGCTATGACATCTGGGTCATACTCAACAACAGCACCGACCGAAGCGGGGACATAGCCCGCTCCATGGGCGCGAAGGTCCTCGAGGCGGACGTCCCCGTGCACTGCAAGGGAGACGCCCTCTCCTTCGCCTTCGATAAGCTCATGCCGATGGAGGCGTACGACGCCTTCGCGATCTTCGACACCGACAACGTCGTCGATCCCGGCTTCCTCGCCGAGATGAACAGGAAGCTCGCCTCCGGGAAGAACATAGTCCAGGGCCGCAGGGTCGGAAAGAACGCCGCCGCGAACCTCATGACCGGCTGCTACGAGATCTTCTACACCATGCAGAACGCCCTCTTCAACCATTCGAGGACGGCGATGGGAGCGAGCGGCTCGCTCAACGGGACGGCCTGGGTCATCAGGGCGGACTGGATAAGGGAGCACGGCTTCGCCATGAAGACCATGACGGAGGACCTCGAGCTCGCGGCCGTCGCGGCGCTCAAGGGCGAAAAGATCGGCTACGCGCACGAGGCCGTCAGCTACGACGAGTATCCCGAGGACTTCGGGACCTCGCAGAGGCAGTTCCTGCGCTGGTCCTTCGGGCAGGTGCAGTGCATGCGCCACTACTCGCCCCAGCTCACGAAGCGCTTCATAAAGGACGGATCTATATCCTGCCTGAACATGGACCTCGTCTTCCTCGCGCCCGTGCTGGTCGTCTCGTCGATCGCGCTGTTCCTGATCTTCGCGCTGACCTCAGCCCGCGTATTGCATCCCATACTGGGCGACAGATTCAGCGCTCCGCTGGCTGCGGCGCTGATCCTCGCCGCCTTCTACGGGATCGTATGCGCCGGAAGGCTCAAGTGCGGAAACGACGTCAGGATACACCCCCTGAGCGTCGCCGCCTTCCCCCTCTTCCTGCTCACATGGCTCCCGCAGATGATAAGGAGCCTCTTCATGAGGAAGCTCGAGTGGAAACCCGTGGTCCACGACCGCGCGGTGGGACTCGAGGACGTGCAGGAGCTGGGGAAGAAATAAAGCAAAAGCCGCGCACAAGCGCGGCTTTTTCGATCTCAGGTCTCCCGGAGGCTATATCAGCTTATCTCAGCGACTTTCCAAACTCATAGAGCTCGCGGCGCTTCTCCTCGGACTTGTTCTGCTTTCCGTTCGCCGTGAAGATGCCGGCGTTCTCGACGCCCCAGTACTCCACGATGGACTGGAAATACTCGGTGATCGCGGCGCCGTAGACGTACTTGCTGCCCGAGCTCATGATCAGCGCGACCTTCTTCACGTTCGCCGGGATGTCTACGGAATAGGTCCTGTGGATGACGGCCTGAAGCTGCGCGGAGAGGGTGAAGTAGTAGATCGGCGAGGCGAAGACTATCATGTCGCTGCTCAGTATCTCGGGATAGATCTCCTGCATGTCGTCCTGCTGGACGCAGACGCCCTTCTCGATGTTCCTGCAGCTGTCGCAGGCCATGCAGCCCCTGATGTTCATGAAGGCGACGTCGAACCTGACCACGCTGTGGCCGGCCTCCTCGGCTCCGCGGGTGAAGGCCGCGACCATGTCGGCGGTGGCGCCGTCCCTGTGGGGGCTTCCGTTGAGTACAAGTATCTTCATTCTGTCTTCCTTTCCGCTTTTCAGCTTAACGTGATCATTCCCGCGTCAGCTCTATGGTCAGCCTGACCTTGTCCCCGCCGAGCAGTTCCCTGAGCTGGGCCGCGCTCATGTTTTCTATGTGCCCCAGCCTCGTGTACTCCCAGGTGTTGGAGCCGTAAAAGACGACTATCCTCGAGCTCTGATAGAGGACTATGTCTCCGGGCGCGGTGGTGATTCTGACGTCGCTGCTCGGCAGCCTCTGTCCCAGGGCGCCGACCTGCTCGAAACCCCCGTAGCCCGAGAGCCCGGCCTCTATGGCGCCTCCCTCCTTCAGCATATCCCTGAGCGCGCGCACCGACGCGTTATCCTCCCAGGATACTTCAAGTTGTTTTCCGTCTATCTTCAGGATCATCTCTCCATCCTCCTCCAGAGCGCGGATGTAACGGGGCTCTTCTCCGTCTGCCCAGGGACAGTTCTCCTCGATATAAGCGCAGTACGCCGAGAGCATGCAGGCGGCGCGGGCCCTTTCCGCGGGAGAGCCAGGCTCCGGCGCAGGCCAGCCTTCTCTGTCCGCTATGCCGCCCTTAAGCGCCCACGCGAAGGCTTCCCGCGCGTCTTCGGTGACGATTCCCGCGGCCTCTCCGAGCAGCTCATCCGCTGCTCCGCCGGGTCCGGGAGATCCCGCGGCCCTCCAGAGCATGACGGCCGCCTGCTCCTGGGTGACAGGATCGCCCGGAGCGAACAAGCCGTTTCCGAAGCCTTTCACCAGACCGGTCTCCGAGCACCAGAGCACCGCGTCCGAGTACCACTGTCCGTCCTCCGTATCCGTGAAGGCGTCGCTTCCGCTCACGGCGGGGCTCCCGGCCATCCTGTACAGGACCGCGGCGAGCTGTGCCCGAGTAAATGTTCCGCTTGGATCGAAGGCGCTACCGCCCGTTCCGTTCATTATCCCGCGCTCCGTTACGTCGCGGACCGCGTCTCCGTACCACGCGCCCGCGGGAATGTCGCCGTAGACCGAGCCCGCAGCACCTCCGTCTGTTCCCGCCTGAGCGGAGCCGAAAAGCGAGGCCGACGAGAGCGCTAACGCGGCGCAGATGATGAAAGTTGCAAGCTTTTTCATGAGAGCGTCCCCCTTCGCATCGATTATAATCCCTTTAATTTACCTGTTCAAATGCCTATATTGCATGTTATCATATGCCCATAAGGCATAGTTTGGCGAAGATGGTTAGAACGCAGACCGGCGGAGGAAAGCGATGGAGATAAGAGTGCTGAGATACTTCCTGACTGCCGCTTCCGAGGGAAGCATCTCGAGGGCAGCTGAGAAGCTCAATGTGACGCAGCCCACCCTCTCGAGGCAGCTGAGGGAGCTCGAGGAGGATCTTGGCGTGAGCCTCTTCGAAAGGGGCAGAAAAAACAGGAGCCTCACCCTCACCGAGGAG
>JAEEGF010363883.1_pt1 | contig 20007 bp, 13 predicted proteins | sample 9134171 | NCBI WGS metagenome assembly JAEEGF01 (sample SAMN16246542, study PRJNA631951) | gut metagenome | biome: gut microbiome; feature: rumen; material: AP-attached | host: Bos | place: Iran: Karaj | collected 2018-10
TGCCATCTCTCTTAACTTATCAACTGGCTTACATTCCGAGCGAATAGATACCAGTCATCACAAATTTGAACACACTGTCCATAGCCCAAACAACCAAGGCAATCACCAAGGATGCTGACAATACAACAACTGCGCTGTGAGTAAGCTCAGAGCGCGTCGGCCATGTCGTCTTGTGGGCAAGCTCGTCATAGCAAGCTTTACAATAATCAATAAACTTCTTAAACATCTTCTTTTCTGTCTTTTCGCACGGGAAGGAGGACTCGAACCCACGACCCTCGGTTTTGGAGACCGATGCTCTACCAACTGAGCTATTCCCGTAAGTAAGCCCCCGCCCGAAAGACGGGGGCTTGGTTGTATGTTTGTCCTGTCTGTTGCTGTGGTACAGCAACGTACTGAACGATTAGTCTTCGAAGACCTCAGTGATCTGACCAGAACCAACGGTGCGGCCACCTTCGCGGATAGCGAAACGCAGACCCTGGTTCAGAGCAACAGCGTAGATGAGCTCAACGGTGATCTCAACGTTGTCACCAGGCATCACCATCTCAACACCTGCGGGCAGAGTGATTTCACCCGTGCAGTCCATGGTGCGGAGGTAGAACTGAGGACGATACTTGTTGCCGAACGGAGTGTGACGGCCACCCTCTTCCTTCTTCAGGACGTAGATAGAAGCCTTGAACTTCTTGAAGGGCTTGATCTGACCCGGATGGCAGAGCACCATACCGCGCTTGATCTCGTTCTTGTCGATACCGCGGAGCAGCAGACCAACGTTGTCACCAGCCTGACCCTCATCAAGCAGCTTGCGGAACATCTCAACACCGGTAACCACCGAGTTCTTGTCCTCACCGAGGCCGAGCAGCTCAACTGCGTCACCAACGTGGATCACACCAGTCTCGATACGGCCGGTAGCCACTGTACCACGACCTGTGATTGAGAACACGTCCTCAACAGGCATCAGGAAGGGCTTGTCGGTAGCGCGCGGGGGCTCCTGAATCCACTCGTCGCAAGTGTTCATCAGCTCCATGACCTTGTCTTCCCACTTAGCAACACCATTGAGTGCGCCGAGAGCAGAACCGCGGATGATGGGAGTGTTGTCCTCGAACTCATACTGAGCGAGAATCTCCTGAACCTCCATCTCAACGAGCTCCAGCATCTCCTCGTCGTCCACCATGTCGCACTTGTTCAGGAACACGACCAGACGGGGAACGTTGACCTGACGGGCGAGCAGCACGTGCTCACGGGTCTGAGGCATAGGACCATCGGTAGCAGCCACCACGAGGATAGCACCATCCATCTGGGCAGCACCAGTAACCATGTTCTTCACGTAGTCGGCGTGACCCGGGCAGTCCACGTGAGCGTAGTGACGCTTCTCAGTCTCATACTCCACGTGAGCAGTATTAATGGTGATACCGCGCTCCTTCTCCTCAGGTGCGTTGTCGATAGCGTCAAAGCTCTTCACCTTGTCAGCGTTACCGGCCACACGCTTCGAAAGAACCAGCGTGATGGCAGCGGTCAAAGTGGTCTTACCATGGTCCACGTGACCAATGGTGCCAATGTTTACGTGCGGTTTGGTGCGCACAAAAGTCTCTTTTGCCATTGTTTGTTGTTTTTATTAGTTCTATTGATTATACAATGTTTTTGCTCCTCCTTCATTTCTCAGAGAGCTGTAACTGAGAGTTGAACTCAGGACCTCTTCCTTACCAAGGAAGTGCTCTACCACTGAGCTATTACAGCATTGTTCATAGAGCGGAAAACGGGGCTCAAACCCGCGACCCCCAGCTTGGAAGGCTAGTGCTCTATCAACTGAGCTATTTCCGCAAAAACAGTTCTGAGTGTGGGAGGTGATGGATTCGAACCACCGAAGTCGAAAGACAACAGATTTACAGTCTGCCCCATTTGACCGCTCTGGAAACCTCCCAATTATTTTTGCCATCGCCAGACCTCCTGCCTGACGGTCTCCCTTTCGTGTCTTGAGCCTCTTGTCGGATTCGAACCAACGACCCCGAGATTACAAATCACGTGCTCTGGCCAACTGAGCTAAAGAGGCTTCTTTTAACAGCCGCTCTCGTTTCAGATTTACGACCTGTTGGAAAACGGCTGCAAAGTTACGACTTATTTTTGAACTACCAAAATTTTTTGGAGTTTTTTTTATCTATTTCTTGATTTTTCTTTAATTTTCTGCAGTTGAACCGTCAAAGAGTCGACACAGAGGTCTATTCCCTCCTCAAAAGTGTCGTTCACCTTCTCCACGTGGACAGGGGCGATACCGGGTGCGGTGACCGTGATGCTCGTCTCTTTGTTCTGTGCCGTGGCCGGTTTGACTACCTTTAATTGCACCTCTACTTTCTGTATGTCTTCGTAAAACTTTTCTAACTTGGCGACCTTCTTCTCGATGAACGCCTCTAATTTCTCGGTAGCGTCGAAATGAATCGACTGAATCTTAATCTCCATAGTTGTCTCTTGTTTTTAAAAGGTTAAACTATCAGGTCAGCCCCTTGGGTGGGCTTCCTCGTAAACTCGTTTCAGCTGCTCGAAGGTGGTGTGCGTGTAGATCTCGGTTGTCTCCAGGCTCTCATGCCCCAGCAGCTGGCGGACGCTTTCCAGTCCGGCGCCGTTGTTGAGCATGGCAGTGGCAAAGGAATGTCTCAGCACGTGCGGTGAGCGTTTCTTCATCGTGGTCACCTTGGACAGGTTCTTCTTCGTTGTGGTGTAGACCCGGTAGGATGTGATCCGTTTGCCGTTCTTTTCCACGAAGAGTGCTCCGCATGTCGGCCCCACCTCGCTGTCGCGCACCTCCATGTAGTGCTGCAGCTGCCGGGCCATCTCATCTCCGAAGGGCACGATGCGCTGCTTGTTGCGCTTGCCAGTCACCTTCAGCTGTCTGGCTGCAAAGTCCACATCAGCATCGTTGAGCCCTACCAGCTCTGCTCTTCTCAGTCCCGCCTCATATAATAATATAATAATGGTACGCGCGCGTACATCATTATAATTATCTTCCCACTGCTCCTCGTCGAGCAGCTTGTTCATCTCGCTTTCGCGCACAAACTGTGGCAGCGGCTTGGCTTTCTTCGGGCCTGTCAAGCTATGCGCCGGGTCGCGGTCAACCAGTTTCCTGGCCAAGGCGAACCTAAAGAACGAGCGCAGTGCAGAAAGACCCGTATTGACGGTGGAGGCGATGTTGCCTCGCTCCATCAGGCTCTCCATCCATCCCCGGATGATGTCGGCATCCACCGATGCCCAGTCGAGCCCAGCCTCTAGGGACTGAAAATAAGCCTCAAAGTCGCGCAGACTTGTCTCGTATCGCAGAACGGTCAGCTCACTGCGGTTCCGCTCATAGCGCAGATACTTGAGAAATTGGTCAATCACGCTTTTCGGCCACGAATTTACGGAAATTATTTGATACTACCAAATTTTCCGGGAACTTTTTTTAGTTTTCCTCAGCTGTACGCAACTGCTGTACATAGATGGCGTGTTCCATCTTCAGGCGCTTCAGTACAGAGGGCTTGTTGAACTGCTGACGGCGACGGAGCTCTTTCACCACGCCAGTCTTCTCAAACTTTCTCTTAAACTTCTTGAGGGCCTTCTCAATGTTCTCGCCTTCTTTTACAGGTACAATAATCATACTGTTTTTTGACTTTAAGTGTTTAATAGTTATACATTTCTGCGTCGTTCGCGAATAGCGCGCACGATTAGCGGGTGCAAAGTTACAACTATTTTGCGAATCTGCCAAGTCTTTTTTCTGTTTTTTTAAATAACGCGGTCTACTTTCGCATATTTTGGAGTTAAAGGAGTTCAACTTTCGCAAGTTTTGGAGTTAAAGGAGTTAAAGGAGTTAAAGACAATAGCTTTGGCCTTGCAAGCGTCCTTCGTGCGTCCCTTCGGTAGCAAGCGACCTTTGGTCGAGTGCGGCCGAGCGATGGGTGAGGCCTGTAATGTCTGTAATATCCTGTCAGTGTAGAGTGGAGGCGAAGAAGTTTCAGCGAATCAATGCGCAGCCCTCCCCTCCCTTCAAGGGGAGGGAAGGGCTGCGCATTGCACTACGCGGCGGGCAAGGCGCAGCAAACAGCCCCGAAGGGGAGACGGAATACAGGCAGGGGCAACGCCCCTGTAAACAGTTGCCCACCAACAAATGAAGCCCTGAAGGGGCGACGGAAGACGATTGGTGCTCACCATCGTCTTCTGCCGCCCCTTCAGGGCTTGTTGTTGTGCTGCACTATACAGGGGCGTTGCCCCTGCCTATGTTCCGTCGCCCCTTCAGGGCTGATGCTACCATCCACTTTTGTCACACCGATGGTGTCGCTCGGCTCGTCCAAGAACGCGAATGAGCGAAAATGTCCCGCGAATGTCCGAAAATATAATTAACGAGTCATTTACGAGATATAGGTTAAAATAGGTTGGGACATCTTTGACAAACCACCCCTGACCCCTCCTTTGGAAAAGGAGGGGAATAAGTTACCTCTGCAACGGCCCCATAACGGCGCAGCCATTCCCCTCCTTTTCCAAAGGAGGGGCAGGGGTGGTTTGTCAACAATGACCTAACCTATTTTTTCCAAAGGAGGGGCAGGGGTGGTTTGTCAACAATGACCCAACCTGTTTTTTCCAAAGGAGGGGCAGGGGTGGTTTGTCAACAATGACCCAACCTATTTTTTCCAAAGGAGGGGCAGGGGTGGTTTGTCAACAATGACCTAACCTATTTTTTTCCAAAGCAGGGGCAGGGGTGGTTACCAAAACCACGTCATCCAATGCAAGGTGCCCAAAATTGTCCGAAGGCTTCGGACGCTCCGTCCGAAGGCTTCGGACAAACAGTCCGAAGCCTTCGGACAAAAATGCGCAGGCTTGGCCAAGAACGCAATTTGAACCGTTAATTATAATTCATGAGACATTTATGGCCATTCATGCATATTTATGTAGCGCCGCAGGCATAGATTTCTGCCTACGTCAGCCACGAGGTGTACCGCGACCGCCGGAAGCGCATGCCCACCATCATTCATGGACATGGCATACAACGACGTGGTGCGCTCGTGCATCGACCGCTATGCATAGCCACGCAGGGAGAGGCATGATACCGCACTCGGGACTTGCGCCAGGCAGATGATGCGAACTAAGATTGAAGCCCGGACTTTCACAAGCCCGGGCTTCTCTTAACAATGTAAAGTTTTGAAATTGCCCGGACAAACCGGACAATGGTATAAATACCGATGCAAAGATAGGCATTTTTCCTGAATTATCCAAATTTCAGGCCATGATTTTCAGCAACTTCAGAAGAAAATATCACAACAAGCAAAAGTCTGGTAACAGAGTATGACTTACTCAGACAAGCGTACTTGCGGGTCAAGCACTTTGCGCACCCCCATGTTCTTACGTGATTCATCATTAATGATACGGCTGGCCTCATGACCATCGAAATGGGTAGGGCCAATGATGAACTCGGGCACATTGAAGGAAAGGAAACGGTCGGCATAGAAACGGCGGGGATTGCGCTGCGGCAGCATGAAAGCTTTTGTGATACGGCCGTCGGCATCGATGTGACAGAAATAAGGCCGGGTGAAGAGCCCATCGTCACGGCGGGAACTCAGCACGAGCCAGCGTGAGTTGGTGCTCCAGTTGTGGAACGATTCGGTATCATCAGAGTTGACCTCAGCCATAGGACGGCTCTGGCTTGTAGAGAGATCGAGCAGATAGAGGTCGGCCTCATGATGCCAGATGCTGAACTGTCCGTAGTCGGAAAGTGTGTAACAGAGAAAGCGCCCATCATATGAAGGACGGGGGAAGGAGACCGACTTGTGCTGAGCCTCGGCATAGACAATGGTGTCTATACGGCTGCCGAAGCCACCCGTTGTCGGGTCGAAATCGATGCGGCAGAGATTATAGCGGATGGAGTCGAGCTGATAGCTGTCTTCTGGGAGAGCACGGGCAGCACAGAAATAGAGCGAGCGGCCGTCGGCCGAGAATACGGGAAAGGTCTCATAAACTGAGTCTTGCTTGAGAATGGGCGAAAGCAACAGTTCATTCTTCTCGACATCGTAGATCTGAAGGTCGGAAGCGGTATCAAAGACCTCGATGCGATTAGGGTCAGCGCTGTGGAACAGCTGGCTCGTGGCATTGGTAGAATAAGCGATATAGCGGCCCGAAGGATGCCAGTAGGGATAGACGCAGAAGCCGAGCGTCTGGTCAGTCTTGGTATTATAGGCGGCAATGGGGCCACCGTCGTGACGCAACAGCGTGGCGCCGTGCGGTCCACGGATATGCAAGCTCATATCGGCAGGGTTGCCACGGTTGAAGCTATGGCAGTTGACACAGCCCTCGAACTGCGTGTTCTCAATCAGCGCACGCTCGTCGAAGGTAGAAAGGTTTCGTTCGTAGATGCCCATCTTGCTCCACACCTCATAGCCAGGCGCTATCAATCGGTAGCAGATGCCATAGTCGATGCTGTCAGGACTGACGTAGACAGCAAAAGAACGGTAGGTGTGCCAGCCATCGTCATACTTGGCCGAAACGGTAACACTAAGCGAGTCGCCGGGGTTATGAGCGAGCAGTTCGTGCCAGTCGTCAAGGTCGAAATCTACCGATTCGTCGCCCTGACTGTGCAGCTCGTGTCCGTGGCTGTCTGTTATGACGGCATCAATGCGTTGTGCCGTCTCGTCAGCCATGCAGAAATTGAGCGGGGCAATGTTCACGGGTATGGTGACGCCGAGGTAGTCGGGATATATCTGAGGCTGAACAGCCTCCAGCTTGGCATCCTTGACCGTCTCGGAGCAGCCTATCAGCCCCAGTAGCCCTATCAGCCCCATTATAATATTCTGAATCTTTTTCATCGCTTAACGGAAAAGCATGCTATTGTTGGTCAGTAGCTCGCTGTGAATAATACAGGTTAAATCTATCGCGGTCGCCCGTCAACAGACAGTAGGCCAGCAGATATTGGTAAGCCAGGCGATTGTCGGTATTGCCGAGATAGAGGCTTTCGAGCATCTCGGGCCTCACATGGTCGCTGAAGAAGAAGTCTCCGGTTAAGCGAGAGCCGTCAAGCTCGGCAGGAACGGCCGGCCTTCGCTTGTAGGCAAACTGTCGCAGACGTCCGTATTCCGGATGTCGGGCTATCGCCTCTTCATCGCCCAGCAACGGCAGGGTCTCGTTGGCCCATTTGCGGTAGAAAAGTGTCTTCTGCAGAGCCATGAGATATTTGCGGGCCACGGCGTAGTTGCCATTGATGAGGTTGGTCTCTGCCAGTCGTTTGTAGCACCGGCCACTTTTCTGGAAGTCGAGAATGGCTTCCTGAGCCTCGAATACTGTTCGCTGGGCTACATTGATCATCCCCAACTGATAGAAGGCCTCGGCTGTAGGCAGAGGACTGGTGGCATCTTCCTTCACATCGGGCAATAGGCCGGCTATGCCGTTCTGGTGATAATTGAACATTTGTTCCAGGAGCATACCATTCATTGCCAAAGCCAAGTTCTGCACCGTCACTCCAATCTGGTTGTTGGGTTTTTCTTTGTTAACAGTCTCAAGTATGCGATTCCATTGCTGGAAGCGGGCCATAAAGTCATACTGCATCACCTTCTCGGCCTTGAAATTGGCGTTCTTCCATACGAAAAATGCGCCTGCCGCAAAAATAAAAGAATAGAAAAATATGGAAGCAAAAGGTTTGCTGCCGCCTTTAAGGGACAGGTGACAACGGCGGAAGATGCAGCCAACGAAAACGAGGACGAAGACAGACAAGGCCGCAGCCCAAAGCAGCCACGGAAATACTGTCGGGTAACGATAATAATGGATGCCAGACCACAGGCTGCCTACGGGGATAGGGAGGCAAACGGGGCCTATCAAGAAATAGAGTATAGGAATGGCGGCAATAAGCAGGATGTACCGCAACCAACCGTGTGCCACCTTAACGATGACCCAAGCTACGAGCAGCGCGAGCAAGACAGCCCATACTCCACCTAAAAGCGCATTCTCATCGAGCAGGAAGAGCCAGAGCAGGAAGGAAGGCACAAAGCTTAAGCCATAGAGTAATGACTGCACCCCTGCCCCACCCCTTGAAAGGGAGGGGACTTGTGACGTCTGGTTCTGCGAGAGAGTGAGGAGACTGAACATCAGGAGATGCACCGCCACGAGTAGCAGTGCAATGACAAGCGCTCCCACCCAGGCAAAAAGGAAAAACTGTGTGCAGAAGCGCCCCAGCAGATCGGCTACGCCACCTGGCAGTTTCACAATCTCCCATACGTAGGTGCTGTCGAAGAGGAACAGCTGATACTGTTCCTGATAATGCAGATGGTGCGGATAGGCCAGCCCGAAGAAGAGGAGGACGGCCACACCGAAAAGACTACTTATCAAACACCTTGCTAAACTCATTGACGCTGATTTTAACGGGTTCCACCATGAACTCCGGACGGTTATAACTCTTCAGAAGGAACGTGTTAAACTCAGGATCCTCCTGCGGCAGCATAAACGCCTTTTCCACTTTCCCGTTGTTGAAATAGGAGAAATAGACCCGACAGTAGTTGCCGTCATCGCGACGACTGGCCACCATGATCCAATGCCCGTTGCTCGACCACGAAGGATAGCTGTCCGGCCGACCCTCGCAGTTCAGTTTGGTCAGGTCGAGGAAAGAGGGAGAATCTTGGTCAAGCGACATACAGACGATATCGCCATCATTGTGCCTGATATGGAAACAGCCGTATTGTCCCTGGGCAAACAGCAGATAGTGCCCATCGGGGCTGACGCGTGGCAAGGTGGCACTCTTGTCATTCGAGGCGGCATCGTAGACAAGTTCCTCATCGCCAAATGCATGCGACGACAAGTCGAACGAACGCCGGTAGAGGTTGTACTGTACTTTCGGGTAGGTGGTACGGATGTCCTTGTCGCGCATCTCTTCAGGCAGCGGTACTGACTTACAGTAATAGAGGTATTTGCCGTCGGGCGACCAGGTGGGATACACCTCCAGCAGCGTGGAATCGTTGCTGACGACACTCACCGAGTCGGTCACCACATCGTAGAGGATCAAGTCGCTGGCAAGGTCATAGACCTCAATCTTGTTGGGATTCAGCGTGTGGAACCCCTGTCGCGTCAGGTTGGTGGAGAAGGCTACCAGCTTAGCGGTAGGATGCCATGAAGGATAGACACCGGAGGAGATGGTATAGTCGCGCTTCAGGTTGACCTTCGAAATCTTTCCGTCGTTCACAATGACGGTACCGCTATTAGCAAGTCGCACATGGAAGAGCATATTGTCGGTCTTGTAGTTCTGATAGCTGTGGCAGTTAATACACTGGCCTATCTTAAGGTTGTTCATGGTAATCTCATTGTTGAAGATCTGCGTTTCCTCGAACGTGGTAAGGTTGCGCTGGGCGATTTCCATGTAAGTCCATGCGACATACGACGGTTCGATGAGGCGATACGACAGGTATTCGTCGATGGGTTCTTCAGCTACACGGATTTCGAACGGGTTGAACGACAGCCATTCACCCGCCTTCCGTCCCCAGACCTCCACCTTCAGGCACTTGCCCTTCGAGACATTGAGCAGGGCGTGCCATTCCGACTCAGGAATCTGCACCTTCACCCCGCTACCGTAGGTCTGCTGCTGACCGTCAGGCGTGGTGATACGTGCCACACACTCATCGTACTTGTCAGCAGGGAGCATGAAGTTGAGCGGCGCAATATTGCAAGGCACAGTGACATCGCAATAATCGGGAAAGATAGCAGGCAGGCACTTCGCCTCCTTGGATGAAGAAGGGACTGCGGGATGATTCACACACGATGACAGAATCAGCATGGCAACAGCCAGGAACTGGAAAAAGGGATGGATATGTTGTATTTTCATTGTTTGCTTACGATTGAACCTCATGACCGAAATTGCCATTATTAATAACAAAAATCTTTCTTCCGAAAATGTTGTACCACCAGTAGGTGTCTCCCCATTCGTTACGCATCTTCTCGCCGACATCCCTAAGGTTCTCACCGGGCCTCGCCAGTTTTTGCAGGGTATCCCAGAACTTCATGTAGCGGTCATAGATGGTCTGTTGGACGGGAATCATCATGCGCTTCTTTTCTGGAGCCTTGTCCATGAACAAGATATAGGCCTCCTGTGCATGAAGGGGGAATTCTTCGTCCTCATGTGTCTTCACATAGTTGCGCAGCGATGGCCAGAAGCGGCGTGAGTCGCAGCGCAGCATGGAATAGAACAGCACCTGTTCCGAGGCCACCTTACTGACGGAATCAGACCAGAGGCTGATGGTGTTGACGATATAACTGTCGCTGTTCTCGACTCCAGTGAGTTCGTCGGGGTAGGCTTTCTCCAATTCTTTAACCTTTTCCGTGACAGGGGCAGGCTGCCAATTGCCGTAGAACGGGAGATGGCGCAGTAGCGTCGTGTAGCGTTCCATCAGTTCCTTGTCACCCTTGGCAAGGGCACAGCGGGCAAGCACTTTCAGGTAGAAAGGTGAGAAGCCTGCCTGTATGGAATTCTCGAAATTCAGGCGGATGGCTTCGTTCATCATGCCGTAGTTATAGTAGACCAGCGGCGATGCGATGTCCAGAAGGCTGACATGGAGCGAATCGGGATTGGTAATGTTCTCGCCGTCGTTGCCCAACTTGAACGAACGGTCAAGAAGTCCACCCTCGTTCATCAGGGCGATATTCTTGAGGAATACCATCGTGGTAGTTGGCTTCTTGGTAGCTTCTGCCACCTGTAGAACTTCCTTCCAGTTATCAGCTTCGGCATAGCGCACCATTCGCATTTCATCGATATAGTTCTTGTCGTGGAACATGAATGACAAGGTAAAGAGGATGCCTGCAACGGCACACAGCACAGGAACGACCCGTCTCGACAAACACTTACCACACAGAGGAATAAGCACAGAGACAGCACCAAGCGCCCAGAAGGGAATGGAAAGACGAGGGGTACTGTCGCTTGGTGTTTCAAATCGTGGTAATCCTGCCAGCATGACATCGTCGGATTTCAGATTCGAATAGAATTGCGTATGCCAGATAGCGGCGGTAAAGAGAAGCAGGACAACACCTAAAAGCTCACGCCATGTGGGCTTTTCGGTAAGCGCTAAACAGAGTACGAAAAGCAAGGCGAACCACCCTAACACCGGATAGAGGCAAAAGGCCAGCAGATACCAGACAAGATGCCACTTACGGGGAGTCTGGCGGGCTGCCCACAAGAGCAGCAGCATGACGAGATAACCTACCGACTGTGAGAACCAATAGCCCCGGATGGTGGACACATAGACCCAATAGCCAAGATCGACCACCGATGTGAGCAGACAGGCTACAGGCAGGAGCATCAGCGCGGAGGCACTGGACTTTAACCGGAATGCCTTGGTACCCACCAAGAAGATTAGCGTCCAGATAGCTATTAGCACACCTGCACCTAAGGCTGGATGACAGAAGAGCTGGGTGAGCCAGGCCCCCACATACTGCATCAGACCGAAGGGCTTCTGCAGAAGCGCATGGAAGAAGGGGGATCCGTAGAGGAACTCAGAACGGTCGTGTGCCGTATAAAGTACCTCCTGATTAATATATAATAGGTATATGGCAAATGAAATGAAAGCCAACAGGCTTACATAGAAGATTGCACTGGATATCTTGTTTTGTTTATTCATTGGTGTTACTTTACTATTCGATGCAAAGGTAGTAACATTATTCAAAAAAGCCAAACTTTTCCCTAGAAACTTGATGTCTTCCATGCTTAAAAAAGAGGGTGGCCTAAATGGCGCACCCTCTTTCTTTAGTACTAACATCAAACTCTATTTAGTTACGGGTCTGACAGAAATTCCGAAACTAGAACTCAGATTGTTGTAGATGCCGAGAGAATTATACTGTCCATGCTGGAAGATCAACATGTCAGGCATGTTTTCAGAACTACTAACCGATCCCTTAGAGCCTTTGTACTGTTCTTCCATTGAAGGGAATTGATAAATACCCAAGATCTGACCGGTAGCATAATAGCCAGCATTTCCGTTTCCGTACCATTGGTTTCCGTAACGATAACCTGCAGCAGGCAAGTAGATACTCTTTCCATTGCAACGGCTGGTCAGTTTATATCCAGCACCGGTAAATTCCCAATTACATGAGTCAACCAATTCCTGGAACTCCTCGACTGTCGGCATTCTCCAGTTGCTGCCCCAATTTGCAGTAGCCGGATCATGCTGAGCATCTTTCGCTATGTCATAAACAGGAGCACCTGAAATACTGGCACCAGAAGCATCTTTAAAATCGCCTTTCGTGCTTGCAAAATACTTAACCTCGGTAGATTCAATCAAGTTAGCGATGACATCATATTTTTCATTATCTACATTGACTAAGCAGTCCAAGGTTTTATCTTTGTACTCAGCTTTAAGAGAGTCAAATACGGCTTCTCTGATTGAATCGACTTTAGTCAGAGAGTACTCCGAGAGTGAATAGGTTTCCTTATATACACTGATTGTGTCATACAAGTATCCCACTTTCTCTGCACCTTTGTACATTTCAAACAAATCAGATGCTGACGTATAATCTTTTACGTCTGTATACGATGTCGAAGTGGTTGCCTGAACCTGAGTTCCTGTTACATCTCCCCATACGAAGAGAATACCATTGTCAGATTCTGAAGCGGCTCCAACATTCATATTAGCCCACTTGGTACCACTGGGGAGTCCCAAATCTACAGCCTGACCTACATTTTTGATACTACCTGTGTTTGCTACATATTGGGTATCGCATGTAGTTTCGCTAATCTCATCACTACAAGCCACAAATAGACTTGATGTAACAAGCATGGCGATTGCGAGCTTATTAAATTTCATAAATCTTTTCATTATAACGGATGTTTTAATATTATACATATACGAACTTATTACTCCTCATAGTAAACAGTCTTGAGTGTCATAGAGCCATTATACAGCATGAGGTCAAGGTCACGACCTTCGCCACCCTTGGCGCACTCATCAGCCATTGTCTGAGTGATTGGAAGTTCGTTCAAGCCGTCCACCCACTTCACATGATCGTAATAGGTGTTACTCCACCAACCGTTCATGACCTTCAAGTCAAAATCGGGAGTTACATCTGATACGTCAAAGATCAGAGTCTTCAGGCCAAAATAAACTTCATCAGGAATGGTGGGCAGATGTGCTCCTTCAGTTGAGCTGAAACGCATGGCAGCAGCATCCCAAGCTCCGGGCTTGAACGGCTCTTGCGGATTCTCTGCTTTATCTTCATCTGACCTATTAGGATCACCATAGATGTAGTACTTCACAAGCGGGTTAGAGATTTTTTCACACTTTACAGGGTATTCAGCAACCAACTTGGTACCGTCAGCACAAAGAGCAGTGAGAGTAATTGTATAATCAGTGGTAATATAATCACCATTCTCATTCCAATTAACCTTCATTTTCTTTGATGCATAGTTTCCAATGGCTTCCTTACCAGCGAAATCCCACTTTGCATTGACAGGAGCAGAAGTTTGGCAGGTAATAACGTTACCGAACTCACCTTCTTTGCCAGGAGCCACCTTAGAGCTATAGGTCTTGTAAATGGCTTTGACGTTGATGGTGTTCGTCTCAGTATCTGCGATGTGCTTTATAACAATGTTCGGCAGGGTACCGTTAGCAAACTTGTCACCAAGTTCGTACCTGTAGAATGAAGAACTTCTCAGAATTTTCTGAAAGTCCTCACCAGCGAAGGAAATTCTCCAACAGGTGTCAGCAATGGTCTCGGCATCAAAGTAGATGGTGATACCCTCGCAGTCTTTAACATCAACATTTTCTGCCAAGACAATGGGCGTTTCTTTGACAGCCGTATAGGTTTTCTGCCCCGCCACCGGAGCTACCTTGTCAACAATAACCGTGGACTTCGCCTTAAGCTCGTCAACAGTGATGTGCCCGCCATTGTCGATTTCCTCATGAACGGGATCGCAGGCAAAAAACACACCTACTGCGGCAATTAACAAAAATATCTTTTTCATATTGTTTCATTTAATAATATTAGTACATAACTCTATAGGTATACTCATTAGCAGGAGTATGTTTCGGATCATCGTCTCCGCCCCATCCTGGGTTCTGCTTCATCGCACCGTTCATCAGGGTCATCTGAGCCTGAGGCTTAGGCAAGAAACCGTTGGTGTCTGCATAACGCTTCTCCCAAGAACAGGTCATGTGTTCCATAATCCTGCTGTTCTTCTTGCCAAGACATGTGATTTGTTGTCCCTTCTGTCTTCCGAGAGCCTTGGCAGCGTATGAACCTTCGCCTGAGTCAATACCAGACCAACGACGCATATCGTTGAAACGAAGTCCCTCCAATGCGAACTCCCAGCGGCGCTCATTCTGAACGTTCTCTAAAGAGTAACCTGTCGTAGGTACACCAGCACGACGCTGAACCATATTCATATAAGATGCATCACCCGTGAGCTCGGTCAGCATCAGCAGCACGTCGGCATAACGCATCAGGTAGTAATCCTCGAAGTGGTCACCCTGCTGCTTGTTGTCAAGCGAGCTGGAGGTATAACCCGGGCACTTTGACCACCAAGAGTCGTTATCAGCCGCGCAAGCGTCAAGGTTTACGTCTGCGTACTTCTTGACTGCATAGCCAGACTCCTCGCAGTCGTCCTTTTCGTAGGTATAAGATTCGAGCTCATTATCGAGGTCGATCAAAGTACCAAGCTTACGGATGTCAGTATAGTTACCCTTCTGCTCAGCAGCAGTCCAATCGTTCCAGATATTGCATGAAGGAGTACCCTGACCCCAACCCTGGTTGAACGGATAAGTCTTTTCGCGCTTACCATTATCATTGGTTGCACCGTTACGAAGGCCCCAGAAACAAGAGAGGTAGTTTGAATACATACGGGGGTTGTTGTAGGTACCACCGATGGCCCACTTAGAGGCGTTCAAGAACTGAATCTGGAAGATTTCCTCAGTGTTACCATTACCCATACCAGGCTGGTCGAAGCAGTGCTCACGCTTCATATCTGCGATGAACGTATAAGCATGACCTTTACCATCGTGAGCCTCATCCCAAAGCAGGCTGTTAGAATACTGCCAGAGTGAACGGAAGTCCGGGCAGAGCATGTAACGGCCACTGGAAACGATATCTTTCAGATAGCTGACGACATCTGCCTGAGAAACAGAAGCTTTTTCGCAGCCCTCCTGGTTGATAGGCTCACCATTGCGGTCTTTGAGCTCGATAGCCGGAGCTGAACCATTGGCAAGTTCACCAGCCTTCTTGTAGAAGCCAGCCCAGAACATGTAAGCGCGGGCAATGAATGCCTCAGCAGCATATTTGTTGGCATGACCGTCACCAAAGCCGGCAGTTGTGCCCATGAGGTTCATACCAGAAACAAAGTCAGCGATAATCTGAGGATAGATAACTTCCTCAGCACTAACCTGCTGCTGCATCTCGTCAGTAATAACGGTAGAGATGATCAGAGGTACATCACCATACATCTGGGTCAGCAAGAGGGTATAGAAACCGCGCATGAAGTAGCCCTCACCGAGCAACTGATTGCGCTTAGCGGTATTGTTTGTCCAATTGACATTATCAATGGTCTCAATCTGGTTGTTGGCACGTGAAATACCACCATAGAGAAGGATGAAATCCTGCTCGTACTGATTCGAACTTGCCGTTGTGAAATGATGCAGCGACTTAGCCACATTATCCTGCAAACCGCCACTTCCGTAACAGTCGTCCGACATGAGTGACCACCAGTAGAAAGGATTATTCAGGATACCGCTTTGGTCGCCGCCACCCAACGTATTCATGATACTATAGGTAGCAGCATTCAATGCCTCAACGTCTGCAGGTTTACCTGGGAATGTAGCAGCTGTCAACTCCGTCACACGCGGATCAGTGTCCAGCATATCGTTACAAGATGTAAACAAGGCTGCTGACGAAACAACTAATGCTGATAAAATATATTTCTTCATAACTTATTGTCGAATTAGAATTTAATACTTGCACCAATCAAATATGTACGAGACGGCGGGTAAAGACCCAGGTCAATACCTGAAGCCCAGCCTTCACCACCAGCAGCATTACCTACCTCAGGATCGAGGCCTGTGTAACCGGTGAAGGTGTAGAGGTTCTGAGCCTGAACATAGAAGCGGAGTTGCTGCAGCGGGCAAGCCTTCCAAAGATGCTTGAAGTCGTAACCAAGTGTGATGGTCTTGATCTTAAAGTAATCGGCATCCTCCATATAACGGGTTGATACCCAGTTGGTGTTCTCACTACCTGTACTTGTAATACGTGGCTGGTCGTTAGAGGTACCCTCACCAATCCAACGATTCAGAATCGTTGTATCGTAGTTCTGGTAAGGAGCATCACTGAATGAACGGTAAGAACGCATGATCTGCATGCCGAATGCACCAGCACCGTTGACAGCGAAATCAAAGCCCTTGTAGTTCAGACCAAGGTTGATACCCAGCATCACGTCGGGGTTAGGATTACCAATCTCATGACGGTCGCAAGTTTTACCTTCTGCATAGGTAATCACACCATCGCCATTCCAGTCATCCCAGATGCAGTCACCAGGCTGTGCGCCGTCAAGAACGGCCTTACCTGCCTTACGTGCATCATCAATCTGCTGCTGGTTCTGCCAGATACCGCTGTAGGACATACCGTAGAAGTAACCGATGGGCTTGCCTTCCTCAGCACGGTAGACATACTCTGTACCCTGTGAGAGGACGCCGCTCGGACCATTAATATAGTGGTTGTCGTTAGCAATACGGGTTACCTCGTTCTTGTTGGTAGTAAGGTTCACGCTGGCATTGTAGCTGAAGTCCTTACCGATTCTGTCGTTCCAGGAGAGGGCAATCTCAATACCGGTATTCTCAACGTCACCACCATTGATGGCAGCAGGGTTGGTACCATAGATGGCAAGCAGGTTACCTCCGATAAGCCAGTCCTTAGTAGTCTTCTTATACCAGTCGAACGTCAGACCCAGACGGCTGTTGAGGAAACGAGCATCAAAACCTAAGTCAAGCTGTTCAGAGGTTTCCCATGTCAGGTCAGGATTCGGTACGATGTTTGCGTAAGCACCGGTATGTGGAGTTCCGGCAACAGAAGTTGGCATGTCAGAAGCGAACTTATAACCACTGTCACCAGCTTCGCCCGACAGAGCGATGGTAGCCAGATACTGATACTTAGAGATATCCTTGTTACCGTTCTGACCCCAGCTTGCGCGAATCTTCAAGAAGTCCATCCAGCTCTTGGTGCTCTCCATGAAGGGCTCATTGGTAATCACCCAACCAGCAGAAACTGAGGGGAACCAACCCCAACGCTTGCCGTCGGTAAAGATACTTGAGCCATCATAACGTAAGGTTGCGGTAGCCATGTAGGTCTCATTCCAGTCCCAAGTCACACGTCCGAACCAAGAAGCGAGATACTCTTCATCATTGGGCTTACCCGTCAAAGTGGCATCGGTAGCATTTGTAAGCTTGATGTTTGACAGCCATGCAGAATCCCAACCCTTCAGTGTTGCGAGCTGCTCGCCATAATTAACTTTGTTAGACCCACCGATGTTAAAGCTCCAAGCGGTGCTCTGATAGGTCTGACCAACCATGGCACTGATCTTATGACCAGAAATAATAGGAAGATCGTATGTCAAGGTGTTCTCAACAGACCAGTTAGTACTCAGCCAAGAACTCTGGTTAACACTATAGACAATGGATGTAGCATTTCCATAACCAGAAGAGCGTGGCTCATTGTAGTTGCGATAAGCACCTGAACCCCAGCTGTAGTTGAACTGAGAACGCAATCTCAGACCCTTGATGGGCTGAATAACGGCGAAAGCAGTAGCGTTGGCATTGATGTTACGGCTCTCTGCCATAGAGTTGAATCCACCATGAGTGAGGTTCTCCCATGGGTTGCTGAACAAAGAAGAGTTCCAACCCTGACCGTACTTAACATTACCATCAAAATCCTGATAATAATAGATGTCGCCATTGTAAGCGTACTGTGGCATAAGCGGAGAGGTCTGGAGCAAGCTGTGGATGTAGCTCCAATACATACCATCCTCAGCCAGGTCGTGGCTCTTGTTGTAGCTAAAAGAGATGTTCTCACCGATGGTGATGGCATCGAAGTCCTTAGCCTTCAACAGTACGTGGTCGCTGTTGACACGGATGGTGTGGCGCTTGTAGTAAGAAGCCTCGTCAGCACCCATGATACCTTCGTTACCGGTATAGGTATATGACATGGCAAACTTAGACATGTCAGTACCACCAGTCAGGGTTACAGAATGGTTCTGCTGCACAGCATTCTTGTTATCGAATGCACCCCACCAGTCAGTGCCTGACCAACCGCTATTAACCTTGGTAAGAATGTCTTGTGGAACAAAGCCTGACCAATCCATCTTCTGACCAGAAGTGTTGAAGGTATACTCATCAAGGATGGTCATGAACTGCGAAGCATCGAGCAGCTGTGGGCGCTTGTAGGCGTTAGACCAACCCATAGCACCGTTATAGCTCAACTCAATCTTACCAGCCTTACCCTGCTTGGTAGTAACCAGGATAACGCCGTTAGCAGCACGGGCACCATAGATGGCAGCCGATGCAGCGTCCTTCAGCACGTCGATGCTCTCAATATCAGCGGGGTTAATACCGTCGAGGTTGCCACCTGCCACACCGTCGATTACATAAAGAGGTGCAGAGTTACCGGTGGTACCGATACCACGGATGTAAACCTTGTAACCCTTACCAGGCTGAGTAGAGCTCTGGGTAATCTGTACACCAGGCGTATGGCTCTGCATAGCCTCGAGTGCGTTGGTGGTGTTCACCTTGGCCAGCTCTTCACCTTTCACCTGAACAGTAGCACCTGTCACCAATTTCTTCTTCTGAGTACCGTAACCGATGACAACCACATCGTCCAACGTGTTGGCATCCTCTACCAAAGTAATAGCGATGTTGCTTCTGCCTCCAACGCTTACCTCCTGGGTTGCATAACCCACATAGGAAATGCTCAGTGTGGCATTAGAAGCAGCCTTGACGCTAAAATTACCGTTAAAATCGGTAATCGCACCTTCATTGCTACCGAGTACTTTTACGGTAGCGCCGATGATAGGTTCGCCACCCTCATCGTTAACCGTTCCTCGTACGAGGCTCTGAGCCAATGCTCCCAGCGGGAACAAACAGAGCAGGAACAGCAACATTAGCGGCTTTTCCAGAAATTTGATTTTCCACATAGAAATTAGTTTTAGAAATAAATAATTGTTAGTTATATACATTATATCTTAGTCTCTTAAAAATGTTTTTTTTAATCCTTTAGGTTCTCTTGATACTTGTTCTATGTAGCCTCGCCAAAGTAGTTGATATGCTTAGTTTTCCTGTACAGGAAGAATTCTGCCGTCGTACAGACATTCTTTTTAAATAAAAACGGCACCGCTCTTTTGCGCTCAAAAGGAGCGATGCCGCCAAAACGAACTACTAACTATCTGTAACTAACCTGAAAAACTGTTGCAAAATTACAAACAATATTAACACACCGCTTTACTTTTTGTAACTCATATTTTGCTACGCGTAACATTCGCGGCGTATATCACGGAATCGCAACTAAAAGACACAAAAGTGAGCCTGTCATAGATTCCGACTTCGTGTGCACGCAAGAACATGAATGTAGAGACAGAATCAGGGCTACCACTATCTGATGCCTACGGCATCGTTCTTCATCACCTGATTGCGGATCATCATTTTATGATTATCCGCAAATACCCGATAGTGTTCACGCCAATATAGAAGCAAACCGGCTCCTCATGAGAATGTATCATGACAGATACAAGCAAAGGCTTGCGGTAACTCCATTCTCCCCCTTGCAAAGGGGGAGTTAGAGGGGGATCCATCTGCGCAAAGTGTCATCCCCCCCTGCCCCCCCTTTCCAAGGGGGGGAATAAGTTACTTTTGCGGCAGCACGAGTTTGTCTGATAATAAGTAAGCGTCTCCGTTTTTCCGCATTGTAGCATTGCTCGAAAGTTGCTACCTTTGCACCCATGTATCAAAAGTATAAATTATGGATGCAAAGAAAGATTATAGTCATGTGATCAGCGGCTACAGGAAT
>JAEEGF010693792.1_pt1 | contig 20007 bp, 16 predicted proteins | sample 9134171 | NCBI WGS metagenome assembly JAEEGF01 (sample SAMN16246542, study PRJNA631951) | gut metagenome | biome: gut microbiome; feature: rumen; material: AP-attached | host: Bos | place: Iran: Karaj | collected 2018-10
CCGGCTTATGAAGCACCTGCTCCGGCATATCAGCCTCCGCAGCCGGCATATCAGCCTCCGCAGCCCGCATATCAGGCACCGGTCGCTGAACCTGTAGCACCTGTTGCTCCTGTAACAGAGCCGGTTGCTCCCGTAGCGCCTGTTGCAGAGCCCGCTCCGGCTTATGAGGCTCCTGCTCCGGCTTACCAGGCTCCTCAGCCTGCATACCAGCCGCAGCCGACATACCAGCCTCCGCAGCCTGTTGCAGAGCCGACACCTGAGCCTTCTTATGCTCAGCCTTACATCGACGATGCTCCTCCGGCACTTCCTTATGAGGCAGGCAGGGCATTCGGCAGCGTTCCGTTCGAACAGAGCGCAGACGACTGATAAATAGTTTAAGCGGTCACTCGTTTGAGTGACCGCTTTTCTTTTTGTGTTTTTAGTTTTCCGAAAGCGCCTTCAGGATTTCGTCTGTCTGACGCACGTAGTTTTCAAAATCGATGTTGGGATTCTTCATTCCGGTCTGGAGTATCAGACCGTCTGAAACAAGGAGAGCAGTCCATGCGAGGAAGTCTGCATATTGCGGGTCGGCACGTTCTTCGATTTTCTCTTTCAGGAGTTTCTGGAATTTGTTGTATCTCTCAAGGATCTTTTCGCGCAGATCCTCATTGCCGAGGCAGGCATTGTAGATGAGGTGGATACGCGGTCCGGAGCCGTTTACATTGTACTCTATGACATATTTCATCAGCCTGTGCAGAGAGGTGTTCTTGTCTTTGTTGTCGACCCAGACGAGGAAGTCATCAAGCTGTTCTTCCAGGTGTCGGTCTGCGATGGCGAGAAGGATATCTTCCTTCGTCTTGTAGTGGTAGTAGAGGGTGCCTTTTGAAATGCCCGCTTCAGTCGCAATCTGGGCGAGGCTTATGTCGTCCAGGGACTGCGAATCAAGCAGTTTTTCGGTGGCATCCATTATCATATCTTTTATGTTTTCTTTTCTCGGCGCAGCCATATGTACCTCCGGAGAATAGTATGGTATATTAGTATTATATTACACTTTGTGAGTGTTAGTCCAGTTGACTTTGAAGAGGTTGTATTGTATAATATAGGCAGTGTCGGTCAAACGACCGACTAACGTGAAAAGGGGTGAATCAGGTTGGCAAATATCAAGAAGATTCAGCGCAAACTGAACAAGAAGTTCGACGGTCGTGTTCAGGCTGTGCTTGAGGACGGTATTATACGTCTGACAGGAGAACTTGATAATTGGGATGACGTCGTCACTGCCGGTGAGACAGCGGCCACAAAGAACAGCCTTGTTCATGTTGTAAATGATATTAAGTTTACAGGGGGAGAGATACCGCCCATGCGTGTTCCTTCCCTGCGGGACAATGCAGTAAACGGAAAGACTCCGGATGTACTTATCATCGGCGGAGGTATTACCGGCTGCGCCATAGCGAGAGAACTCTCCAAATGGGAAATGAATGTCATGCTCATTGAGAAGAATGCCGATTTCGCCATGGGAGCCTCGGGCGCGAATGACGGCGAGGTCCATGTAGGTATTGACCTCAAAAAGGGCAGCCTTAAGCAGAAATATGTGCTTCTCGGCAATGCCATGTATGACAAGTTCTGTTCTGACCTCGACGTTCCTTTCAGACGCCCGGGCCAGTATATCCTGTTCACACAACTTTGGCTGCTGATACCCATTTTCTTCTTCTATATCCGCCGCAAATACATTGACGGCGTAAAGAGCTCACGCTTCATGTGGGGCTCGAAGATAAAGAGGGAGCAGCCCACTTTTGACAAGAAGATCAAGTTCGGTATATACAATGACAATGCAGGTGTCGTATGCTCGTACGGCCTGACAATTGCCTGTGCCGAGAACGCCGCCGAGAACGGCGTCGAGGCATATCTGAACACCGCGGTTTTGTCCATGGATACAAATGACAGCGGCAATATTATTGCCGTTCACACAAACCGCGGCACCATAAAACCGACAATCGTAATAAATGCCGCAGGCGTATTTGCCGACGATATCGCTGAGATGGCCCACGACCGCTTCTATTCAATTCATCCGAGACGCGGTACAAATGCCATCCAGGACACCAAATCGGCAAATATAATCGACTGTATAGCCTCTATAGAGCATGCAGGCATAGGTTCATTCAGGAGCAAGACAAAGGGCGGCGGTATTATGCGTACCGTGGATGACAATGTGCTCGTGGGTCCCGATGCCGTTGAGTGCTTCGACAAGGAGGACACATCGACTTATCCCGAAAGCCTGAAGACCACATACACCAAACAGAAGGGCACCGTACCCGCGGCTTCCGAGAGAGACATCATCACTTATTTCACCGGAATACGCGCCGCCACTTTTGAGGAGGACTTCGTCCTTGAGTGGGGCAGGAAGTGCCCGAACATGTTCCACTGCGGCGGCATTCAGTCGCCCGGTCTTACGGCGGCTCCGGCAATTGCCGCCGATGTTGAAAAGATTATTGTAGACAGACTCTCGAAGAAGAGAGAGATTCTTCAGAAGAAAAAATGGACGCCTGTAAGGCGCGGTGTGCCGAGGCTCAAGGAAATGATTCCCGCGCGCCGTTCGGCAATGATTGCGCGAAATCCCGACTACGGTATCATCGTCTGCCGTTGCGAGGAAATTTCAAAAGGTGAGATTATAGACTGCCTTGAGCGCCCGCTCTGCCCGCCGACAGTTGACGCGGTTAAGAAGCGCATTCGTCCCGGTATGGGACGCTGCCAGGGCGGATTCTGTCAGCCTCTGGTGGCACAGATAATTGCCGAACATGAGAATATTGATATTTCGGAAGTCAGAAAGGCCTCTGCTGAAGCGGTAATTCTCTACGGTGAGAACAAAGGGGGTGCCGAAGAATGATCTGGACTTGTGACGTCATGGTTATAGGCGGTGGCCCCGCAGGTATTGCCGCAGCCATATCCGCCGACAAGGAGGGTGCGCGTGTAGTCCTCGTCGAGCGTGAGGCACGCCTCGGCGGTATTTTAAAACAGTGTATTCACGACGGATTCGGACTCGTCCGCTATGAGGAGAAACTCTCGGGCCCCGAGTACGTTGAACGATTTATTGACGAGTTCCGCTCACGCGGAATTGAAGCTAAGCTCATGACCTTCGTAACCTCTGTCGAGCGAATCAAAGAGGGCTTTAAGGTCACACTCGTATCACGCGACGGCGTGGAAGTATATGAGGCGAAGAGCCTTGTCCTCGCCACGGGATGTCGTGAGCGTACGAGCAAGCAGGTCTTTATTCACGGCACGCGCCCGTCAGGCATTTTTACGGCGGGCACTGCCCAGCACTATACCAACCTGCTCGGTCAGCTCCCGACAAAGCGCTGCGTAATCTTAGGCTCGGGCGACATAGGCCTCATAATGGCACGCCGTCTGACTCTTGAAGGCGCCGAAGTCATCGGTGTCTATGAGATTAAAAACACGCCTTCGGGCCTGACCAGAAACATACATCAGTGTTTAAACGATTTCAACATTCCTCTTCATCTGTCGCATACAGTCACAAGAGTGTTCGGTATGGACAGGCTTGAGGCGGTTGAAGTAGCCGAGGTCGATGAGCACTTAAAACCCATCCCGGGCACTGAGGAGAAAATCGAGTGCGATGCACTCATACTCTCCGTCGGACTTATCCCGGAAAACGAGCTTGCAGAGACACTTGAGGTCCGAATAGACAACAGAACCAAGGGCCCCATCTGCGACTCAAATCTCATGACCAATATACCCGGTATCTTCGCCTGCGGTAACGCCCTGCATGTAAACGACCTCGTCGATTATGTGTCGGAGAGTGGAGAGATTGCCGGCAAAAATGCCGCACATTTCAAGAGGGCGGAGAATAAATCGGTAATTGAGATTGTGCCGGGCGAGACACTTCTCTATGTCGTTCCGCAGACGCTGAACTTAAACGGATACATCAATGATTTTGTCATGTATTTCAGGAGTGACAGAATTTATGAAAACTGTATCTTCAGACTGAAGATTGACGGCAGGACGGTATTTGAGAAGAGGTATCCGATAGTCAGACCTCCTGAGATGGAGAGGGTCGTCATAAACCTCAAGGGAATTAACCTTCGCGCGACAACCGTCGTCAGAGCAGAGATTGTGAGGGATGAAGAATGAGTACAATTGTCTGTATAACATGCCCGCGCGGCTGCACCATGAATATTGAAAAGGCGGGCGGCGACTGGACGGTCACCGGCAACGCCTGCAGAAAGGGCAGGGACTTTGCCATCGCTGAGATGACAGACCCGCGGAGGACTGTCTGCACGACTGTCAGAACAACATTCAAGTCCGCGCCGGCTCTGCCTTGCAGGGTTTCTGCCGACATACCGAAAGACAAAATATTTGACGTAATGAAAGAGATAAGCAAAGTCACGGTCTCAAAGCAGTTAAACCGCGGCGATGTAATTATCAAAGACGTTTTAGGTCTCGGTGTTGACGTAATCGCGACATCTGACCTTCTGACACAGCTTTAAGGAGAATACCATGGGATACAAACCTTATGAAGGCTTCGAGCCCAAATGGATAAAGGAAGCCGCCCCCGCCGACTCGTATCGTTCGATTTTCCGCTGGGGTGATCCGAATCATTTTAAATTCCCGAAGGAGTCGCTCTACAAACTCATGAAAGAGCGTCTTGATATTACTGATGACTATGTCAAAGATTACCGTTGCGATGTAGGTCTCGAGAAAGTCGATTTTGAGGGCAAATACCCGCCGAACATGGCTCAGGAGCACCTCGACTTCTTTAAATCGGTCTACGGCAGCGAAATGTCTCAGTCCGACTACGACAGACTCTCAGTCGCATACGGACAGACGGCATATGACCTCTACAGAATCCGCGAGCGTCAGTTTGACAGCCTGCCGGATGTGGTTTTGTATCCGTCTGAATCAGAACAGATTGAGAAGACGGTTGAGTATTGTACTGAACATAAGATACCTCTTTATGTCTATGGCGGAGGTTCCTCCGTTACGCGCGGCGTAGAGCCGACAAAGGGCGGCGTCTCACTTGATATGCGCCGCAACTTCAACAAGGTCATCAGGTTCAATGAGACTGACCAGACTATTACGGTTCAGGCCGGTATGTCGGGTCCTCAGCTTGAGGCGCATTTGAACAACGCCGTCTCTGAGTTCGGAGCAAAGCGCGCGTTTACCTGCGGTCATTTCCCGCAGTCCTTTGAGTACTCCTCAGTGGGCGGCTGGATTACCACACGCGGTTCGGGCCAGAACTCCACCTACTACGGCTGTATTACCGATATCTGCCTTCAGCAGAAGTATGCGACGCCCCGTGGTGTCGTACTTACATCGCCCTACCCGCGTGAGGCGACGGGACCTAACCTCAACCAGATAATGATGGGCTCTGAAGGAACCTTCGGTGTCCTCACGGAGGCCACGCTCAAGGTCTTCCACTACAACCCGGAGAACAGAAAACGTTTCTCATATATCTTCAAGACCTGGGACGACGCCATGGACTTTGCCCGTGAATGTCTTCAGGGTGAGTTCGGATTTTCCTCAGTCTTCCGTCTTTCAGATCCCGAGGAGACAAACATGATGCTCCGTCTCTACAATGTTGATGAGACTCCCGCTCAGCCCCTTCTTGAGAAGCTGGGCTATAAGGATATGGAGCGCTGCCTCTTCCTGGGCTTCACAGACGGCGAGAAGGGCTATTCAAAGAACGTGGCAAGGAATATCTTCAAAGTCGCGGTAAAACACGGCGGATTCCCGCTCACAGGCTATGTCTGCAGGGGATGGGAAAAGGGCCGCTTTGACGACCCTTATTTGCGTGATTCACTTCACGACTTCGGTATTATAATTGATACTCTCGAGTGCTGCGTAAACTGGTCCAATATGGCGCAGGTCCACAGGGACGTACGCGCCGTGTGCCACGCGCTTCCCAACTGTGTCGTAACGACACATATGTCGCACTGCTATCCGCAGGGCGCAAACCTCTACTTTATCTTCATTGCGAAGATGGACACGGCCGCCGAGTTCAAGGCATATCACAAGACAATACTTGATGCCATTCAGAAATCAGGCGCGGCCCTGTCCCACCACCACGGCATAGGCAAGATGTTTGCGCCGTGGCTTGAAGGCTCCGTCGGCAGGACGGAATACGGTACCTTCAAGGCCCTTAAAGAATATTTTGACCCGGATTACATGATGAATCCGGGTGGCACAATAGGTCTCGATCTTTCAGAGGAAGAGAAGATCTTCCTTCGGGACGGATATAAAGACATGGGAAAGGAATAAGACGGTTATCTTCCGTCAGGATCCTCACCACGTGATATTTTAATTGCCCGTTTTTCTTCATACATGAGGTTATCGGCTTCGCTGAAAACCTCGTTGAAGGAAAACGGTGCGTTTTTATGGCACATTCCGCATGCGATTATACATTCGGGACCGTCACCGCGGTTGAGCTCATCAAGACCGGCTTTCCAGTCCCCGAGAATTTCCTCTGATTCGGGCAGAGTCTTGTTAACCGCGACAACGATGAATTCATCGCCTCCGGTACGGAAACCGTAGACGTCGTGCGATGTATTGTGGCCGGTTATCGCCTTTATGCTGTCGGCCGCTTTCTTTATGAGGAGGTCGCCTGCGCGGTGGCCCAGAAGGTCGTTGGTGCGCTTTAAGTAGTTGACATCCATGTTGTATACGGTTATACTGTCGGCGCCTTCAAAGAGGTTCTCCTGAAGTTCTATGAACTTACCCTTGTTGAAGAGTCCGGTGAGGTGGTCATGCTCACTCTCGAAGATAATGGCCTCCTGCATGAGCGCGTTTTCAATATAGAACTTAAACTCGTTGACGAGCATTGAAAACGCGGTGTGGTCCTCTTCTTTCTTTTCGGTGATGAGAAGACTGTAGCTGACTTCCGTTACGGTTTTTCCGCTGCAGCAGCAGGTGAAACCTTCGTCGTCATATTCCGTGCCGACAGGCAGTATCTCCGTTTCAGGGCGATTAGCGCCTTTCTTCATTACATAGCGCTCGGTGTGGTCCGGCCTCTCCAGGTACAAAACAGCCGTATCGACATCGAAGTACTTTACTGCGGCCGGCAGGCAGTCTTCGGCATGAGATGAAAGGTTCTTTATCAGGTTGCTCTGGCAGTCTGATGAGTTGCGCAGGATGCGCGAATATTTTGAGAGGTCCTTGATGAGTTCCGCATAGTCAGTTACATCGTATATGTGATGCAGAAGGTATGCTTTTCCTTCATATTCCTCTTTGTAAGTGTTTGTCTTATAATACTTTCCCGAGGCCTTGTCGGTGGTCTCCCACTCAAAGGCATTTTCCGAAAAAACTTCATCGCTTATGAGTATGATCCACTTCGCCCAGGTAGTGTCATCAAAGTCCAGGGCGTGGTTTCTGAAAATTATGTTGAAGTCTTCATCGGTGATTACGAGCTCTGCCGCTTTATCGATGAGACCGGTCTGAAGTTTTGCGTTTAAAGACATCAGATTTACCAACCTTTCAAATTTACGATTATATTTTACACGGAATGTGGTATAATCTGCAATGTATAAATAATTATTAATACGGTGTTTTTATGAAGAAAGCAGAAATAAGAAACATTGAAATAGTAAAGAATCAGATGGAACTGAGTCTCGAGATTACACTTCCGTACGATTCAGCTGTCCATTCACCCAAGGTTACACTCGTATACCAGATGGGTGAAGAGACGCGCTTTATCCCGATTCTCGTGCAGTCCTACTATCCGAATACGGACGGAAAGACCTGTACGATTATAGCGGGTTACAAGTATGATATCTCATATCTCTTCAACTCTCCGATCAAGGATGAGCCGGTAAGGATGGAAGTGGACATTCACTACGGTGAGGAACATTTCCGTGATGTGCCGCTCTTCCTTTCGGCCAAGGTATCCTCTGTTGACTCGGATTTCACTCTTGATGCTGACGCGGAGAGAATAATGCTCAGACGCAAGGAGCCTTATGTCGCGAAGCGGAAGAATTACTTCCTCATCGCATTGAGAGGTTTCTTCGGAGCAATCTACGGCCTTATTGTCTGGCTCTTCGGAATAATACTGATCCCGTTCCTGCTTATAGACTCCGTTGCGGCTTTTCTGGAACTCAAGAAGGGCTGGGTGTCAAAGGCAGAGAGAACAGCCTTCCGCTTCTTCGTGGACAACGTCCGTGTCGGTTTCCGCTCAATCACCCATACGGAGATAGGCAGAAAACATATGAAGGAGAACTGGGTTAAGTTCTGGACCTTCTGCTTCAGGAACAGCAAGGTTGTGCCGAACAGAGTTACATTCCTTTCAAACAGAAGGGGAGAGCTCTCGGGCAACCCGGCGGATGTGTATGATGTTTTAAAGAACGATACATCGCTTGAGATAAAAATGCTCCTCGATGACAATCCCATGCACAGGATGAGCTTCTCCAATCTCTACAGATTTGCGAAACTCTATGCCACATCGAGGGTCGTAATCGTCGACGACTTCTACGAGCTCACGAGCCTCGTCGAGAAGAAGCCCGAAGTGAAACTCGTTCAGGTCTGGCACGCGTGCGGTGCCTTCAAGACCTTCGGCTTCTCCCGCCTCGGCAAACCCGGCGGACCCAGACAGACATCTGTCAACCATCGTATGTACGACCGCGCGATAGTAAGCTCACGCGCCATACGCCGTTTCTATGCCGAAGGCTTCGGAATACCTATTGAAAATGTCGTAGCTACGGGCGTCCCCAGAACGGACATGTTCTTTGACGACAAGGTCGCAGAGGAGATGAAGGCGAAATTCTATGCGGATTTCCCTGAGTGGAAGAACAAGAAGATAATCATGTTCGCGCCCACCTTCCGCGGCAACGGACGGCTGACAGGATACTATCCCGCTGATCGCTTTAATCTGAAGGAAGTATCGGATGCCCTCGGTCCCGAATACGGAATAATCGTAAAGATGCATCCGTTCGTAAACAACAAGTTCGAGATTCCCGAAGGCTATGAGGACAGGATAATCGATCTCTCGGAAAACTCCGAGCTCAACGACCTGCTTTTCGTGACAGACATACTCATCACGGACTACTCATCCGCGGTATTTGAGGCCTCTCTGCTCGACATACCCATGGTTATGTACGCTTATGACCTCTCCGAGTACACCGCGACCCGTGACTTCTACTACGAGTACAAGCCGAGCCTCCCCGGCAAGCTTGCGCAGAATCAGGACGAAGTCATAGAGGCGATTAAGAAAGGCGACTTTGAGACTGAGCGCATAAAACCGTTTAAAGAAAAATTCTTCGACCACTTCGACGGTAAGTCAACCGAACGGGTGGCGGAAATGATAAAAGAGCTGCTCTAACCGAGCAGCTCCTTTATTATCTTCTCTGTTGCATGTCCGTCGCAGGCGGACATGTATTTATTTCTGAAATCCTTTACCCGTTTCAAGTCGGGAGGCGAGGCGAGGGCCTCAAGGAGTTTCTCTGTGTTTTCTGCTATGGGTCCCGGGACAAAATCCTCGTAGTTATAGTAAAAATCACGGTTGTCACGATAGGCGTCGAGGTCGGGTGCGAAGAATATCATGGGCTTTCCCAGCAGTGAGTATTCAAAGATAATCGAGGAGTAATCCGTGATAAGGATATCGGCTGCCCTCAGGCAGAAATTGGTGTCATAGTCAGATGTGTCAAGTATAATGCCTTTACACTCCTCGGGAATTTCGTATTTTCCCTTCACAAACGGGTGCATACGAAGCAGTACCGCATAGGAAGAATCGAGTTTTGAAAAGTCCGGCATTTCGGCCGCTTTTGCGTCAACTACGTTGTTTCCGCGGAATGTCGGAGCGTAGAGAATAAGCTTTTTTCCGGCAAGTTCGGGGTGCTCTGCTATAAGTTCCGCCTTCGCATCCGTCTCTGTTTTAAGGAGTTCATCGGTGCGCGGCACGCCGAGTGGCTTTATGACGCTCGGGTCGCAGCGGAAAGCATCCGCATAGCAGGGGGCAACTTCCGCTGCGGATACGGGCACGAGTGTGTAGCAGTTGTGCATGGGTATCCGGTCGTCAGATGCTCCGAAACTTTTGTCGAGGGTGGAGTAGCCCCACTTCTTGAATGCGCCCGAGGCATGCCAGAGCTGGACCACCTGCGTGCCCGTACGTGCCGCCACCGCATAGGCGGGCAGGTACGACTCGGTCAGGAAGACGGTACCTGCCCGCGCGTATTCCCTGATGAATCTGTCAAATGCGTATGCTCTGTTTGCGCGGCCCTTTATCTTGCCGGCAAGCGAGTTGCCGGAAAGGCCCGCGGTCTGCGGAAAGCATTTGACAAGAGTCAGGCCGTCCCTCTTCTTAAGGGCAGCCCACAGGGGTTTCATATTGTCGGTCAGGTCCGTGGCATAGGGGTCTGCAAAGAGAATCCGGTTTTTGTCCTGCTTATAAACCGCCTTCCAGAAGGCAAAGCGCAGGGGATAGCGGACTTTCATCTCAAAGAGACTCAGCGCATACGATAAATTCATCATATGATTATTATATACTCAAGGGAAAATTTTTGCAAAAAAGTATCCCCCCTACAGGCTTGTGAGAGCCACTTTCCTGTTTTAAAATACAATGTATTAAAACACAAAGGGGGATTTGTATATGCATATGGCAGACGCACTGCTTTCACCGGCAGTGGCAACTGTAATGTACGGTGCAACTGCTGTTGCCGCAGGTACAAGCATCTACAAAGTAAACAAGGACGACATTCAGAAAAAGCTTCCGACCATGGCGGTTACGGCTGCGCTCGTATTCGCAGGTCAGATGCTCAACTACACGATACCGGGCACCGGTTCATCGGGACATATCTGCGGCGGCATGCTTCTTACATCGCTGCTCGGCCCCTTCGCGGGCTTCCTGTCCATGATTGTAATCATTGCCATCCAGTGTCTTTTCTTTGCTGACGGAGGCCTTATGGCCCTCGGTGCAAACTGCTGGAATATGGCGTTTTACGGTTGCTTCGTGGGCTATTTCCTGATCTGGAAACCGATTATGAGCAGTAAGCTTAACGACAGACTGAAACTCATTCTTGCTCCTATTCTCGGCTGCGTACTGACTTTGCAGCTCGGCGCGTTCTCGGTTGTTCTTGAGACGAAACTCTCAGGCATCACCGAGCTTCCTTTCGGCGCATTCGTAGGTCTCATGCAGCCTATTCACCTTGCAATCGGTCTTGTTGAAGGCCTTGCGACATCGGCCATCCTTCTCTTTATATATGAAGCCAGACCCGAACTCATCATGGATCTCGGCGAAGGTAAGGGCGAGAAGGGCAAACTTTCAATCAAATCAACACTTGCGGTGCTCGCCTGCGTAGCAGTCTTCTTTGGCGCGGCCCTCTCACTTTTCGCAAGCAGCAATCCTGACGGCCTTGAGTGGACACTCTTCGGCAACCAGGACGGCGGCTACAGCGCGAACATGGGTCTCGATGAAGAGAACTACGGCGTACAGAGCAACGCTGCTGATAAAGCTGCGGGAATTCAGGAAAAACTTTCCTTCCTTCCTGATTATGCCTTCAAGGGCAGTGACTCCGCAGCCGGTACATCTGCATCGGGTATAGTCGGCATGGCACTTGTTGCCGGCGTAATCCTTCTTGTTGTCGGTGTGCCGAAACTCGTAAAGAAGGGAAAAGTTGAAACAAGCAACAAACAAGGCGAATAACGCTTTAAAGGAACTCCACGATATGGATGAGCTTGCGGCCGGTTCCTCACCCGTCCACAAGCTCCATCCGCTCGTAAAGTTCCTCGTTACAATAGCATATATATACTGTGTGGTATCCTTTTCCAAATATGACCTTACCGGACTTTTCGTCATGCTTCTTTTCCCGGTAATCATGTTCAGTACCGCCGGTATACCGATAAGCACCTGCTTCTGGAAACTGAGGCTGGTGCTTCCGCTCGTTTTAATGGTTGGTATTTTCAATCCCATCTTTGAGGGCAAAGCGGGTCTGGTTTCTATGATCACCCTTATGATGAAAGGCGTCTTTGCTCTCATGGCCTCATTCATAATGGTGGCCACCACGCCAATCGACGGGCTCTGCGCCGCATTGCGGAAAATGCATATCCCGAGTGTTCTGGTGACATTGCTCCTGCTGACATACAGGTACATAAGCGTGCTTGTAAAAGAGGTTGCGATAATGACGGACGCATATAAGCTCCGCGCGCCGGGACAAAACGGCATAGCTCCCAAAGCCTGGGGCTCATTCCTCGGCCAGCTGCTTCTCCGCTCGATGGACAGGGCAAACGAACTCTACTCAAGCATGCAACTTCGCGCATTTAAGGGCGAGTTCTTCTACGCGGCTCAGCGAAAACTCAACATCAGAGACGCATTGTTCTTTTTCGTCTGCATCGCCGCTTTCGTCCTCGCCCGGCTCATAAACATCACTGAACTGATAGGAGGTGTCTTCGCATGATTGAGTTTAAAAACGTAAATTTTGAATATGAGAAGGGCACCCCCGTGCTCACTGACATAAGCTTTAAGATTGAAGACGGCGAGTCGGTCGGACTCATCGGCTGCAACGGAGCGGGCAAGTCCACGCTCATGAAAGTCCTCCTGGGCCTTCTGCCCCACGAGGGCGAGATAACTGTCGGCGATGTAAAACTCGCAAAAGACACTCTCGATGAGGTAAGAAGAACCATAGGCTTCATTTTACAGGATTCCGACAACCAGATGTTCATGCCCACCGTTTACGAGGACATGATGTTCGGACCGCTCAACTACGGCCACACAAAAGAGGAGGCTGAAGCGAGGGTTGACAAGGTACTTGAGGAACTCGGTATCGGATACCTGAAGAACAAGTACAACCATAAAATATCCGGCGGTGAAAAAAAGATGGCGGCTATTGCCACCATTCTCACCATGCACCCGAGAGCCATACTTATGGACGAGCCCACGTCCGCTCTCGACCCCGAGAACAGGCGAAAGATAATCAATACGATAAACGGTCTTAAAACGACGAAACTCATCGCCTCGCACGACCTGGACATGATTCTCGACACCTGCGAGAGAGTAATCCTGATGCACGACGGTAAAATAATAAAAGACAGCACTGCAGATGAGATCCTGAAAGATAAAGCATTGCTTGAAGCCAATCACATGGAACTCCCCCTTAAACTGCAGGGCTGAAAAAAGCTCCCTTCCGAAGAAGGGAGCTTTATTTTTATCTATTCGTCTTTCTTCTCTTCAGCTTCAGGCTCGGGAATATCATCAATGGGATCTTTAATCTCATCGATAGGGTCCGGAGTTTTTCTGTTCTTCAGGATGAAGAAAACAAGTGCACCAATTGCGATAAGAGCAACAATTACAATTGCGATAATTTTTATAGCACTGTTTGATTTCTCAGTTGCGCCGGGAGTGATAACCGGCTCGTCCGGAGCGGCAATGTCTGCACTCTCGGGTACTACGAGACCCTCTGTATCAGTGAGCAGGAAATCCGAGAAAGTATCTGTGTAGAATTCGACGCGTCCGACTGAACCGTCTTCTTTGGTTATCCAGTTGACATTCTCATCGGGAATCTGAGTTATTGTTCCGTCAGCGGCAATATGGAAAACATGAAGCGGTTTTGAACCGTCAAATCTTCCGGGGTCAACTTCAACGCTTACCTGTACGGGGAAGCCTATTTCAATGTGACCGTCGAAACTGATCGGGATGATATTGGCATCGTCGAGTTTTTCAATGCCGTTCTCCTTCATAAACGCTTCAACGTACGGCTTTGACTCGTCAGCTGTGTCATATTTGATTGTGGAAATGATACCCTGAACATTACCGAGAATCTGAGCAAGCTGCTCGTCGGGGATGCTGTTAAAGACAGCCTGCTGTTCAGGAGTCATTTCTTCGTATCTGACAGCACCTGTTGCAGTTGTTCCCGCATAGTCATCGTTATCTATGCTCGGTGTGCCTAGATACATCGTACTCTGTCTGTCGCCGGGCAGTGCAACTGCACTGTAGTTTACGTCTGTCTTGCCGTAGTCACCGCTCGGAGCGGGTGTGTCGTTCGGCGCAGCGGTAGTGTCTGCAGGAGCTGCAGTTGTCGCTGCAGGGGCTGCGGTTGTTGCGGCAGTTGTGTCAGGAGGACTGTTGGGATCCACACCTGTGCCATGGCAATCAGGACATGTCTCTTCACCGGAACCACCGCATCTTGCGCAGACGCCGGGACTATTGATGCATGCCTGACAAGGTTGTCCGTCGTCGTTTATACCGGTGCCACCGCAAAAGCGGCATTTTGTTGTGCCTTTGCAGTCGTCGCACTGTAATTTGCCGTCACCGCCGCAACGAAAGCAACTTGCAGCTGCAGCGGGGATGACTGTCAATGTCAGAAAGACGGCCAGAACGAGAAGGATTGATAAAAATTTTTTCATAAAAGACCTCCTTAGCTTTTGGTGAAGAGACGTACCGCTTCGGTGCGGGAAGCTGTCTCTGTTTTCTTCAGTATGTTTGAGACGTGGAATCTGACAGTGTTCTTTGAGATGAAGCAGTTTGCGGCTATTTCATCGTCCGTGAGACCTGCGGTGAGGCCGCGGAACACTTCAGCTTCACGCGCCGTAAATCCGTAATTGTCAGAGAATATTGCAAATCTCTGTTCATCGGTGAGCTCGGCTTTTACGGGCTCGGTTCTTCTTGTGGTCATTATCATAAAGAGGATGATGAGCGGGAGGTAGATGAGGGCGGTTATGATAAGCTGTGTTGTGATTGAGATGTCCGTTGACATCGAAATGACCGAGACAACAGCTTCAACCGCACGTGAGATCATCAGACCGACACAGGCGAAGAGCGGACCGATGTCCGCAAAGGCCGTGACACGGTAGACCGAGAAGAAGCCTATACAGATGTAACTTATGATGAGGTATACCGTGTTGCTCGAGCCGCCCGTGAGGAGGGCAGTGGCGATGAGCGGATAAGTAAAGCTCGCGAGGACGACAATGCTGCCGATGAAGCGGCTCTTGTCGATTATGAAACCGGCAGCGATGAGGCCTATGCCGTAGAAGGCACGGACGAGCGTGAAGTTTACGCTGTCATTAAACGGTATTGAGAGGAAGAGGGAAGAACCCAGAGTGCTGACAATCGTCATCAGGATGATTATCGGGATGAGGAAGTTTATGTTTTTCTCGTTTCTGACTTCCCTTGTCTTTTCGGGCGAAATGTTATCAGTGTACATGACAAGCGCTGCAGTCACGGCAGCGAGAATCGTGTAGATGGCTATTATTTCCTTCGAGGTCAGGAACTCCCCGCCCTTGATAAGGGAGAAGAGGTATGTGCCGACCGAGGCCAGGGCGTAGGCTATGCCGTAGCAAAAACCGAGGTGTTCCCCGGGCACATTCGCGGCGAGCATTGTGAGATAGTAGCAGAAGTATATGCCGCAGAGGAAGTTGAATATGCATGCGCAGATGAGCATGAGAACCGGATTTGTAAGGAGCAGCATGCCTATCATCATGAAGATGCCGAATACCAACGACCCAACAAAGAGGGCTTTTTTACCAAACACCTCAGGTCTCTTCCTCAGGCAGAGAAAGAGCGCGAGCATGCCGAGCGCCTGCAAAATGTAGTAGACACCGGAAGTGATGATGTCAACCATTGTGTCGTCAAAGAAGTTCGTAAGTACGTACATCTGAGACATATAGGCAGAGCCCGTATACAGGAAGCATACAGCCACTATTGCCGTGTAAATAAGAGTAGTTTTTTTCATACCGGTTCTCCGATCGGTTTGTTTGATTTAATTATATTAGAAATAACAGCTGCTATCAATTTTTAAATCGCCCGAAAAGGCCAACCTATCACTTTTCAAACAGCAAAAAAGTGTAGTATAATCTCAAAGGTGGTATTTATGAAAAGAGTTATTTCAGTCATTTTAATACTTTCTCTCTGTCTGCTCTGCGGCTGCACTAAGATTGAGCCCAAACCGGCTGAGCCTGAGACGACAACGGAGAAGGAACTGTCAGAGGCGGAAAAGCTCCTGGCGGACATGACCACCGAGGAGAAGGTTGCGCAGCTCTTCTTCGTGCGCGCGGACTGTCTTGACGAGTCAAAAACGGCGGAGGAGCTTCTTGACCCCAATGCCGAGGGCATCAAATCCGTATCCGATGAGATGAAGGCTTTCTATGGGAAGTATCCCGTGGGAGGATTCGTCATATTCGCGAAGAACATAGAAAAGCCGGATCAGCTTAAGGAACTTACCGCGCAGCTTCATTCCCTGAATGAGATTACTCCTTTCATTTCAATCGATGAGGAGGGAGGCAGAATCTCGAGAATTGCCGCCAACGAAAATTTTGATGTTGAGCGTTTCGACAGTATGGAGAGCATTGCTGCCACGGGCAAGCCTGCCAGGGCATACAATGTCGGACTAACCATAGGTAAATATCTGAAAGACTACGGGGTCGACATTGACCTGGCGCCCGTGGCTGACATAAATACAAATCCTAAAAATCGTGTAATAGGAAACAGGGCCTTCGGCGGCAATCCGAATGTCGCCGCCGACATGGTCTCCTCTGCGGTCTCCGGCTTCCATGATGCGGGAACCTATAGTCCCCTGAAGCATTTTCCCGGACACGGTGACACTACGAATGATACACATTACGGACTTGCAACGGCCGACAGGACCTGGGATGAGATGTTAAACCGTGAACTTGTTCCGTTCATTGCGGGAATAAACGCGGGGGCTGACATAATAATGGTGGCGCACATCTCCTGCCCGAAGGTCACCGGCGATATGATGCCTGCAGACCTCTCCGCCGCGCTTGTCACCGACAAGCTTCGCGGCGAACTCGGCTGGAACGGCCTTGTCGCTACCGACGACCTGTCGATGGGCGCCATAACGGAGCTCTTCAGCCCCGCTGAGGCAAGCGTGCTTGCCGTAAACGCCGGCTGCGACATGCTGCTCCTGTCGTCGCACCTGCCTGAGGCCTACGCCGGTGTCCTGGACGCAGTACAGAGCGGCAAAATCTCAATGGAACGACTTGATGAATCGGTTCTGCGCATACTGGAACTGAAACTGAAATAAAGAAAAACTCCCTTCAGACGAAGGGAGTTTTTTAATGCCTGTAATCAGTCTATTGAAGGAAGGTTGTCAATACGGCGGAGTATGTCATAGAAGAATACAGCGTAATCCGCTTTGGATTCTCCTACGCCGCAGTAGGACATGTGGTCCTTCTCCTCGGTGGGCATGTCGTACCAGATACCGGGTTTGATATCCTGTTCACCGTGCCAGGGTTCCCAGCGCTCGCGCTCGGGAGCTCTTGAGGAGTGGGTGTTGACAAGACCGTCATTCTGCTTCCAGGACTCATCGATCGCGGCATGGTCCTTATCTTTGGGGTTTCCGGGATACTTGCCTACGATGATGGCTGTGGGTTTCATGAAGAATACCAGTTTCTTGTCCGGGCGCCAGTTGCCGTTTGCGTCAGGCGCAGTGCGGCATGCGGAGTATGCGAAATAGTAGATGTCGTCGTATGTCTTCCAGTCCTTTGTACGCTCTCTCTGAGTGTGGACATAGAGGTCCTTTAAGACGCAGTCATCGGAATAGTAGTAGCGCTTGGCATTCTTGAAGTCGAGATGGAATTTTCTGTACTTTCTTTCCTCCGGAGGAAGGCCGAGGCCCCACTGCTCCATCTGAGGGTCATACCACTCCGCGAAGGGGATGCTGCCGAGGCCTGCAAGGAATGCTACGAGAGCCTGGGCAATGTAAGGTGCGGGTTTCTCTATCGCATAGAGGAAAGAGATGCCGTCGTTTGCGGAAGCAAGGGTCGTGCAGGAATGAATCCAGCCCTTGTGTCCGCCCTTGAAAAACTCAGAGAGATCATCGGGATCCGTACCTTCAATCTCTTCCTTTGAGCCCTCCATCATCATGTTGACGAAGAAACGGACTGTGGGTCCGCCGAAGGAGTGGCCTATTACGTTGATTTTCTTGATTTTGCCTTCTTCATCGAGCTGGCCCCAGTCGGGAACCATGGCCTCATATGTACGGCCGTAGCGGGCATGACCGTATTTCTCCGAGTGGACCTTACCGTAGTCGACACGGCCGCCGACTATCTGGGCATAAGCCTCACAGGCTCTGTCCCACATGGAGGTGAAACCGCTCATTGAAGGTGTGTGGATTTCCGTTCCGCACCTTTCAAAGAGTTTCGGAATGCTTGTTGAGAAGAAGCCGAAATACGGGCAGTACTTCATTGATCTTTCGTTGTCGCCGAAACCGGCAAATCCGTGGAATGCCACCCAGGGATAGTTGTTGAGTCTTTTAAACTCGCTGTTCATTTAGTACGCCTCCTAAATTTATTGCCTTTTCATTATGATTCGCGTTTTGTTGTCTTGCAAGACAATCATATACTCTGGTATGGGGACTCGTTTGAGAGAATGGCTTCAAAGGCGCGGATGCCGTCGACGGCGGCGGAGACTATGCCTCCGGCGTAGCCGGCGCCCTCACCGCAGGGGTAGAGGCCCGCGAGGGGCATGTCTCCGCGTCCTGCCTGGAAGAAGTCGTCACGGACGATTCTGACGGGCGAGGAGGAGCGGGACTCGGGTGCGGTGAGCACGGCTTCCGGCAAGGCGAAGCCTTTAAGCATTTTATCCATTTTGAGAAGGGCATCGGCTATGTTGTCGGTGACCTTTACCGGCAGGATTTCCCTTATGTCACTCGGGACCGTGCCCGTGGGACAGCTGGGCTTAACTGCTCCGAATTTTGTGCTCTTTTCATTGTTCAAAAAGTCTTTGACGGTCTGTGCCGGAGCCGTGTAGTCTCCGCCGCCGAGCGCAAAGGCTTTTCTTTCTATTTCTCTTTGAAGGTGCATTCCCGAGAGGGGGTGTTCTGTGGGAAAGTCTTCAGGATTTATGCCCACAAGCAGGGCGGAGTTTGAGTTCTCCTTGTCCCTCGCGTATTCGCTCATGCCGTTTACGACGAGCATGCCTTCCTCGCTTGAGGCGGCGACGACGGTGCCGCCCGGGCACATACAGAAGGTGTAGGTGCCGCGGCCGTGTTCGGGGTGGCAGGCCATCTTGTAGTTCGCGGCACCGAGTGCCGGGTGGCCTGCGAAGTCGCCGTACTGAGCCCTGTCGATGAACTCTCTGGGGTGCTCTATTCTCGTGCCCACGGAGAAGGGCTTCTGAATGATATTGATACCTTTGTCATAGAGCATCTCGAGAGTGTCGCGGGCTGAGTGGCCTATTGCGAGGACGAGTGTATCTGTCTCAAAATCTTCCTGTTTTCCGTTCTCGTTTACGAAGGTTATGCCCTGAATGGCATTGTTGTAGATGATGAGGTCGGTGAGTCTGCAGTTGAATCTGATCTCTCCGCCCAGGGAGATTATCTCTTTCCTGAAGTTCTTTACGACATCCTTGAGCTTGTCGGTGCCTATGTGCGGGTAGTTCGAGTACATTATCTGTTCGGGAGCGCCGAAGTGAATGAATTCCTCAAACACCTTGGTCTGCCGCTCATCCTTGATGCCGGTTGTGAGTTTTCCGTCGGAAAACGTGCCGGCACCGCCCTCTCCGAACTGCACGTTCGAGTCGGTGTTGAGTTTTCTTGTCGACCAGAAGGAATTGACATCCTTCGTCCTTTGGTCGACATCTGCTCCGCGCTCGATGACGAGAGGCCTTAAACCCTCACGTGCAAGGAGGAGGGCACAGAACATGCCGGCCGGGCCGAAGCCCGTCACAACCGGCCTGAGTGAGCTCGTCCTCCTGTTTTCCGGGGTTTCATATTTATATTGTTTTGCTTCGCTTACCTTTTTCGGGTCTGATTTTTTGAGTATCTTTGCTTCGTCTGCGCCGGAGACTACATCTACCGTATAGACGAAGTGTATATCGCTCTTTTTTCTGGAGTCGATTGAGCGCCTGAAGATCTTTATCTCCCTTATGTCATCGGTTCTGATTATCTTTGAGATCTGAGCTTTCAGGTCCTCCTCCGTGTGGTCGACGGGCAGCTTGATATCGGAGATTCTAAGCATTGTTTATAATCTCCTTTGCGGCTTTTATGCCTGAGCCCCAGGCGAAGTGGAGATTGTATCCGCCGCAGGTGCCGTCTACATCGAGGAGCTCTCCGGTGATGTAGAGGTTCGGAACCTTCTTTGTCT